>WNFL01313274.1_pt1 | contig 148941 bp, 140 predicted proteins | sample 5400361 | NCBI WGS metagenome assembly WNFL01 (sample SAMN13153351, study PRJNA577476) | soil metagenome | isolation source: 40 cm soil on Douglas fir-dominated hillslope | place: USA:California | collected 2013-09-17
GCCTGGATCGTGCCGGGAATGGCCCAGGCCACGCCGGAGGGATAAGCGCTCTGGCCGCCTGTTGTTGGCGTGTTGGTCGCTGTTAGGGGAAGCGGAGTGTTCGTGCGCGTCAGTGTGGACGTGAAGGTGGCTGTCGGCCCGACTGCCGTATTGGTCGGCGTATTCGTACGCGTTGCGGTTAAGGTCGGGGTTGCGGGTGTGTTCGTGCGCGTCGGGGTATTCGTTGCGCCCCCCGCTGCCAGCAGGTTCACGTGACCAAAGTTGGCAGTGTTGTTATAGTCGTTGATGTCGCCCCACCAGACTAATTGTGAGTCGCGTGCCCCGGCATTGTCGTCGTCGTTGTTGCCAATGTCGAAGCCCATCATCAGACCGGCTGTGGGAGTTACCCCCAGGTTGCTCCACGGAATCGCCATTTCGATGCTGTAACCGCCGGTTACGGCCGACCAGGCATGCGCGACACCCGTCTGGCTGCCTATGCCGCCCAGCGCTGTATCGTTGTAACCCTGGGTGAATTGCCGGTCAAACGAGTCGTAGTTTGTGCCGTGGTTGTGATTGGCGTCGATATACACTTCGACGCTGTCATCGTCCCAGATATTTGCCGAATCATTGAACAGATTGGCATCCAGGACTTTTACACCAACATATAAATTGGTATTGTCCCACATGGTGGCGAAGGTGACGGTGTTGTTGGGCGTCCCGCTGACTGTCTTACTGGCCGTCGTCGCCAGGTTCCAGCCGGCTTCGTTCAGGTTGCCGTCGATGGTCGGCGGGCTGGCAACGTTATTCGCGTCCACCTGGCCCGCGACTGCCAGAGCAGTGCTGAAGGGGGTCACTAAACTTATGATCAGCAGAAGACAAAATAATATCTGCCAGTGCAGATAACTCTTTAATGTTCGTTTCATCATGATGTTCTCCATGGAAGAATCAACCTTTCTTGGTGATAAGTTTTTTGGAATGGCGTGTCCAGAGTCGGATGGGCCTTGCTTCCGGGTTTAAGGATTCGAATTATGAGATACGCTTATGGAAGGCGAAACCGGGAGAGCAGATATTTCATGACTGTACTGACCGATTGGCCAATGATGCATTTCCTAGAATATCAGTGTACAGAAAAATGTTCCAGATAGAGTACAGTGACAGTCTAAAGATAGCCTAAAAAGAATCGCCGCTTTAATACCGAAAAAGTTCAAATGTCGGCCATTAAGCTTATTGACCCGGCCTGCCGTTGCCTTATAATCTAAAGATATGAAGCGCAAGAACAGATCGACCGTGTTTTTGGAACCTGGATGTATGTGTACCCAGGCGGGGAGCTATTTGGCCCGCGCCGGTCGGACACTTTGATCCCAGTTCCCGCCGACGTGTAGACCAAAACGCTCCCTTTGTTTATAATGGAAGGGAGCTTCCCCCACCTGACAGCAGGCAGCAGGCCCGGAAATAGCTCCCGGGCTGTTTTATTTCTTAGCGTTAGCATACATACCACTCTTTTAAGGAGGTCACGATGAAAGCCAGTAATTCACAGTGGAAAACACAACTCGCCGACCAGATCCCGTCCGAGCTTGGCCGGGAACTGGATATCTACGATACAGAGATCGAGCTGCGTAAGCAGGGCAAAATGGACGAGAAGTTGTTTGCCGAGACTCGCCTGCGGCGCGGTGCCTACGGCCAGCGCTATGATAACGGCCAGCGCTGGGATGGCAAGGAGACCCAGAACTTGCCGTTCCCGTCCAGTTCCACCGAATTGACCAAGGGCGTCAACACCGTCTGGGATGCGCCCGGCATGCAGCGTATCAAGATCCCGTTTGGCGGGATGAACCCGCAGCAGCTGGAGCTGATGGCCGAACTGGCCGAGGAATATTCCGACGGCATCGCGCACGTCACCACGCGCCAGGATTTCCAACTCCATTTTGTGCATATCGACGATACTCCCGCGCTGATGCGCCGCCTGGCGGCCGTCGGGATCACCACTCGCGAGGCTTGCGGCAACTCTGTGCGCAATGTGACCGCGTGTCCATTCTCAGGCGTGTGCAGCACCGAATCGTTTGATGTGACGCCTTACGCCAATGGCCTCGCGTACTTCCTGCTTGGTCACCCGGACGTGCAGGACTTTGGGCGCAAATTCAAGATCGCTTTCTCCGGCTGCAAAGACCAGGCCTGCGGCCTGACCAACCTGCATGACATGGGCGCGATCGCCGTTCGGCGCATCGATGCGCACGGCGAAGAACAGCGTGGCTTCGAGCTATATGTTGGCGGTGGGCTGGGTACCGTTCCGCACCAGGCCAAGTTGTTCGACGCCTTCCTGCCCGAAGAGGAACTGCTGCCGACTTCGCAGGCCATCTCGCGCGTCTTTGCCCGGCTGGGCGAGAAGAAGAACCGCAACCGCGCGCGCATCAAGTTCCTGGTGGCCCAGCTCGGCATCGAGGAATTTAAGCGTCTGGTGCTGGAGGAACGCGCCACTCTGCCGCACGATCCGCGCTGGACGGCCTTCCTGGACGACCTGAAAGTGCTGGAGGAAAAGCCCCTGCGCCTGGCCCAAGCCTTGAACGGCGCCGCCCGCCCGGAGGGTTTCGACGGCTGGTACAAGACCAACATCTGGCACCAGAAACAGGAAGGTTATTCGACAGTTACCATCACCCTGCCACTGGGCGACATCACCGCCGACCAGTTGCGTGGCGTGGCCGATATCTCGCGCCGTTTCACCAATGGCACCCTGCGCACTACAGTCGATCAGAATCTGGTGCTGCGCTGGATCAGCGAAGCCGACCTGCCTGAGGTCTATTCGGCGCTCAAGGCCATCGGCCTGGGGCTGCCCGGCGCCGGCACGATCGTGGACGTAACTTCCTGCCCCGGCACCGACACCTGCAAACTCGGCATTGCTTCCTCACGCGGCCTGGCCGGTGAACTGCGCCAGCGCATGGCCGAAAAGAGCCATACGATGGACGAAGCCGTGCAGAACCTGCATATCAAAGTCAGCGGCTGCTTCAATTCCTGCGGCCAGCATCATGTGGCCGACCTGGGCTTCTATGGCGTTAGCCGCCATTCAGGCAACTACACCGTCCCGCATTTTCAGGTTGTCCTGGGCGGCGAGTGGACGCACAACGCCGGCTCCTATGGCCTGGCAGTCGGTGCCGTCCCGTCCAAGCGTATCCCCGAAGTCGTCGAGCGGCTGACCGGTCGTTACGTGGCCGAGCGTGAGAAGGGTGAGACCTTCCAGGCTTTCGTACAACGCATTGGCAAGGTCGAGATCAAGAATATGATGGAAGACCTGACCAAGATGCCCACACATGACGAGGATCCCACACTCTATACCGACTGGGGCGATGTGCGTGAGTTCACCATCGGCGATATGGGCGTGGGCGAGTGCGCCGGGGAAGTCGTTTCGCACGCCGAGTTTGGTCTGTCCGCTGCCGAGCGCCAGGTCTTCGAGAGCCAGGTATTACTGGACGAGAATGCCTATCAGAAAGCCGGTGAAGTGGCCTACGCCTCCATGCTGCAGGCCGCCAAAACCCTGGTGCAAGAGCAATACTACGACGTGCCCGAGGACCCGGACAAGATTGTGGAGGAATTCCGCACGCGTTTCTACGACACCAAACTGTTCTGGGATGAGTATGCCGGCGGCAAGTTCGGGCAGTATTTCTTCCGCGCACATGAGAAGGCGCAGGAAGCCTACACACCCGAAGAGGCCCACCGGCGTGTCGAAGAGGCCCAACTGGTGATCGAGGCGGCGCACAGCTGCTACGGGAAACTGCTGGCCGCCAAGAACCCAGCCAAACCGCTGCTGAACCTGTAAGTTTTCGTTTACGCACGCTGTCCCGGTGTCCTACCGGGAGTCCAACTGCGGGCAAACGTGCAAGAAGGAGTGTCGTTCATGAATGTGCAGCACATCAACATCAAGTTTTTCATCGAAAACCCCGAGTCTGTAAAGCTCGAAGCGTACCAGGGTATTTTCAACACCTGGATCCAGAGGCACGTGACCGAAGAGTTGTTGGTCGACGTTGCCGACTACCTGCATGTGCATAACGGGCCCGGTATCGTTCTGATCGGTCATGAGGCCAATTACAGCCTCGATAATACCGGCGGCCGGCTCGGTTTGCTCTACAACCGCAAGGCGCAGTTGGACGGTTCGACCCGTGACAAACTGGCCCAGGCCGCCCGCGCCGCGCTGACGGCCGCCAGCCTGCTCGAAAAAGAAAATGGTTTGAAGTTCAATGGGCAGGAGGCCCAGGTGATCGTCAACGACCGCCTGATTGCACCGAACACCCTCGAGACGTTTGCCGCCCTGGAAGCCGATCTCAAAGCATTCTTCGACCGCCTTTACAAAGGCGTCGATTACGAGCTAAGCCACAAACCGGACGCGCGCGAGCGCTTCCAGGTGGATGTCAAGGCCACAGCACCGTTCCGCGTCGAAGCGTTATTGCAGAATCTGGGTGTGGAGCAGGTGCATGCTTGATCCAGCCGAAGAAACCCTGAACGAGCCATCGCTTGCGCTCGCTGGGTCCACATCAGCTTCGCTGACAAGTTTCATCCCGTTCGTGCAGGCAGTGGGTCGCGGCGCCAAATTGCGCCGCGACCTTACCTTTGACGAAGCGGTCCAGGCTATGCGTCTGATCATCCGCGGCGAGGCCACGCAGGCCCAGATGGGCGCGTTCCTGATCGCCCAGCGCGTCAAAGGCGAGGCCGAAAGCGAGATCCGCGGCTTCACCCACCTGATGCGCACCGAATCCATCCGCCGCATTGCGCCGCGCGTCGAAAACCTGCTCGATCTCGGCCTACCCTATGACGGCAAGGCCAAAACTGCACAGCTTATCCCCGCCGTAGCGGTCATCCTGGCCGTATGCGGGGTGCCGGTGGTGTTGCACGGCGATGAAGGCATCCCGGCCAAGAAGGGTGTTACTGCCGGTGCGGTCCTGCGCACCCTGGGCGTGCCCGCCGACCTGCAGCCCGAAAAAGTGTCCGCGATGATCGAGGCTGTCGGGTTCGGGTATCTCTCGGCGGTTTCCTTTGCGCCGGAGTGGCACGCGCTGATCCCGCTGCGCTGCGAGTTCGGGCTGCGCACCGCCTTGAACTCCGTCGAGAAATTGTTCAACCCCGCCGATGCGCCCTACCAGATCAGCGGCTTCTTCCATGGCGAGTACCTGGAACGCCTGCGTCAGGCGCAGACCGGCACGCGTGCCAGTTGGATCGTCCAGGGTGAAGAAGGTTCCATCGAGATGGCCTCGGGCCGCGCTACGCACATCTTTGCGGCCGAAGAAAGCGCGGACTGGGTGCTCGATCCAGCTTCTGTTGGGCTGCCCGTCCGAGAGCGTCTCACGCTCCCCCCAGAGACAGCCCAGCATGCCGAATTGAATGCGGCCGTGCTGGCCGGGCAGGCTGGCCCGGCCGCGGACCAGGCCGTGCTCACAGCGGGCACCATCCTGACCTTGTTGCAGGTGGCGTCTGACCTGGCCGACGGCCTGCAGCGCGCGCGACACGCACTCGACTCGGGCGCGGCGCAAGCGCGTCTCGAACTGGCGCGCGGTTTCGGCGGCTCCGGTTGATGGGTGTTGGCCAGGGCGTTTGAATAACGAAAAGCAGAAGGCTATTCAGCCTACTGCTTTTTCTATTGCTCCGCTATCCGGAAGTTAAAGGATATTCAGTTGTCGTATCGATAGTGGGATCCACGGCCATTGCGCTGTAGAGATTATTCCCCTTTGCCTGTCTTCTGCTCTACCGGCAGAAGACAGGCTTTTAGAGGAGAAAAAAAAGGAGAAGGACTTGTTTTATTAACTTACCTTACACAACCAGGCTCAAAGGCGGGCTTGGCGCGCCGTCTTCTGTGGCATAAATCGCTGGGGCTTTGCCCCAGCCTGAGCAAAACTGCGTAAGGTGAGTGATTAATTATGCCGGCGAGCAGGCCGTGATGTAAGACCCAGTATACCGAGAAACTTTTGGGATAGAGTACAAATATAGTCCAGACACAGTCACACGGAATGGTTCTATTAGAAGCTTTTGATTTCCCTGAACAGATGGGTACGGCGCGTATAATGGATGAGAGATGAAATTCGATAAGAGTATCTGCGTACGCGATAAGGGAGCTGTCATGTCAAAAGCCCTGTTTTCCATGTTGCTGGCCTACTGCCTGGTCGCCTGCGGCGTCGATATCCGCCTGCCGACCCCTTTCCCGGTTCCTGCCAGCCGGACGCCCAGGATCGTTACAGAGACACCGGCACTGCGGTTCGCCACGCTCTCCCCGAGCGCAACTTCATCCCCGACGGAAACCATTACGACTACGCCGACCCGCAGCCCTTCGCCTACATCCGCACAACCCAAACTGGAACTTGCCATTCTGGGCTGTGATACCAGTATCGACCTGGCACATCAGATGGGCGAAGTGACGAATGCCTACGTACGTCTGTCCAACATTGGCGAGAGTGCAGCCAGCAATGTCTGCACCGTGCTCTCGAGCAGCGACGAAGGCCGCCCGCACCCGGACAAACTGAGTTGCGTTCTGTCCCTGCCGCCGAGGAGCCGGGTGACGCTCAAGCTGACGGTGGATACAGGCTTCGGTGTGGATTCGCTCATAAGGGTGGATGTGAGTTCGGCTGAAAAAGTTTCGGCCAGTTTGCAGGGCGGAAGTTGCAAAGCCATCGGCGCGCCAAAGCAGGCGCTCGACCCGTTTGGCCTGGTCCAACCAATCCCGTAGATTTTGGATCGGGTATGCGCTATGCCTGACTATCTTCATTACGCTCTGAGGCCCGGGCGAAGGGAAACACCCGGACGGGTATCTCACCGAGGCCTTCCGCCGTCTCGATGCGCGTTTCCCCCGTGCTTGCATCCAGGCCTCCCGATAACTGGTAGAAGCGTTCGGTCATCAAGGCGTACTCGTGGGAAGGGATGCTGTTCTTCAAGAGCCGGTGGATCAGGATCACATCCTCGCCCGCAATTTCATCGAACTCTCCGATCCTTTTGAAAGCCGCCTGTCCGAAATGCAGCAAAACCCTGAAGCGCAGGGTGCGAGCGTCGCCATCTGTCAACGCTTCGACTCTGGCCTCGAAAACCTTGAAAAATTCCTGGGCCTGCCAGGCAACGTTGCGTGCAGCGGTGATATCGCCATTGTCCGCGATGGCATATAAAAAAGCAGCCTCACCTTCCAGTTTGTTCAACGTCAGGGGGATCTGGAGACTGTCGATCACCGTCTTGAGTAGCTCGGTGATGATTTTCTCTGTTCGACGCGCCCCAGGGTCTTTATGGTTTACAGCAGATGGATCGGCGCTGACCTCCACCAACACAAGTGCAACAGGTTTGATCTGCATCTGCCGGTTGCCTTGCGGCCGCAAATGCCTGAGGCCCTTGCGCAGCAGGTTCAGGCCGCTCAACATTCCTTCCAGCAGGTAGCGGACCAGATTCATGCCGCCACCGGCGAGATGGTTGAAATGGGCGCGCGGTTTAAGGTGAAACATACGCGCGAATGCATGCTGGTTGAGCCGCCCTGAAAATGCCGGCCCGCTGCCGGGCAGTATGGACAGGTCGGTTGTGAGCAACTCGGGGAAGTAAATCATCGCGGGAACGGTTTCTTCCAGCACCGTCAGTTCCATTTGTTTATCGGGCGGGCGATTACCCAGGCCGCCCGATAACGCGTAGAAGCGCGGGGTCATGAGTACGAACTCGGGCGATAAGACCGGTGCTTTGATGACAGCGCGCAGCAAGCTTATATCCGTGCCTGCCAGCGCTTCCACATTCCGGATGCGCTCGTGGCTGAACTGGCCGAAGTGCAAAACGGCTTTGAGCCGCAGCTGCCCGATCTGGTTGCATGCATCACACACGCAGCCTGCGTCGCAGGCGATCAGGTCCCGTTCACGGGTATTGAAAGCTGTGAAAAGCTGCTTGATCTGGCCGGCCACGTCTAACGCCGCTTCCGCCTCGCGGCCTTCCGCCACTTCAGCGAACAGCAGCACCGCATCGCCTTCCAACTGGCTTACTTGCAGAGGGAACTCGGCGGCAGCGATGACTGCTTCCAGTAACTCGCTGATGATCTCCTCGGCGTGCAGCAGGCTGGTGAAGTGCATGCGCGTAAAGCGTGTATAACCGCTGATATCGGCCAGGACGAGTACGCCACGTTTTATTTCCATAACGGAATGATTTTACTCCAGGCAGTGCCAGTTCGAGTTAAGGAAATTGTAAAAAAACTTCCGAAGCTTGCCTGTAGGGCAGGGGCTTCGGAAGTTTTTGGCGTATGTGAAGCGAATCTTCTTTTCGTATGCAGCTTATTTCTCTGTAATCGTGATGCTCTCAATTGCATCCCCGGTGAAAGTCGGGCTCTGGTCGGGGTCGCGGCGTGTGATACTGTTGACCACGTCCATACCGCTGATCACCTGCCCGAAGATGGTGTAGTCTTTCTCGGACAGGCCACCAGGCCCAAACATGATAAAGAACTGGCTGCCGTTGGTGTTTGGCCCGGAATTGGCCATGGCAACCACGCCAGCCTTATCGAAGGTCAGGTCGCTTACCTCGTTGACGAACGCGTATCCTGGCCCGCCCATACCTGTGCCGGTAGGGTCGCCACCCTGGGCCATAAAACCTTCCAACACGCGGTGGAAGGTGACGCCATTGAAATAGCCATCGCGCGCCAGGAAGACGAAACTGTTCACGGTGATGGGCGCTTTATCGGCGTAGAGCTGGATGACGAACTCTCCGCCCTTGGCCATTTTGACGGTGGCGAAGTATTGTTTGCTCGTGTCAATTGTCATCGGCGGCGCGGATGGATATTGTTTCCCGGTTGCCGCCGGGGTCTCCGATTGCCCGGCCGGCGCCGGTGGTTGCCCGGACGGGACCGCTGCCGTGTCTGCGGCCGGCTTCTGGCTGGAGACCAGGAACCAGATGACGGTAGCCAGGACCAGGACGCCAATGACAGCGGCAATGATCTGATTGGTCTTTTTTCTCTGATTGCGTACCCGACGCATTTCTTCCAGCCGTTGTTTGCTTGCAGGTTTAGACATGCTTTCGATCTCCTTCTCGAATGATGTTAGGGCTTGATGCCGAATGGCTGTAGTATACAACCAATTTTATTTGAATTTTCAGAACGCCCGCTAAAAATCAATGCTGGACGGGCGTGGCCGTTTTCGTCGGTGTAGGTCCGGGCAGTGGGGGGAGACGGATTATGCCCGGGGCGACCCACAGTGCGCGGTCGCCTGACGACGGGCCGAAAGCGTTCACTTTCATGATGAACTTGACATCCTGCCCTGCAAAACGGCTCAGGTCGATGTCGGCCTGGAAATATTTCCCGTCGTTGACCTCGCCTATGGCCCACAGGTTTTGGGTTGGTCCGCTGCCGATCTGGATATCCACACTGAACAGCACCAGGCAGGAGGTTGCGCCTCCTTCACAGTTCACGATCGAGCGGAAGTGATCCCCGGACTGAACTCTGAAGGGCGGATAAATTGCCTGGATGTAGCCGTTATTGATATCCTGCGGGAAGGTCAGCAGGCCAGGGCGCGTGTCAAAGGTCCCATTTTCGAGTTTTGGCTGGTTGATTTTCAGAACAAAGCCCCTGCTGTCACCTTCTCTGCCGGGGCAGGCCAGGGTACCTGCGCCGCTGGACCATATCGCTGAACAGGCATTGGCGGCGAAATCGTAAGCGGCGCCTTCCAATGCCGTCTTATTGACCTTTACCTGCACCCACATCGGATCGCTGAACGTTGCGCCGCTGCCGATCAATTTCCCGGACAGGTTGCGGAGTTGCCACGCGCCGCGATAGGTGCCGGCGAAAGCAGGCGCGAGCATGTTGACGGACAGGTCGATAACTTGCCCGGGGATCACGCTCCTGGGCAGGGAAATGGATGTCGGCGCACTCATCTGGTCGCCGCCGGTAAAGACCAGGCTGTAGGAGGTCGTCCAATTGCAGGTACCAATGTTTTTCAGCCGCCAGGTCTTTGTAAAGCCAACCCCCGGATTGATGGTGGCACCATTGGGGATGGTTACATCGCTGACAAACTGGATGTGTTCACAGGGAGTTGGTGTGAATGTGGGCGTCTTTGTCGGGGTTCTTGTTGAGGTACTGGTCAGCGTGCGGGTTGGGGTAAAAGTTTTCGTCGGGGTGTTCGACGGCGTCCAGGTGGGGGTGGAAGTGCTGGTAGGTGTTCTGGATGGCGTCCAGGTAGGCGTAAAGGTCCTGGTGGGGGTGTTGGACGGCGTCCAGGTGGAGGTGGAAGTCTTGGTGGGTGTTTTGGAAGGCGTCCAGGTGGGGGTATTGGACGGCGTATAGGTGGGGGTAAAGGTTTTGGTCGAGGTGCTGGTCGGCGTCCAGGTTGGGGTAAAAGTTTTCGTCGGGGTGTTGGATGGCGTCCAGGTGGGCGTAAAGGTCCTGGTGGGGGTGTTGGAGGGCGTCCAGGTCCGTGTGGGAGTCATACTCGGTGTGCTGGACGGTGTGAACGTCGGGGTATTGGACGGTGTCCAGGTGAAGGTTGGTGTATTGGTCAGCGTGCTCGAGGGCGTCCAAGTGGGGGTGTTGGACGGCGTATGGGTAGGGGTAAAGGTTCTGGTCGAGGTGCTGGTTGGGGTCCAGGTGGGCGTAAAGGTCACGGTCGGGGTGCTGGAGGGAGTCCAGGTGGAAGTTGGTGTTCTGGTCGGGGTATTCGACGGGGTCGAGGTGGGCGTGAGGGTATGAGTGGGTGTATTGGAAGGCGTCCAGGTGAAGGTTGGTGTCTTCGTGGATGTGTTGGAGGGCGTCAGCGATGGGGTAAAGGTGCCGGTGGGCGTTCTGGTGGGTGTCCGGGTGGGTGTAGAGGTAATTGTCGGGGTATTGGACGGGGTCCGGGTCTGAGTGATGGTTGGGGTTAACGTCTTGGAAGGGGTCCAGGTAGGCGTGAAGGTAATAGTTGGGGTGCTGGACGGCGTCGGGCTTGGTGTGGAAGTACGTGTGGGCATTCTGGTGGGTGTCCGGGTCGGCGTAAGCGTGCGGGTCGGGGTGTTGGGTGGCGTCGAAGTGAGGGTGAACGTTTTGGTGGGTGTGCTGGACGGCGTTACCGACGGGGTCAACGTGTTGGTGGGTGTCCTGGAGGGCGTCGGGGTCAGGGTATTGGTATTGGTTGGCGTGTTGGATGGGGTGCGGGTTCGAGTGAGGGTCGGGGTGGACGTTCTGGAAGGTGTAAATGTGGAGGTGAATGTGTTGGTTGGGGTGCTGGAAGGAGTCCAGGTGGAAGTTGCCGTCTTCGTCGAGGTGCTGGTCGGCGTCGAGGTGGATGTGGAGGTCACGGTCGGGGTATTGGACGGCGTACGGGTGGGGGTAAAGGTCCCGGTCGAGGTGGGAGTAGGCGTCCGGGTGCGGGTGGAGGTTATGGTTGGGGTGCGGGACGGCGTCAGCGTGGAAGTGGACGTCCTGGTGGGGGTGGTGGACGGTGTCCAGGTTTGCGTGACGGTCGCTGTGGACGTCCTGGAAGGAGTGGATGTAGGCGTGAGGATTTTGGTCGGTGTGTTGGAAGGTGTCCAGGTGGAAGTCGGTGTTTTGGTGGGTGTTTTGGACGGTGTCCAGGTGGATGTGGATGTCACGGTCGGGGTGTTGGACGACGTACGGGTGGGGGTAAAGGTCCCGGTCGAGGTGCGGGTAGGGGTTATGGTTGGGGTGCGGGACGGCGTCGGTGTGGAAGTGGACGTCCTGGTGGGGGTGTTGGACGGCGTCCAGGTTTGCGTGACGGTCGGTGTGGACGTTCTGGAAGCAGTGGATGTAGACGTGAGGGTTTTGGTCGGTGTGTTGGAAGGCGTCCAGGTGGAGGTGGGTGTGCTGGTGGGTGTTCTCGAAGGCGTTTGGGTGGGCGTCTTGGAAGGTGTTGAGGTGAGGGTGAACGTTTTGGTGGGTGTGCTGGTAGGTGTTACCGATGGGGTGAACGTCCTGGTGGGTGTTCTTGATGACGTGGGGGTAGGGGAGAGCGTTTTGGTCGGGGTATTGGACGGCGTCCAGGTCTGAGTGGGGGTTGGGGTTATGGAAGGCGTGAAGGTAATGGTCGGGGTGTTTGAAGGCGTTTGGGTAGGGGTCAACGTATGCGTCGGTATCCTGGTCGGCGTCCAGGTGGGTGTGAAGGTTTTGGTTGGGGTGTTGGACGGTGTCCAGGTGCGGGTGGGCGTCCTGGTAATGGTCCTGGTAGGTGTTATCGACGGGGTAAAGGTGTTGGTAGGCGTTCTTGAGGGTGTCGAGGTAAGGGTAACAGTATTTGTAGGCGTATTGGACGGCGTCCAGGTTTGAGTGGGGGTTGGGGTCGATGTTTTGGTGGGCGTAAACGTCGGGGTGCTCGAGGGAGTCCAGGTGAGAGTTGCTGTACTGGTCAGGGTACTGGACGGGGTCGAGGTGGGCGTGAGGGTCTGAGTAGGTGTACTGGAAGGCGTCCAGGTGGGTGTGGATGTCCTGGTGGGTGTTTTGGACGGTGTCCAGGTGGGCGTGAGGGTCTGAGTAGGTGTACTGGAAGGCGTCCAGGTGGGTGTGGATGTATTTGTGGGTGTAGTGGATGGGGTCCAGGTGGCAGTGGGTGTGCTGGTGGGTGTTTTCGAAGGCGTCCAGGTGGATGTTGCTGTCTTGGTCGGCGTGTTAGACGGGGTCCAGGTGGGCGTGAGGGTTCGTGTGGATGTGCTGGAAAGCGTCCAGGTAGGCGTGAAGGTTTTGGTGGGGGTATTGGACGGTGTCCAGGTGGCAGTGAAAGTATTGGTGGGCGTATTGGACGGAGTCTGGGTTGGGGTAAAGGTCCTGGTCGGTGTATTGGAAGGCGTCCAGGTGGGTGTGAAAGTTTTGGTCGGTGTGTTGGACGGCGTCCAGGTGGGTGTGAAGGTTTTGGTGGGGGTGTTGGAAGGCGTCCAGGTGGCAGTAACGGTTTTGGTCGGTGTGTGCGAAGGTGCGGAGGTTGAGGTAAAGGTTTGGGTTGGCGTGTTCGAGGAGGTGTGGGTGGGTGTGAAGGTTTCAGTCGCCGTATTGGACGGTGTCCAAGTGGCAGTGAAAGTATTGGTGGGCGTATTGGACGGAGTCTGGGTTGGGGTAAAGGTCCTGGTCGGCGTGCTGGAAGGCGTCCAGGTGAGTGTGAAGGTTTTGGTCGGTGTTTTGGACGGTGTCCAGGTGGGTGTGAAGGTATTGGTGAGGGTGTTGGACGGTGTGCGCGTTGGGGTGGATGTAACCGTGAATGTTGAAGAAGGCGTCCAGGTCAGTGTATGAGTTGGAGTTATCGTTACCGTTGGGGAAACGGTCGCAGTGAGAGTCCGGGTGCGCGTTGGCCTGGAAGTCAGGGTTGGCGCGCGGGTATTGGTGAGAGTCGGCGTGCGGGTGCTGGTACGTGTCAACGTAGCCGCTCCCAAAGCGGATGCAAGCGTTGGGGTGGAGGTGAAGCTCCTGGTTGGCGTGTTCAGTAATGCCGGAGCGGTTGTCAATGTGGGAGCCCTGGTGGAGGTTGGCGGGATGGGTGTGGAGGTTAGCGTTGGTGCATGGGTGTTGCTGGGGCGCGGCGTGAGTGTTACTGTTGCGGTAAGCGTGTTCGTACGTGTGAGGGTGGAGGTCGGGGTATAGGAAGGCGTCCAGGTGAAAGTCGGTGTATTGGTCAGCGTGCGGGTGGGCGTCCTGGTCGGCGTGTTGGATGGAGTCGAGGTGGAGGTTGCTGTTTTCGTCGGGGTGTTGGAGGGCGTCCGAGTCTGTGAGGGAGTCATGCTCGATGTGCTGGACGGTGTGAACGTCGGAGTATTGGACGGTGTCCAGGTGAAAGTCGGTGTACTGGTCAGCGTGCGGGTGGGCGTGAACGTCGGCGTGTTGGATGGAGTCGAGGTGGATGTTGCTGTTTTCGTTGGGGTATTGGAGGGTGTCCGAGTCTGTGAGGGAGTCATGCTCGATGTGCTGGACGGTGTGAACGTCGAAGTATTGGACGGCGTCCAGGTGAAGGTTGGTGTACTGGTCAGTGTACGGGTGGGCGTGAACGTCGGCGTTGGCGTTATTGTGACTACAAGCGTATTCGTACGCGTGAAGGTGGCGGTGGGGGTATTGGAGGGCGTTGGGGTGCTGGACGGCGTGTGGGTGGGCGTGAAGGTCGGCGTCCAGGTGGACGTAAAGGTCACGGTCGGGGTGTTGGAAGGCGTCCAGGTGAAGGTTGGTGTCTTCGTGGATGTATTGGAGGGCGTCGGCGATGGGGTAAAGGTGCCGGTGGGTGTTCTGGAGGGTGTCCAGGTGGGTGTGAAGGTATTGGTTGGGGTGTTGGACGGGGTCTGGGTCTGAGTGATAGTCGGGGTTAACGTCTTGGAGGGTGTCCAGGTGGGCGTGAAGGTAATAGTTGGGGTGCTGGACGGCGTGCGGGTAGGCGTCGAGGTCTTCGGAATGTTGATTACTGTCGGGCGGGTCGTCGGCGTGGGAGCCTTGGTAGCGGTAGGAGGGATGGGTGTGGAGGTCAGCGTTGGCGCATGGGTGTTGCTGGGGCGCAGCGCAGGCGTTATTGCGGGGGTGAGTGTGCTCGTCCAGGTGGCGGTGAAGGTCAGGGTGTTGGGCGGCGTCCAGGTCAGCGTCGCCACCTGGGTGGGTGCGATCGCAGAAGTCTGGGTTGAAGTAGGTGTCCAGGCGGGGCTGGGGGTCGGCGTTAAAGTTGGCGTATCGGTACCATTGGGTGTTTCCGTAGGGCTCTGAACCGGCGTGGGGCTGCTGACGGGCGTATTTGCTGGCGGCTGCGTTTCGTTCGGAATGGGCGTATCTGTTGCCAGGGATGGCGCGAACTGCGCGGCCAGCGGTCCGGAATTGAATGCAACAGCGATGGCAGAGATCAGGAACAGGAGCCCCAGTCCAAACAAACGCCAGCCCGCGACCGTGCGCTGATGGCGGACTCGGTACAAGGGGATCTTCTGCCCGGAGCGCATGACGTTCATGCCGAGCAGGATACACACGAGCGTTCCGATGCCGGCGATGATCGGGATCAATTGGATGATGACTTTAATAATCATTAGCAGGCTGCATTAATCGCGACTCAAGATGTAGCTATCGGTGATGGAAGGAAATCTCAAACGAAGCAAGTTTAACACACAATGAAAAACACAGACCACGAAGATGGGGTCCGTGTTAAGCAGTTCTTAATGAAAGTCTTCAGCCGAATTTTTTCTGTGCAGTTGATGTCGATGACGAAATAAAAACGAGGGCATGAAACCAGTTTATGGCCTGGGCGCTAATCTTTGACCAGCCAATCTTTGGCACTATCCATCTCGTCAAAAAATGTCAGCTGCTGGCCGGTGAGCCGGGTGAGCATATCCCCAAGGATGCGTTTGGTGCCGACGACGCCGAGTACGGCGGTCTTCTTGACGTGGGATTTGGTGAGATTCGAACTGGCTACCAGCAGGTCCATCAGTCCTTTGCCGATTTGCGTATTACGGAAATCGGCCAGTACCAGCACCGAATTCTTCGGTTGCTGGATAACGACTTGCTGAACGGCCGCGAGTTCTTCTTTGACGGCCTCGACATCGATCAGATAATGGTCAGAGAAATCCTGGATGAATATTTGCCGATCCTTGTGTGTAACCCATTTTGAGCGCATAAGATAACTCCCTCCTACACCACGGAACGCGCCTTGCGTTTTTCAAAATGGAGCGCCAACCCGGTGGCAATTCCACCGCATAGTTCCCAGAGAGCGACCCCGAACCAGCCGATGGGTGCCAGCCCGGTGAGAACGAGAATGGTAAATACAGTAAAAGTCACTCCACGGAAAGGCACAGTCCAACTGTAAAAGGCTTTTTGATCGTTCAGGGCCGCCAGGACGTAATAGACACCCATATTGAAAGAGGCCATGGAGGAAGCCGCCACGAACGGCAAGGTGAAGTCTCCTGCGGCGCGCTGGGCGCGGTCGATGCTGTCGATCCCAAGGATCGTGAATACCAGTTCCGGCTTGATCAGGCCGATGATCCCGAACACAAAAGCCATGCTGCCGAAGATGAACATCGTCCAACCGGAGATATCGCGAATGCCGAAGGTCAAGTTTCTCATGAACTTATTATATATCCATAATTCTTCCGCGCGTCGACCTAATTTGCAAATCGCCTTACAGGGAAGGATTGTCATCCAGGTTCACTTCATTGCGCAGTACACATTAATTCATTATACTTCCCGGTAGGAGGCAGAGAATGAACCTGCAAATCCAAAAATATACGCCCGATGACTTCGATGCCGTTACCCGTCTGTGGCGGCGCGCGCGGGAAGGCTCGCTGCCCGAATTCCAGCGCACCAAGGGGTATCCCTTCGAGATGGACTGCGTCTACTTCCGCGAGCACGTGCTGCCGAATAACGAAGTCTGGGTGGCGCACGCGGATGGGCGCCCGGCGGCCCTGATGGCCATTAAAAATGATTTTATCGACCAGCTGTACGTCGACCCCGATTTCTGGCGCATGGGCGTTGGCGCAACGCTGCTGGCCCACGCGCGTACGCTGTCGCCGCGGCGGTTGTGGCTGTACACCCTGCAGATCAACCTCAACGCCCGGGCATTTTACGAGAAAAACGGCTTCAAAGTCGTGAAATTCGGCATCAGCCCGCCGCCCGAAAGCGAGCCGGATGTGGAATATCTGTGGGAAGAGAGCAGTAACGAGTAAAAAGGGAAGGGCAGTACCCAGCGGATGGTGACGGGCCTGCCACTCTGCTGATAAAATACCCCCATGACTTCAACCGAATTCGTGCGCCCGACGCACGTCATCATCAACCTGAGCCGCTTGCAGCGCAACCTGGAAGCCATCCGCGCGCACGTCGAAGGCGCGCAAGTCATGCCGATTGTCAAAGCCAACGCTTACGGACACGGCCTGGACGAGGTGGCGCGCTTCCTGGCCCCGCAGGTGGATTACATCGGCGTGGCGGTACTCGAAGAGGGTATCCACCTGCGCAGTTTGGGTATCCGCACGCCAATCCTGGTGCTGGGCGGCATCTGGGGCGACCAGATCCCGCTGTATTTGCAGCACGACCTGACTATGACGGCTTCATCACTGGAGCGTCTGGAGCAGATCCACACTGCGGCACAGGCCCTCAAAAAGAAAGCCCGCGTGCATCTCAAGATCGATACCGGCATGGAGCGCATTGGCGTGCACTACTATAATGCGCACCTGCTGCAGGAAGCTGCTCTAAACTATGAAGACGTGCATGTGGAGGGGATTTACTCGCATTTTGCCAACGCCGATGCCGCCGACCTGGCGCATGCCCGCCTGCAACTCGAGCGTTTCAACGAGGTGCTGCGTTTCTATGAAAAACACAGCCTGCCCGCGCCGGTCCGTCACATTGCCAATTCGGGCGGGATATTACAACTGCCCGAAAGCCATTTCGACCTCGTCAGGCCCGGCATCCTGCTTTATGGCGTCTACCCCTCGGCGGAAGTGCTGCGCACGGTGGCAGTGCAGCCCGCATTATCGTGGAAATCGCGTGTAGTGTATTTCAAAATCGTCCAGCCGGGGCATCCCGTCAGCTACGGTTCCACCTGGCAGAGTGACCATGCGGTGCGGGTGGTGACCGTTCCCGTCGGTTATGGAGACGGTTATTTCCGCAGCATGTCCGACAAGGCCCAGGTCATCATCCGCGGGCAGAAATACCCGCAGGTGGGGCGCATCTGCATGGACCAGATGATGGTCAATCTCGAAATGGGCAGCGCCTATAACGGTGACGAGGTCATCCTGGTCGGCGAGGCTGGGGGACAATCGGTCACAGCCGAAGACCTGGCCGAATGGGCCGGGACCATCCCGTATGAAATCCTGACGAATATCGGCGCGCGCGTGCCGCGAGTGTATGTCACAGACGATAGACGATAGACGATGGACAATTGTGTGCGGTCCGTCGTCGGGGGTCTGTGGTCTAGCGTCTAACGTCTGAATGGTACAATACTTCTTATCAATAGAATGCTTGGAGGCAATTTGAAACATATTCGTGCTTATGCCGGCCTGTTTATCGTCGCGGGCCTTGTGATCGCTCTTGACCAATGGACCAAGGCTGTTGTGCGCGCCACGCTTTCCCCGAGCCAAGTCTGGCTGCCCGAAGGTCTGGATTGGCTCTTGCCGTATGCGCGCATCATCAACTGGTATAACTCCGGCGCCGCATTTGGCATGTTCCAGGGCCAGGGCTGGGTCTTCACCGTGCTGGCGTTCGTCGTCGCGGGGCTGATCATTTATTACTATCCACGCGTGGAGGCCGAGGACTGGTGGCTGAAACTGGCCATGGGCATGCAAATGGGCGGTGCGCTGGGCAACGTCATCGACCGGCTGACGCGCGGCCAGGTGACTGATTTTATCTCGATCGGCACCTTCCCGGTATTCAATGTAGCCGATTCGAGCATCAGCGTGGGTGTGGCGATCTTGCTGCTGGGGGTATGGGTCAAAGAATCCCAGGAACGGAAACAGGCGCGGGCAGCTGCTGGTGAAGGCCTTGGCGCAGAGTCCGTCGATGGACAGGGAGAGAACGCGGGTGGGTGACCGCCTCGAAATTTTCCACTATACGGGTGAAGCCGGGCGGCTCGACAAATATCTGGTGACGTGCCTGCCGGAGTTTTCACGTTCGCGCATTGCCGGGTTGATCGACGACGGTTTCGTGAATGTCAACGCCAGAGCGGCGAAAAAGACCGGGCAGAAGATCGAAGCCGGGGATGAGATCGAAGTGCGCATTCCGCCCGCCCAGCCTTCAGGGGTGGTGGCCGAGCAAATCCCGCTCGATATTATTTTTGAAAATGACGACCTGATCGTCGTCAACAAGCCGGCTGGCATGGTCGTCCACCCGGCGGCCGGGCACGGCAGTGGTACGCTGGTGAACGCTGTGCTGGGCTATAAGCCGGATATTGAAGGCATCGGCGGCGAGGAACGGCCCGGGGTCGTCCATCGCCTGGATAAGGATACCTCCGGGCTGATTGTGCTGGCCAAGAACGAGCGTGCCCACCACTGGCTGCAGGACCAGTTCCGCCTGCGCAAGGTGGAGAAGACCTACCTGGCGCTGGTGGACGGCAAGCCGCCCACGCCCACCGGGCGCGTGGAGGCGCCGATCGGGCGCGACCCCAGCCATCGCAAGAAGATGGCGATCATGCCGCCCGGAAAGGGACGCGAGGCGGTCAGCGAATACCACACCCTGGAGTCTTTTTCGCAGCATACCCTGCTGGAGTTTCATCCGCACACCGGGCGCACGCACCAGATCAGGCTGCACTGCGCCTTCCTGGGATGCCCGATCGTGGCCGACCCGATCTACGGGCACCGGCACGCTACTGTGGTATTGAAGCGGCACTTTTTGCATGCATTTCAGTTGAAGATTGTTTTGCCGGGGGAGAAGAAGGCCAGGACGTTTGAAGCAGCGTTGCCTGAGGAATTAAGTTTGGTTTTGGAACGGTTGAGAAATGAGTAATAGAGAAACGAGAAATGAGAAATAAGAAACCTGGAAGAAGGGATCAGAAATAAGGAAAACAAGACAAATCAGGAGGAGATATGGCAGAACAGGGTTTTGAAAGCCTGAAGGTTTGGCAAAAAGCGCATCAGTTGATGCTGGATATTCACAAAAAACTTTTGCCGCTATTGCCAAAAGACGAGAAGTACAATCTTGCCGATCAGGTCCGGCGTTCATCCAAAAGCGTAGGGGCGAATATTGCTGAGGGCTATGGCCGTTTCTATTACATGGACAATGTTCGATTTTGCTATAATGCGCGTGGTTCTTTAGACGAAACATCCAATCATTTAAGGGTATCTCTGGACTTGGGATATTGCCCGAAAGAGCTTCATCAAAATTTACGTTCCCAGGCCGATGAAATACGTCGGATGCTAAATGGATATATAGACTGGCTGAAAACCCAAAAAGCCGGAGAAAAAGAGCCAGGAGCAAATCTCCATGTGCGTGAAATCCCGCCAGAATATTTTGTTGAGCACAATGAAGGCATCGCTTATCAGTACGGGTTTTACGCTCTAACTCATTCCTTTTTTCTTTTTACTCGTTCCTTCGTTTTAAGGAGATAAATATGGACATTATCGACCTGCGTTCCGATACCGTCACCCAGCCCACGCCCGAGATGCGCATGGCCATGGCCGAAGCCGTCGTCGGAGACGATGTCTTTGGCGACGACCCGACCGTTAACCAGTTGCAGGAGATGGCGGCGGAAAGAATGGGTAAAGAAGCCGGCCTGTTCGTCGCTTCGGGAACGATGGGCAACCTGGCGGCCATGCTCGCGCATTGCCATCGCGGCGACGAGGCTATCATGGGTTCACAATCGCATACCTTCCTGTTCGAAGGCGGCGGTATCTCGGCGTTGGGAGGCGTGCACTCCCGTCAAATTCAGGAACAACCGGATGGCTCGCTGGCATTGAATGACATCGACGATGCGCTGCGCGATATTATCGATGAACACCAGCCTCATACGCGCGTGGTCGAGATCGAGAACACCCACAACCGCTGCGGAGGCACGTTCCAGCCGGCGGAGTATATCCATCAGTTGGCGGATTTTGCCCACGAGCGCGAACTGGTCGTCCATATGGATGGGGCGCGCATCTTTAATGCCGCTGTTGCGCAGCGAGTGGATGTGAAAACCCTGACCACACCGGTCGATTCGGTCACGTTTTGTCTGAGCAAGGGTTTGTGCGCCCCGGTGGGGTCGGTGTTGTGTGGGAGTTCCGAATTTATTGGCAGGGCGCGCCGCATTCGCAAGCAGTTGGGCGGCGGGATGCGCCAGGCCGGCATCATCGCCGCAGCCGGGATCGTGGCGCTTGAAACCATGGTCGACCGGTTGGCCGAGGATCACGTCCGCGCGAGGAAGCTGGCCGCCGGGTTGAGAACCATCCCCGGGCTGGTGGTGGATGAACCGCCGACGAATATGGTCTTTTTCGACCTGGCAGAGTCGGTCAAGCTGACGGTGGCTGAAATTGAAGTAGCGATGAAAAAACGCGGCGTGCTGGTTGAAGGCTCGAGCAAGCGGCGCTTCCGTTTCGTCACGCACTACTGGATCGACGATGCCGGCGTGGAAAAGACCGTTGCAGCATTGCGGGAAGTGGTCGCCGGTTAGTCGGCCCAAGTTGCTCCCTTTAGTACCTTATCAGTGAAATTCTTGTACCCTGGCCCCCCGTCAGGGCGGGCAAAAAGCAAGGAATTTACCACAAAGGACACCAAGTAACACGAAGGTTCACACGCGTACCTGCGTTGAGCCGAAGGCCCCCTGTGGGCGGTGCAGGCAAAGAAAATCACAGGTCTTCTTGGTGTTCCTTTGTGACCTTTGTGGTTAAAGGTTTTCTCTTCCGGCTTGTCCGGGTTAGGGTCTGGAGTTTGGTTATTTCAGCCGCTTCCAATGTTTTCCATCCGGTTCGATCTGGTCGCGCCCGCGCTCTTTGGCCAGGTACAGGCGCTGGTCGGCCAGGTCGATCAACCTGTCGACATCGTCGATCTCCTGTGGAAAGACAGCAATTCCCTGGCTGACGGTTGGGACTGGCAGGTGCTTGCCATCACGTCCCTGCAGGGACAGCCCATTCATCGTCTGCCGGATGCGCTCTGCTACGAGCATCGCCTGGGAACCGTTGGTGTTGGGCAGGATGATGGCAAATTCCTCGCCGCCCCAGCGGCCGATCGAGTCGTTGGAATCGATATGCGTCCGGATTGCGTCGGTCAACAGCGTCAGCACCTGGTCGCCGACCAGGTGTCCGTAATTATCGTTATATTGCTTGAAATGATCGATGTCGAGCATGATCAGACTCAGCGGAGTCTTTTCCAGATTCTCCTGTGCGGCTTCATGGTTGAGGATTTCCAGAAAGTAGCCGTGGTTATATACACCGGTCAGGCTGTCTCTATGCGACTGGGCTTCAACCTCGGCATGGTGAAGGGCATTATCAAGCGCCAGGGCCGCCTGTTGGCCCAGATTTTCGAGCAGTTCCAGGTCAGTGCGGTCGAAGTTGTTTGGCTTATACGATCCGACGGCAATGACGCCATTGATGTGACCGGCCTGCATGGGTACACCGATCCATGAGCGGCTGGTTTCGTTTTTACCGATCAGGACGATCTGGTCGCCATCGAGTTCCACCTCGGTCCGCACGTCAGGAATGAACAGGGCGCGGCGGTTGCGGATGACCCAGCCGGAAAGTGTGCCTTCGATGGGGACTTTGGAGGTGGGGAAGTATTCGCCGTCGTCGAAGATCAAGTCAAAGTCAATGATTTCGTTATCCTGCATCATGCCCAAAAAATAAGTGTCGGCCTTGATCGCATTTTGGATCGCGGCGCCCACCAGGGTAATCAACTCGTCGGTTTCAAGCGAATAGGTAATTTTCCTTGAAAACTCATTCAAAGATTCCAGGCGTTGGATGCGGCTACGGGTCGATTCGCCCAGCCGGTGAATGATCTCAACGATGACGGAAGCCAGCAGCGCCATGCTAAAATGGCTGAGAAAAATGGAAAAAGAATCGCGCTCGAGCCAGTGGATAAACAACAAATGCAACCCGACGGTAAGGATAAGGAAAACGAATGTAGCCGTACGATCCCACAGGATGACCGTGACTGCCGCAATGAGGATCATAATAATCTGGACAATACTGTCCAGTTCAGGAGGCACTACGATCAGTGCTGTACCGATTAATATGGAATGCGTGAGTACCGCGCCCCACTTCCACTTTTGCAGCCGCGAGGGCATCGGCACGATCACGTAGAAGACGTATATTCCGTAGGCGATGCCCAGGCTGCCCAGGAGGAAAGACAAAATGCGTATATTTTCGTCAGTGATGCCTCGCAGGCTGAAAAGAATTAAAAGTCCGCCCAGGGCCAGGGTCGTCAACATCGCCGGCTGGGTAAGGCGCCTGGCTTCCTGGTACGTGACGTTTTTGGGCGAAATCAGTCTACGCAGCATATCAGATCAGTTCTGCAACAATCCCTTCTCCAATCATTTTGCCAAAGGCAGCAACGATGGCGGGGTCGAACAAAATGCCGGACTTTGAGTTGATGTATTCCATAGCCTCTTCCATCGAGACGGGCGCGCGGTAGGGCCGCTCAGTGGTCAGGGCATCAAAGGCATCCACCACGGCGAAAATACGCGCCATGAGAGGGATGTCGGTGCCTTTCAAGCCGATTGGGTAACCACTGCCATCCCAGCGTTCCTGGTGGTAGCGGATGACAGGCAATGCTTCCTCCAGGAAAGGGACACCTTCGATAATGCGTGCGCCAATATCGGGATGCTGGCGCATCATCTGCCATTCGTCCGGGTCGAGCGGGCCGGGTTTCAGCAGGATACTATCCCCAATGCCGATCTTCCCGATATCGTGCAGGATGGCGCCGCGCTCCAGCGTTTTGGCCTGTTCCACACTCAATCCCACCTGGCGTGCCAGACCGTAGCCGATGCGTGCCACCCGCAAGCTGTGGCCCTCGGTCTCCCGGTCGCGAGCATCTAGGGCAGAGGAGAGTGCCGCAAGTGTCTGGTCGTACGTCTCTTCCAGTTCGCGGTAAGCATCTTCAATTTCATCGGCCTGTTTACGGGTTTCGACCAGAAGGATGCTGCGCTCCAGGGCGATGGCCGCCTGGTTGGCCAGGGTGTGCAGATTATCGGAAAAACGCGCATTGTGCCAGTGTTCTTCGGCAACCTCCACCCATAGCGCGCCGTATTGGCGCCGGGGAGTCTGCAGAGGCAGGCAGACACGGGTCGTATCCTTTGGCCCGGAAACGATGATACTGTGTCCACTCTCCATTGCCTGTTTGACCAGATTCATGGGATGGTGCGCCCCGGGGTGGATGCCATCCGCGTCGATCTGCACTTTGGTTTCGATTTCTTTTTCCGGCGAGAGCAGGACGATCCCGGCCGCATGCGCCTTGCTGACCTGGTAGGCGGTTTCAGCAATCGACGCGGCCGCGTCGGTCAACTGTTCAGACTGGATCACGCGCGTACTCAACTGATAGAGTTGGGTTGCCGTAGTGAATAATGTGCGCAGTTCCTGGTACAACCAGGTGGTCTCGATGGCCGCAGCAGCCTGCGTAGCCAGCAGGGAAGCCAGCGATTCATCGTTCTCCGAAAAAGCCAGGTTGCCCCGTTTGCCAAATGCCAGGATGGCGCCGATGCTGGACTGGCGCAGACGGACGGGCACAGCCAACAGGCTGCGCAGATCGTTGCTGCCGGTGGGCGTGCTGGAAAAACGCTTGCGCACGTCGCGCACGCGGAAGGAGGCGTCGCTGTTGAGTGCTGTCTGGATCAGGGTGTTTCCGGCGGGGTCGCTGTTCAAGATGCTGAGCAGGGTGGGGGCGTAACCGACGTGGGCCGTGCGCGTATAGCCCCCGCCTTTATCCGCCAGCGCCACGAACACGAAAAGCGAATCGAGTGTTTGCCGGGCGATTTCGGCAATTTCCTTGATCACTCCTTCCACATCCAGCGTTGTCGAGAGGGTCACGCCGGCTCCGATCAGGCTGGTCAGACGCTGGTCGTGCTCACTGCGTTCCCAGGAGGTGACCAGTTGGACGGCGACGGTCTCCAGGGTATGGATGTCGCCGTCATCGAAGGCGTTGGGCTCCGGCTGGTCGACGGCGATGACACCGCGCAGCCTGCTGTTGGAGAGCAGTGGGATGGCAATTTCAGAGAGCGTATCCTGGTTTTCCAGCTTGAAATAATTGGGGTCCAGGCGTGTATCGGATGCGAGCTGGGTGTGACGCAGGCGCCCCGCGCGACCGATCAGCCCTTCCGTGGTACCTTGGCGGTAGCCCGGCGGGAGCGTGCTGGAGAGAGGTCCGCTGGCCGCCAGCATGACAAGTTCATCCTGCTCCGGGTCGTACAGAAAAATGGATGTCAATGTGCCGCCCAGGGCGCTGAAAATGGCGTTGGCAGTTAATTGCGCTGAAACGGGCGGATCGAGGATGCTTTCCAGTTCCAGATTTAACTGGTGCAGCAGATTTAACTGTGCCATACGGCGTCGCTCGAGATTGAGCTGTTTGGCAAGTAATTTCTCATATTCTTGCCCTGATGGTTGTCTCTGACCGGGATTCGAGAAACTTTCGTTGATCCAAAGATTGAGCGAAGCAACGACGATGATTGAAATCAATGTCAGGATGACATAGCCTGCCAGTGCGACTTCCTGCATGTGCATGCCAGCCAGTGTAGGCAGGCTGGGGCCGTTCCCGGCCAGTTGAATAAGCCCGATGACAAGCAGTAGCGAGAGCGATTGGAAAGCAAAAACCAGGCGCAGGAAGCGCTGCCCGATGACCAGGTTCTGCCGGAGCACAATTTTTTCCCAGGGAACTACGCCTTCGAGCATCAACCCCACACTGGCGCTGGAGGCGATAATGACATTAAATAGATAGAATGGCGCAACCAGCATCAGTCCCCATAGGATCCAGGGCAGGGCTAGAATCTTTGCCTGTAGATTGCCGGGAGAAGGTTTCCGCGATAGCCAAAAACTGGCCGCTGCGCTGACCAACATCAGCCCCGCAAATGAGTAGCGCACGATCTCCGGCTGCAAAAAATGATATTCCGCAACGGATAAGAAGATGGTTGGCCGCAGCAGCAACCCTGTGCCAACCAGTAAATTGATCCATTGTATGGTTTCCACCAGCCAGTCCCGGTTGAGCGGCACCCAGTTGGAGAGCAGGAATGCCAGAGCCAGTCCGCCGAGTAGCACCGATTCGATGAAAAGCCCCTTCTGAAACAAGACAAGGCCCATCACCCCCAGCGAGAATGTCGTAAACAAAAAGACCCACATTTGTACCGCGCGGCTGTAGTTGAGCAGGATGCAGGCAAGCATGAATATCCCCAATATATACAGAGCGCTGCCGGAACCATATACTAGCCAACCCGGGATTGAAGCGAACACGCTGGCCTGCATATTTGGAACCAGGAAAATCCCCTCTGCAGCCAGCGTGAGAATCAATATTCCACTTAGCGCCAATGGGTAGGTTGATAAACGATTCATAGGATTTTAAATAGCATAGCATAGGAGGATTTTCTTGACAATGCTTCAACAGCCCTTGGCGACCTACAACTGTGTAATTTTGCATCCTTTATCGGGTATAATTTCTGCCGCCAGCGTTTTGGGATTTATCTCCCCGGTATAATCTGGTTTAATGGTCGCTTATGATCAATACCCCTTTTTTTACAATCGAACAGATTGACGAAAGCGTGGCTGAGATACGCCAGCGCACCCATTATCAGCCGAAAATCGCTCTCATTCTTGGGTCTGGCCTGGGCGGCCTGGCCGATTCTGTTCAGAAGCCGGATCGCATTGCGTCTGAGGATCTGCCCAACTGGCCGAAATCAACCGTCGAGGGGCATTCCGGCAGGTTGGTGGTTGGCGAACTGGAAAAGAAAACGGTGATGATCATGCAGGGCCGCGTCCATTTTTATGAGGGCTACTCCATGGCACAGGTTACTTTGCCGGTTAGGGTGATGCAGCGCCTGGGGATCGAGATTTTGATGCTCACGAATGCGGCGGGAGCCATCAACCCCGACTATATCCCCGGCGACCTGATGTTGATTACAGACAATTTGAACCTGGTCGGCATGGCCGGCATGAATCCGCTGGTTGGCCCAAACCTGGACGAGCTTGGCCCACGTTTCCCCGACATGAGCCAGGTCTACGATCGGAAACTGATCGATACTGCCCGGCGCGCGGCGCAGGAGAACAATCTCTGGCTGCGCGAGGGTGTCTATGCCGGCCTGAGCGGCCCATATTTCGAGACCCCCGCCGACTTGCGTTTCCTGCGCCTGGCGGGTGCCGACGCGGTTGGTATGTCCACTGTGCCGGAAGCAATCGTTGCCCGGCACGGCGGTATGCGTGTGCTCGGGATTTCGGGCATCAGCAATAAGGCCAACCTGGACGGTAATACCACAACATCCCACCAGGAAGTACTCGAAGCCGGGAAAACCATCGCCCCCAAGCTTGAAAAGCTCCTGCGCGTGGTTCTGTCTACGTTGTAGCGCTGCGATCTCCATTCGAAGGATACCGTGGACTCATTATTTCGTTTCCTGGTCAAATATGAGATTTGGGTTTACATTGCTCTCGGTCTGGGAGCGCTATTTGCAATCCGTTCTGCATGGCTGGCCTGGAGCGAGTGGCGCAGGTCTGTTTACGGCCTGGAAAAGGAACTCTCATTACATCGTGTGCGCATTTCCGGGGCGGCCGTCGTCCTGTTGCTGTTGATCGGCTTGAGCCAGTTCTGCCTGGTCAGTTTCGTCGTACCTTTTTTGCCGGGCGCAACATTTCTGCTCACCCCAACTGCTGATCTTCTTCAGACGCCTGTTTCTACGCTGGAACCGGGCGCGGCTACCCCACAGGCAGGTACGACGGCGCCTCCGCCAGGAACCAGCGGGTGTGTCCCGGGACATTTGGTGATTACCTTCCCTGCGGCAGGCCAGGAAATCAGTAGCAAAATCACGCTGACGGGAACCGTCGATGTAGAAAATTACGGCTATTTTAAGTATGAATTTGCCTCCCAGGGAAACGAACAGTGGACTACAATTGGTGCAGGGAATGAAATCCTGCATGATAAAAATTTGGGCGCCTGGGACCCGACTTCGCTTGTGCCGGGCGACTACCGTCTGCGCCTGATTGTGACCGATAACCTGGGCCAACTCATGACGCCTTGTATTGTCCCGGTTCGCATCCTTGCTCCTTCACCTACACCTTAGTCTGGACAAGTCTTTGCGTCAAATTTTTTCTTGCTTTTTGCCTGCCACCTGCCCCGCGAACTGCAATGGGGTGTGTAGGTCAGGGTACAAGAATCCAATTGCTGAGTTACTAAAAGCCGATGCCTGAAATCGAGATCCGTCCCACAATTTCTACAGACCTGGCCCGCCTTTCTGCTCTGGACCATACGATCGATACAGATTACGTCTGGCAATTGGATCTGCATCGTGAGCCTGCCCAGGTACAGGTGGATTTGCGCGAAGTACGCTTGCCGCGCACCGTCCGGTTGGAGCATCCGCGTCCGGCCAAAGACCTGCCCGATACCTGGCATATTCGTCCCATGTTCAGTGCCATGCTCGGTATGGAAGCAGTAGCTTACATTCGTTTTACGGATGGAATCATTCCACATGCCGTCTGGATCACCGACCTGATAGTGGGACGCCCGCTGCGCCGCCAGGGATTGGCACACAAATTGATCGGCGCCGTGGAGGCCTGGGGCATCCAGCACGAATTGCGCCGCGCGGTTGTCGAGATACAGTCGAAAAATCAACCTGCGATCCGCATGATTCTAAAAATGGGTTTTGAATTCTGCGGGTATAATGATCAATATTACGCATCAAGGGACGTGGCTCTTTTCTTTGCACGATCGTTATAGTTATCGTAAGGTTTATCGTCCGGCCTGCGCCGGTGAGCGGAGGTGCGTTCGCTTGTCCCGCGAACTTGGCGGGGTTGAACCTTCGCTGAAGGGCGATGTGTAAGAAAAAGTTTTTGGGAAGGGCTGCATGCTTACTGGTTGGATGGCTAGCTTGCTGGCGGGGATTCAAACTCTTAATCAGATTCTCACAGCCGGGATTGCAATCACGGCCTTTTCCCTTTTAATCTACGCACTTACATTTAACCTGCGCGATCGCGTGGCGCGCTCTTTTGCGATCATTCTTCTCTCGGTCGTGGTCGTTTTTACGTCTGAGGCGGTCCAAAGTTCGGTGCAAGCTCCGGAACTGATCGATCTGTTCCTGCGGTTGCAGTGGATCGGGATCGTCTTTCTCCCCGCAGCCTATCTGCACCTTTCCGATGCCCTGCTCGTCACCGCCGGCCGGCCCTCACGCGGACGCCGCCGCTGGGCTGTGCGCGGTGTCTACGTCATCTCAACCGGATTTCTTGTTCTGCTGGCTCATGGCCAGTTGGTTGGGCAGCTGGTCTTGAATGCCCAGCCTGCTGTACATCTGCAGCGCACCTCCTGGACGGAAATCTTCACATTTTATTACCTCATCATCATGGTCCTGGCGGCGGTCAATTTCCTCCGGGCATACAGCCGTATGCTTACGCGTTCCGGTCGCCGTCGTATGCTCTATCTCATGGCCGGTGCCACGGCTCCCGCCCTGGGTTCCTACCCTTATCTTTTATATGGTTCAGCCTTGGCTGCCCAGTACCCGCTTTTATTCTGGTCTGTTGCTACTTTGATCAACATCGTCGTCGGTGCCCTGATTATTTTAATGGCTTACTCCGTCGCCTTTTTTGGCGTCTCCTGGCCAGATCGGCTGGTCAAGAGCCGCCTCTTCAAATGGATTATGCGCGGTCCCGGAACGGCCTCCCTGGCGCTGGCCGTGTTTACCGTCGTCCGTCGCGCGGGCGAGCCGTTCGGGTTGGAGTACAACGTCTTTGTTCCAGTCAGCGTGGTTGCCACCGTCTTGTTAATGGAGCACCTGATCACCATCATCTCACCTTTGTGGGAACGCTGGCTGTTCTTTGGCGGTGACCGCGCTGAGCTGACGCTCCTGCAAAACGTCGAAGAGCGACTGTTAACAAAGGGCGACCTGCGTCAATTCCTGGAAGCCGTCCTGGCGGCCGTGCGGGACCATATGCAATCCCCCTCGGCCTTTGTTGCCGCGCTGGACATTTCAGAACTTTCCCTGCTCATCACGGCCGGCCGGCCCTTCCTGGAAAAAGAGGATTTGTCTGAAGCATTACAGGAAATCAGGGAAGAGAACGGCCAGAACGAGTTTCTATGGAACGATTACTGGATCCTGCCTTTGCACCAGCGCCGTACACCGGACCTGGACCTGGATCAGACTCCGCCCTTGCTGGGCTTGCTCGGCGTGGCCCGCCAATCTGACCAACCCCTCGAACAGGAGCAGCGCCACGCACTCTGGCTGTTGGCCGATCGCGCTGCCCTGGCCCTGGATGACCGCCAGCTTCAGCAGCGCGTCTTTCGTTCACTTGAAGACCTCGAGCCGCAGGTGGATATCTTCCAGCGCATGCGCGCCATGAGCCGTTACGACAGCACTGCCACACTGCTCTCCGGAGAAATCGCCCCGGATACCGACGTGGCGGAGTGGGTGCGCGAAGCGCTGAACCATTACTGGGGTGGCCCAAAACTGACCCAATCCCCGTTGATCGGACTACGCATCGTGCAGGAAGTTGCCAAGGATTTCGACGGCAATACCGCCAACGCCTTGCGCGCCATCCTGAAGAAAGCCGTCGAGCAGGTCCGCCCGGAAGGCGAGCGCCGCTTCACCAGCGAATGGATTCTTTATAACATCCTGGACTTAAAATTCATAGAAGGTCGCAAGGTGAAAGAAGTTGCCAACCGCCTGGCCATGTCTGAGGCGGACCTGTACCGTAAACAGCGCGTGGCTGTCGAAGCAGTAGCCAAGGCCATCCTTGAAATGGAAACGCAGGTTGATACTATCTAAAGGAAGGAGGTTGATATATCATTATTATGGTGCAGTGCAAGCTTGGTTCCGCAACTTTTCATGATCCTGTTTATACGTATTTAAAGAACGCCTTTTGCGTAAGGAGTAGCTATGGTCGTAACTAATCGCAAACATCTGGATGAGGACCCGGCTGAGATGCACGACGAGAGCTGGTGGGAATCAGTGCTATCTGACGAAGAGCGCCTTGCCATGGCATCATCCGCCCGGTTGAGTGGATCGAAGTCTCACGGCGAAGCCCGGCGTCCGCCTGGGAGCGAAAATTCTGCTCGTCCCCGTCCGCGTCCCGATCGGCAGAATACGCCCAAGTCTCATGCCGACGTCCGGCAGGGGAAACCGGCCCATCAATCGGAACCAGTCAGCACGCTTTCCCATGCCGATTGGGCCCATGTGATGGATGTCTACAAACAGGATCAAATTGTGAGCCTGACGGTGACCAATTACAACCGCGGCGGCCTGCTGGTGGAAGCAGAACGCCTGGAGGGCTTCGTCCCTTATTCGCATCTGGTTGATATGACCTGCCAGAGCGACCTGGAACGCGACCGTTTCCTGGCCGAGTATGTGGGACGTGACCTGCGCTTGAAGATCATCGAATGTGTTCCCGATGAAGGCCGAATTATCTTCTCCGAGCGCGCGGCCCGCGCCGATGTGGGCCGTCGTACCGAGTTGTTCTCCTCCCTGCAAATTGGCGATGTCACGACCGGCGAAGTGACCAACATTACCGATTTTGGCGTATTCGTCGACCTCGGCGGGGTGGAGGGGCTGATCCATATCTCGGAACTCTCCTGGGGACGTGTTGTTCATCCTGCTGACATCCTCCAGCTCAAGCAAAATGTCGAAGTCCAGATATTGGATATCCTGCCGGAGCGCTGCCGTATTGCCCTGAGCCTGAAGCGCCTCAAGCCGAACCCCTGGGAAAGGGTTGCCAGTAGCTATGCCGTCAACGATGTTGTTCCGGCCACCATCACCAGTATCGCTTCGTTTGGTGTGTTTGCCCGCCTCGAAGAGGGCCTGGAGGGATTGGTGCACATTTCTGAGATGGAACCCCAGGGCCTTTCCATTAAGGACACCTTTGCAGAAGGCCAGCAGATCAAGGTCCGCATTCTGCAAATTAACCCCGAGCATCAACGCCTTGGACTGAGCCTGAAACTGGACGGTAACTGACTCAATGCCTTCTCCTCGCCGATACCGTGCCGAGCACCGTCCTGTGACCAAAGGGAGTGTCGAAGGACCCTCCGACGAAGATCGCTCCGATTTCTTGGACTGGCTCCAGCGCGCACAGACACACTACGGCCGCTTCACCTGGGATGCCGGCGTAGTCATTTTGCTGGCCCTGGCAAGCATGATTCTCCTGGCCCTGCTCGATTTGAGCGGCGATAGTTGGCTGTTATCGCCGCTTGCCCTTATGCTGCGGCGCAGCCTGGGCTGGGGCAGCTACCTGGTCGTTGCCCTGCTTGCGCTCGCCGGGTTCATGCTGCTGCGCAAACGCCAGCATCAGGACGAACATGTGCGCTGGGGGCGGGTTATCGCGCTTGAAGGCGCCGCCTTCTTTGGTCTTGCAATGTTGGCGATTGCGGGGGGCATGTCGATCCAGAACGCTGCTGAAGAGGGCAGCTATGGCGGTACGATTGGTTGGGCGCTGGCAGTACTGGTCGGCAAGCTTACCGGCGGTGAAGAACTCCTGCGTAACGGCATCGTGATCCTGGGCTTACTGACTTCGCTCGTCTTTGTTTTCGACCTGCTGCCGAAGTTCGAATCCCTTTTATGGAAAATTGGCGGAGAGCCTGCTCAACCTGCGCCGGATGACTTCAAATCGATTCCAACCGTCTCTAAAGCGGATACCGCCCCGAACTCGGCGCCGCCGAAACCTGTTCCCGCATCGAAAAAGCAGGCCCTGCCCTTGCCGGCCCAGTTCCGTAAAAACTTCAAAGTCCCCGAGACCCAGGACGAAAAACCTGCCGAGCCTCTGCCCCGTGGCGAACGCCTGCCGCCCCTCAGCCTGCTCTTTGGCGACCAATCCACCCGGCCCGACGAGCGCCAGATCAACCAGACGGCTGGACTGATCGAGAAAACGCTCTCCGAGTTCGGTATCCCGGTCAAAGTGGTTGGATTCCGCGTCGGGCCGACGGTCACGCAGTTTGCCGTCCAGCCCGGGTTCATCAAGAAACCGGGCACCAACGAAGATGATGCCCAGCAGATGAAGATCCGTGTGGCCCAGATCGCTGCCTTGCAGCGCGACCTGGCCCTGGCGCTCTCGGCAGAGCGCCTGCGTATCGAGGCACCTGTACCCGGCCGTTCATATGTCGGCATCGAAGTGCCCAATACGCGCTCGTCCGTGGTGCGATTGCGCTCCATTCTGGAGAGCGAAGCTTTCAGCAAACTTGGCGTGCCGCTGGCGGTGGCCCTCGGGCGGGACGTTTCTGGCCAGCCTCTGGTGGCGGACCTTTCACGCATGCCGCACATGCTCGTAGCCGGTGCGACCGGTTCAGGAAAGTCCGTTTTCATCACGGCCATCGCTGCCTGTCTGGCGATGAACAATACGCCTGAAGACCTGCGCATGGTCATGGTCGATTCCAAAATGGTGGAGTTGATCCGTTTCAACGGGCTGGCGCATCTCTACGGCAAAGTGGAGACCGATATCCAACGTATCATGGGTGTGCTGCGCTGGCTGGTGGTAGAGATGGAACACCGTTACCGCCTGCTGGAAGGTGTGCATGCCCGCGACATCGAATCTTACAATCGCAAATTCAAGAGTCGCAAAGAAGGTAGCAGCGCCGGCCCTCTTCCGCGCATCGTTGTCATCATCGACGAGCTGGCCGACCTGATGATGTCTGCCCCCGACCAGACCGAACACAACCTCGTCCGCCTGGCGCAGATGGCGCGCGCCACCGGCATCCACCTGGTGGTTGCCACCCAGCGGCCCAGCACCGACGTGGTCACCGGCCTGATCAAGGCCAACTTCCCGGCGCGCCTGGCTTTCTCGGTGGCCTCCAATATCGACAGCCGCGTCATCCTGGATATGCCCGGCGCCGAGAGTCTGCTTGGGCGCGGGGACATGCTGTTCCTGAACCCAGAAGTGGGCAACCCGATCCGCGCGCAGGGTGTCCTGATCACCGATCAGGAGATCGAGCGCCTGATCGCTTTCTGGCAAAAGATGTCTTCGACCGCAGCCGATACATCGCCCTGGGAAACCCTGCTCACCGAGCCGGATGAAGGCAGTGACGATGCCTTGGTGGAACAAGCCATTCAGGTGGTGCGTTCTTCCCAGCGCGCCAGCGCATCCCTGCTCCAGCGGCGGTTAAGGATTGGCTACCCGCGTGCCGCCCGCCTGCTCGACCAGCTTGAAGAAATGGGTATCGTCGGCGCCTCACAAGGCGGAGGCCGTGAGCGCGACGTGTTGATCGAGCACGACGAAAATGACCGGACCTCCGATGATGACGAGGGGACGTAGCGCTTCCTTCAAATTCATGAGATACTTCGACCTTACGGCTTTGAAGGGTTATTTGTTTGTTACCTTTGCCAGGAAACTTGGCGGTTACAATTCTCTCAATAAGGATATCCGGATGGAGACAGTGCAGAAGAAACCAAATACGTTCACAGACCAAATGCGCGTCCGTTTAAAGGGAGTGTTGGACCCGATCGGCGCATTTCTCAATAAGCTGGGTATTTCCCCCAATACGATGACCATGCTTGGCTTCCTTGGCAATATTGTTGGCGCAATTTTTCTGGCGCGAGGCGAGATGTTTCTGGGCGGCCTCTTCATACTGATGTCTACACCCTTCGATGCGCTGGATGGGACCATGGCGCGCCTGCGTGGGGAAGCCAGCGAGTTCGGGGCTTTCGTCGATTCGGTGACCGACCGTTATTCGGAGTTGTTCATCTTTGGCGGATTGCTATTCTATTTCACACAGCAGGGCGATGCCCTTTCGATTATTGGTATTTACGTCGCAGCGGCCGGCTCGGTGCTGGTCTCTTACGTCAAAGCCCGTGCTGACTCGGTCAAGTTTGATGCCAACGTCGGCATCCTCACCCGCGTGGAGCGCTTTCTGGTCATTGTGCCGCTGCTGCTGTTTGGTTTGCCCAAATTCGCAATATGGATCGTGGCTGTGCTGGCCAATATCACCGCTTTGCAGCGCATCTGGAAAGTGCGCCAGCAGGCCCACAAAAATATCCCGAACGATTAGCACCCACAAACCTTTCTAATCCCGCGTTATTTGTGGGGCGCGTACCCGAGCTTCCTAAGGATGTAAGCTAAGGCATTCTTGAAACTGACATATTTATCCTGCAGTATTATATTCGCCGGGCAGAGCCGACCTTAAGGGGCCTTCGGCTCAGGCCCCCTGGAGCCAGCGGCCCCCTGTGGGTGGGCAAGGAGATTCTTTCATGAATTTTATGTTTGATGGTATTCATCTTACGGTTTTCGGGGGCGATTTTATCATTTACTATTATGGCATTATCCTGATGACAGGCACATTGATGGGAGGCTGGCTGGCTTCGCGTGAGGTGACGCGCCGCGGACATGACCCTGAAATGGTCTGGGATGTGCTTATCTGGCTGGTGATCGGCGCGATTATCGGCGCACGTTTGTGGCACGTCTTCACCCCCTCACCTTCTTCGATTGCTGAAGGAATCACCACCCAGTATTATTTGTCTCATCCATTTGACCTGATTAATTTACGCCGTGGTGGCCTGGGCGTCCCAGGCGGAGTGATGGGCGGCGCAGTGGCGTTATTCTTCTACGTGCGCAGGAACAAAAAGATCAGTTTTGCCGAGTGGATTGATATCATTGCCCCCAGCCTCGCGCTCGGCCAGGCGATTGGCCGCTGGGGCAATTTCTTCAACCAGGAGCTTTACGGCGCGCCGACAACCCTACCCTGGAAAATTTATATCGATCCTCAGCACCGTCTACAGGGCTTTGCGAACCAAGAATATTACCACCCGCTGTTCCTGTATGAATCGCTGTGGAATCTGGCGAATATGTTTTTCCTGATCTGGGTAACGCGCAGATTCAAGGATGCGCTCAAGCCCGGCGATGTGTTCCTTGTTTATTTGGTGACGTATCCTGTTGGCCGTTTCTTCCTTGATTTCCTGCGTCTCGATGCGTCCCAGTTGGGCGGCGTCAACGCCAACCAGACCTTTTTGGGCATTGTGGCGCTTGTTTCTGCGGCGGCGTTATTCTGGCGGCATCGATCAGTAATTAAACCGAATGAAGAGGATGCTCAGGCTGCGTAATACGAATTAGGAATTGCGAAAAGGTATCTTATGATCCAGTGTGAAGACCTGACCAAACATTTCGGTACATTCAAGGCGGTCGAAAGCATCAACCTCGATATTCATCCTGGCCAGGTGCTGGCTTTGCTGGGTCAGAACGGGGCAGGCAAGACGACCACCGTGCGTATGCTCACTTCGGTGCTGGCTCCCACGCGCGGCTGGGCGAAAGTGGCGGGATATGATGTCGTCAAGGATCCAGAAAAGGTGCGCGCATCGACGGGTGTATTGACCGAACAGCACGGCCTGTACGGTCGCATGACCGGCTTTGAATACCTGGATTTCTTTGGGCAGGTCTATGGTCTGGGTGCTGAACAGCGCCTGAAACGTACGAATGAACTGCTCGAATATTTTGGGCTGGCAGTTGCGGCCCAGCGTCGTTCGGGCGAGTATTCCAAAGGGATGCGCCAGAAACTGGCGCTGGCCCGGGCTTTGATCCACGAGCCGCCGGTTTTGCTGCTCGACGAGCCGACCTCCGCGATGGATCCCGAAAGCGCCCAACTGGTGCGCACCGAAATTGCCCGTTTACGCTCGTCGCAGCGCACAATTATTATCTGCAGCCACAACCTGATCGAAGCTGAGATGCTGGCCGATCAGATCGCCATTATCTATCATGGGCGCATCCTGCTCAAAGGTACGCTCAATGAACTGCGCGAGCGCCTGCTTGGGCCGGTGGAGTACGAGGTGAAACTATCGGGTAGTTGGAAGTGGAATGGCCTGGAACTCCCGCCGGGGGTGTATCTGACCGAACAGGGCCAGGACAGCTTCCGTTATACGGTCAAAAATCCACAGGAGGCGAATCCGCTCATCCTTAAACAACTGATCCAGTCCAACATGCTGGTAACGGCTATGCAGGAAGTACCGCGCAGCCTGGAAATGATCTATCTCAAGGCGATGGCGCAGGCCACGGAAGGGGTCTTATGATAAAGCAATTCGGCATGGCCTGGCTGATTACGAAGCGCGAATTGTTGGACCAGATGCGCGACTGGCGCGTCCTTGTCCCCATGATTGTGCTGACGGCTTTCTTCCCCTATCTAATGACGGTTGCCGCGCAGGCGGCAATCAATTACATCAACCAGTATGGCGGCACGGAGTTGATTGCCGAACGCCTGCTGCCATTTTTGATCCTGGTGGTGGGTTTTTTTCCGGTCACAGTTTCGCTCGTCGTGGCGCTGGAAGCGTTCGTGGGTGAGAAGGAGCGCGGTACGATCGAGCCGCTGCTGACCAGCCCTATGGCAGACTGGCAGTTGTACCTGGGCAAGCTGATGGCCGGCACGATTGTACCGTTGATGGTTAGCTATATTGGCATTGCGTTATATATGTTTGGCCTGTGGCGCCAGGGGATCAAATGGCCCGAAATTGGTTTCACCTCTCAGACGCTGGCGCTGACTGCCGTGCAGACAGTGCTGATGGTGAGCGCAGCGATTGTGATTTCAACGCAGTCCACAACCGTGCGCGCCGCGAACCTGCTGGCATCCTTCATCGTCATCCCGGTGGCGCTACTCATTCAGGGAGAAAGTGCGCTGATGTTCTGGGGTACGAACCAGATCCTTTGGCTGGCAGTATTCGGTGTGGCAGTCATGAGCAGCCTGATCGTGCGCCTGGGCCTGGTGCATTTCAAACGCGAGAATTTGCTGGGCCGCGAGATCGACATACTCAATTTGAGTTGGGTCGGGCAGACTTTCTGGCAGGCCTTAAGCGGCTCTGAGAGCCCTTCACACCTGGGCACATACCTGGGCGGCCTGTGGAAATTCCTGCGCAAGGTGGCGCCTGATGAAGGTGAAACGCCCTCTCTCGGACAGGCGTTGTGGCTGGATGTATCCGGGATTCCCACCTGGTACCGGTTTGAAATCCCGAAAACCCTGCGCAGGATGTCCACAGCCATCTGGATCACGCTGGCGATCGGCGTTGCGGCAATCCTGGCAGCGTACTTCTATGTTGATTCGCAGGTGGGCGCCGGCAGCCTCGACGCCGAGAAAATTGAACAAGTCAGGGCCGCCATCCGCAGTACGGTCCTGGGTGGGGAATTGACTCCAGGGTTTTTGTTCTGGCACAACCTGCAGGCTGAACTGGGGATCAGCCTGCTGGGGATTTTCTCCTTTAGCGTGCTGGGGATGGTGGTCTACATCGGCAATTTGTCGCTGATCGGGGGCGTGCTGGCTGCATCCAAAGTGGTTGGCGTATCACCGCTGCTGGTCTTCGTAACTGGAATTCTCCCGCATGGTATTTTTGAGTTGTCCTCCATCCTTCTTGCGAGCAGCGCCATACTGTATATCGGCGTGGAACTGGTCACGCCCAAGGATGGCCGCACCATTGGTGAGGCCTTTATTATTGCGCTGGCTGATTTATTGAAAATATTGCTGGGCGTGTGCGTACCCTTGCTGATCGTAGCCGCGCTGGTGGAATACTGGATCACCCCCCGGATTTTCGATTATTATCTCGGCAATATTTTTCCCAACAAATAATGGCAAAATTAATCGTGCTTGGCTCCTCGAACGCGATCCCGACCAGGGATCATGAAAACACCCACATGGCGATTGTCTGTCGCACTCGCACAGTGCTGATCGATTGCGTCGGCAATCCGGTTGTGCGGCTCGAACAGGCCGGGATCGACCCGACTACCGTGACCGACATTATCCTGACTCATTTTCATCCCGACCATGTCTCTGGCGTGCCGCTGTTGTTGATGGACCTGTGGCTGATGGGGCGCCATACACCCCTTAATGTATATGGCCTGCATTACACCATTGACCGCATCGAATCCATGATGGGGTTGTATGGCTGGTCTGAATGGCCGAACTTCTTCACCGTCAATTTTTGCCGTGTTCCGGCGGATGAAATGGCGCTTGTACTGGACGTGGACGAACTACGCGTCTACTCCTCCCCGGTTAAACATTTTCTGCCGAATATTGGCTTGCGCATCGAGCTTAAGGCCGAGAAGAAGTCGCTGGTCTATTCCTGTGATACCGAGCCGTGTAAGGAAATGGAGCGCCTGGCTGCCGGTGCGGATATTTTGCTCCACGAAGCCTCCGGTCCTTTTGCCGGGCATTCTTCTGCTACCCAGGCCGGGGAGATTGCCCGCCAGGCCGAGGTCGGCGCGTTGTATCTGATCCATTACCCCACAGGGCGTTTCGCCTCCGGCGATCTTGTTGCCGAAGCCAAAACGCGCTTCCCGGGCGATGTTCATCTCGCCACTGACTTGATGGAAATTGAACTGAAATAAAGCGACCGTCACCAGGAAGGTGGCGGTCACTTTATTATGTGCTGCATACCTTTGCAGTGTTACCAGCCTTGAATGAAAGCCAGCCACTCTTCGTTGTCATCGATATGGCGCCCGTAGATGTAGGTTGCACTGGCGGACGGTTCGCGTGGCGGCCGGAGCAGGAACATGTGCGATTCTTCCAGTTTGCGCCCGCCTTTGTGATGGTTACAGCCAGGGCAGGCTGCAACCACATTCGTCCAGATGTGCAACCCGCCCAGGTGCCGCGGCAGGATGTGGTCGATTGTCAGGTTTTGAACCTTCCGGCCGCAGTACTGGCATGTATAATTATCCCGACGGAATACTTCGCGACGGGTCAGCTTGATGTGCGGCCGCGGCCGGTGGATCATATGTTCCAGGCGGATGACGGAAGGGCGCGGGAACGATTGTGAGACGGTCTGGATCTCGCCGCGCCCGTTTGCAATCAACGCGGCCTTACCGGAGAGCATCAGCCCAATCGCTCTCCGTGTATTGCAGATATTAATTGGCTCAAAGTTGGCGTTCAGCACGAGCACCAATGCTTCCATACCGTCTCCGAATAAGGCAGAATTATACTGCTTGCTGTGCAATGTGGGATACCCTATCGACGTTTTTGTCCCGATTTTGCAAGATTTTGTTTAATGAATTTATGAAAAGCATAGCGGTCGAAGGGTTTGAGGAGAAAACAATATGAACGTGATGATCACGGGCGGTACGGGTTTTATTGGCTCATCGCTGAGCCGCTCTTTGCTGGCAGACGGTCATCGTGTATTGATTCTCACCCGCAACCCGCAGCGGGCGCGTTTGCCACACGGGGCGCAAGCTGTGGGTTGGGATGGGCGTACCTGCACGGGCTGGCTCGATCTCTTCAGCGAGATGGATGCCGTTGTCAACCTGGCCGGGGCAACCATTGGTCAGCCGCCGTGGTCGGCACAGCGAAAAAATATCCTGGTTCAGAGCCGCGTCAACGCCGGCGTGGCTGTCAGCCAGGCTTTCCAGAAAGCTGCGAAAAAGCCCAGGGTCCTGGTCCAATCTTCGGGCGTCGGTTACTATGGGGTACACGACAAAGGCCCCTTGAATGAAGATACACCCTCCGGAAGTGACTTCCTGGCCTCCCTGGCGGTGGACTGGGAAGTCTCCACCAAAATTGTCGATTCGCTGGGCGTGCGGCGGGTGGTTACCCGTTCTGGCATCGTGCTCGGCGATAAAGGTATCCTGCCTCTGATGTCTCTGCCGGTGCGCATGTTTGCGGGTGGGCCGGTGGGGAACGGGCAGCAGGGCGTTTCCTGGATCCACATTGACGACGAAGTGCGAGCCGTGCGCTTCCTGCTGGAAAATGAAAAAGCGCTCGGTGCATATAACCTTACGGCTCCAAACCCGCTCTCCAATGCAGATTTTATGCGCCTCATGGCCAAAGCGCTCAACCGTCCGTACTGGTTTCCCGTTCCTGCGTTCGCCGTGCGCATCTTGCTGGGCGAAATGAGTACGCTTCTGCTGGATGGCCAGTATGTCATTCCACAACGCCTGGTCAATCTCGGTTTTGATTTTAAGTTCGAGAGTGCCTTCGATGCTTTCAAAGCTTTGTTCTGAGACCAGGACTATTGGGAGTGGTATGCTATACCTTTCAGGTGTATATTATGTGAAATTCCAATATCAAATCCTGATAACTGATTTTTGCCTCGCGAGATAACGAATGCAGGTCGGAACCGTTCAGAAGTTGATCACGATTTTTAACCAGTCGTTCCAGGAAATGGGGATATCCATCTCCCTGGAAAAGCTCGAAAATCTGGCTGTGACGATTCACCGCGCCATGACGGTGCAGGCGCGCCACTTCCACACCCTTGAACACGTTTTCACTTTTGTTGATCCTGTCGACCCAATCCGTACCATGGCGGCGCTCTATCACGACGTCGTCTACTACCAGGTGGATATGGGCTTCTCACCGCAGATCCTGGAACTTATTTCGCCCTATGTGCGCCACGAGAACGGCGAATTTTATGTGGCCGATATCTCAACTGATGATCGCCTGGTGATGTTGACCCTGGATGTGTTCGACCTGCATCCGGGGCAGCAGCTATCTTCCGTCGCTGCGTTGAACGAGTTCTTGAGCGCGTTGGTGATGAACAAACAGCTCAACGGCCTGGTACGCGAAAAAGACTTGTTATGTATGACCCTATGTATCGAAGCGACCATCCCTTTCCGCGGCATTGGGCTCGATGGCAGGAGTCACTTTGCGGTCATGGAACAACGCCTGCAGGAGATCAGCGCACGTTATGGGCTGGCACTCTCCAATGACGAATTGATCGATACCATCAAAATTGCCGTCGCCTTTGCCAACAAGGACATCGCAAATTTTGCGGAAGCCGATCCGGGTCGCTTTCTTGATAACACCTGGAAATTGCTGCCCGAGACGAACGCCGCTCTGCGCCTGCCGGATGTTTATTCGATTGGTACCTATCGCCAGGCGTTACAAAAAATGGAAGTCTTCCTGGTGGGGCTTGACCCGGATGCGGTCTTCAACCAGTACCGCGGCATTCCCTCTGACGAAGATTATCACCAGATGGCGCGTTTTGCCCGCAACAATATTGTCATAGCGCGCGAATACTTGAAACTCAAAATTCTTGCCACGGCAATCCTGGAAGCGCTTGCCAGGGCCACCGGCGGCGACGCTCCGCTCTCTTTGTTCATGGGGGATGTGCCGCGCGAGGGTGTCAGCATCAAACGCCTCGAATACTTCCTGCCGGACGTCGACGAACCGTACTGGGTGGATCACAATTCGACCATCTATTATTTGCTCGAAGCGGGCCGTTCCAGCGATACCAGTTTCGATATGAAAAACTCTCCTCTGGCTCTTTTTGTTTACAAGGCCATGTCGCCTGAGAAAATCTCCCAGGCGCTGATCTGTGCGCAGGAATTTTTCGACGACCGGCTTTCTGCGCATGATTTTCTGGCACAGCTCGACCCGGCGGTCGTACAGCCGATTGCCCGGGCCAGTTCGATCATGGTCTTCACCCGGCGGCAGGCGTTGCTCTCGTACGCCGGAGAAGTCTGACCCAAACGCGCAGACGTCTGTTTTTTTAACGCACCAGACTCCCCCTCGATGTCATACCGTTTAATGGTCCTCGGCCCGGCTGGAGATCCCAGACACCGCTGAAACGGGATCCGTTATCGCCGCCGCTGAAAGCCTGGGAAGGGCGCACCTGCTCCCGGCTCTATCCAAAAAACGATTTCTTTTGCTGTATAATTAGCGCATGTTTCTTACCGGGTATTATTGCAAGATTTGATTTCAGCCCTGCTGTGGAGCATGCGCCGCGCCTGCCCAGCAGGCGCGTTTTTTATTACTATCGCTGCGCAGCAGCAAATTTTTCAGGAGATCAGTATGAATATCAACGAACAGGTCGAACTGTTGATGCAGGGCACCGAATATGGTGACGAGAGCCTGCATAAGACGATGGAAACCGAACTGCGCCAGCGCCTGACGGACGCAGAAAAAGAAGGGCGCAAGCTGCGCGTCTATGCCGGTTACGACCCGCGCACCGCCGATCTGCACATTGGGCATACGGTTACCATGCGCAAACTGCGCCAGTTCCAGGACCTGGGCCACGAAGTCACTTTCCTGATCGGCACCTATACTTCGCTGATTGGTGACCCCTCGGATAAGGACAAGCTGCGTCCGCTGCTGACCCAGGAACAGGTGATGGAGAATGCGCGCACATATGCCCAGCAGGCCTATCGTGTGCTCGATTCGCAGAAAACGGTCCTGCGCTACAACCATGAATGGCTGGAGAAGCTCAACTTTGCCGACCTGATCAAACTCGCCTCGAACTTTACCATCCAGCAGTTCCTGACGCGCGAAGCCTTCCGCAAGCGCTGGGACAGCGAAGATGCACTCTACCTGCACGAGTTTTTCTATGCCATTATGCAGGGTTACGATGCTTATGCCCTTAAAGCGGACGTGCAGGTGGGCGGCACCGACCAGCTGTTCAATATTGTCACCGCCAGCCGCAAGATCATGACGGCCTTGGACGAGAAGCCCAATATTGGCATCATCATGGCGATCCTGCCCGGTACTGACGGCGTGGTCAAGATGAGTAAATCGCTTGGCAACCACATCCCGCTCAACTCCGCGCCGGAGGATATGTACGGCAAGGTCATGTCCATTCCCGATATGGCCATGGGGCAGTATGCCCGCCTGGTCACACGCTGGACCCCGTCGGAAGTGGCCGCCTTCGAAAAGGGCTTGAAATCGGGTGACACGCATCCGCGCGACGCCAAAATGAAGCTGGCCCATGAAGTGACATCGGTCTATTACAGCATTCCTCAGGCCGATGCAGCCCAGGAGGCTTTCATCCGTTTGTTCCAGCAGGGCAGCGTGCCCGAGGAAATGCCCGAGTTTGCCCTGCAGCCCGGGCAGACCGTGATCGACGTGCTGATCGCCGCCAGCCTGGCGCCCAGCAAATCGGAGGGGCGGCGCCTGATCGATCAGAAAGGTGTCAAACTGGATGGCGAAACGCTGGAAAAGTTTGACGCCGAATTCCCCCATCGCGGTGTTTTGCAGGTCGGCAAGCGGCGCTTTGTACGCGTTAAATAACCGGCTCTACCGTTTTTAACGGGAAAGAGCGAAAATCCGTCCGCAGATTACGCTGATTTCGCCGATTTTTAAAAACCAAATCTGCGTAATCTGCGAAATCTGTGGATAAATCCCGCCAGGAACGGGAGAGCCAAATAACCTGGAATTGTCTTCTGTCGTAAGCATTGGATACTGGCACGGGCAGAATGACCGGTTGGGTTGGTTTTGAAAAACCTCCCGGCTGCCCTGTTTTTCCTGTTGCCGGATTGGTAAAATTGTTATATGGTTCTCTCGTTGATGGAGGGAGCATGGATCCTACGACAACCCTAGCCATTCAAAGAGCATACCAGCTGATCAAGGCGGGAAAACAAGCGCAAGCGCAGGCTGTTCTCATTCCTGTTGTCAAAGAAAATCAAGATATTGCCGAAGCATGGTATTTACTGGGCTTCGCTCTCAGCGATCCAGAAAAACGTTTGTACGCTTTTCAGCAGGTCTTGCGCATCGACCCCGCCAACCAGTCTGCGCAAAAACAAATTGCGAAACTACTTGCATCGAGATCTGCTTCACCGTCCGAACGCGTTCATACCATCGAAACGAAACAACGGCCGAAGAAAAAACGCAGCTCCGTACTGAGGTGGGTGCTGGCAGGCATATTGATTTCGATCGTATGTTTCGGCGGGATTGGCATCTGGCTGGTCTATAACAGCGGGTTGGCAGCAGCCCCGCTGCCTTTCCAGTCTTCACCGACACTCACATTGGAGCCGCTCCCCACGCCCGCGCCCACAACGCAGCCCAGTCCCAGCCCGTCGCCCACGCCTGTTTTTACGCCTGCCTTCCGGGGCACGGCCTGCCCATTCGATGTTCCGCTCGGAACACGCGTGCGCTGCGGCGTGGTACGCGTACCCCAGAACCGTGAGAAAAATTTTACGGATCTGATCGACATACCGGTAATCATTTATCAAAGCGCGGCACCTCAGGCCGATGTACTGATGTTCCTGCAGGGCGGCCCCGGGATGGAAAGTCTCGATTGGTCTGTGGCGTTTTTCAAGGATTATGTGACTCCCATCCTGCGGGATCATGACATGCTCTTTTTCGACCCGCGCGGGACGGGACGCTCAAAGCCCGCTCTCGACTGCCCCGAGTTGAACCTTGCTTTTATGGATGCCTACTTCCAAAATCGCTCGGAGGAGGAAGCCTTCAAGGATTTCAGCGCTGCCTGGAGAAAATGTCATGACCGCTTTGTGGCTGCAGGCATAGACCCCTCGGCTTTCAACACGACTCAGAGCGCCGCAGATGTGCATGATATTGTTGTCGCTCTTGGTTATCAGAAAGTCAATTTGCTCGGTATTTCGTATGGTACGCGCCTGGGATTGACCGTGATGCGTGATTATCCTGAGATTGTGCGGTCCGCGGTGCTGGATTCTGTCGTCCCAATGAATGGAAAAATGTTCAACCGTCGCGGGACCGATGTCCAGTATACGCTGAATAAGGTCTTCAGCGATTGTGCCAGCAGCCCGCGTTGCAATGCTGCCTATCCGGACCTGAGCAATGTTTTCAATGCACTGATCGCGCGTTTCGACAAAGAACCGGTGACGATTAAAGCCTACGACCCATCCACGGGGTTTGTTATCGATGTAAAAGCGAACGGCGTCGATATGCTGGGCGCTGTCGTCTCAGGTTTGCACCACTCCGAACTTGTGCCCGTCGTCCCCAAGGCCATCTATGACATCCAGAATGGTGATTATACTTTCCTGAGCTTTGCGCTGGGTTTGCCAGGTGGGGAATATAACACTATTGGCATGGGCACCTACTTTGCCACGGTCTGTCCTGAGCAGGTCTATGCCTCGACTCCGCAGGAGATGGATGCCGACTTGAACATTTCCCCGTTGATCAAGAAATTCTCCCTGGCGGGTCTGTTTGGGAGCACGCAGAATGTTTTTGATCTTTGTCACTCTTGGGGCGCCAGAACGCAGGACCCGCGTGATACCCTGCCGGTGAAGGCAAATATACCCACACTGATCATCTCGGGCCAGTATGACCCCACCACGCCGGTTACGACCGGCCAGATGGTTGCAGATGACTTGCCGGACAATCATTTTTACATCATTCCCGGCATGGGGCATGGCGCGACGATCGGGAATGATTGTTCTTTTAACATCATGATGGATTTTCTCAAGAACCCGGCCGCAGTGCCGGATTCGTCGTGCCTGCAATCAGAAAAATTCGACTTTTTCATCCCTTACAGCGGTGAAGTACCGGTCAATGTTGTCGCGATCACGGATACTTCCCTGGGCCTGCAGGGTCTTATCCCTGCCAGATGGAGAAAAGAAATTCTGCATTCCACTTATTATCGCCGCGCTTATTTGTTCGATCCTACGTTGGTGGATTTCGAGTCCATCGCCGCCTCGAAAGCCCAGGCGTTGGCTGCCATGACTGACAGTTTTCAAGCTAGCGGCTTGGACGAAACACCTGTGAAAATCGACACCCGTTCTATGAACGGGCTTTCCTGGGCGATTTACCAGAGCAAATATAACGGCGAACCGGTCATTATCGGGCTGGCACAGGTAAGCAGCCACCAGACTCTGGTGTTGATCATGGTCGTTTCCGCTCCAGAGCGCGATGCCTTCTACACCGGCTTGTTCATCCCCATGCTGGATGCGCTTGTTCCACTTCCATGAAGAGCGTTTTTTCTTATATTGAGCGCCGTGTCTGAAGAGACACGGCGCTCAATACTTGTATGTGTGCCTGGCCAACATAAAATTACGGGATGACGATTTTCCCCGGACTGTCCGTCGTCCAGGACCGGCTGCCACCGCTCGCATATCATCCCCGAAGCATAGCGGAGTGGGACACCTCGCCTGTCCCACGTTATTTGCGGGGCGCAGTTCGCGGGGCAGGCGGTGCCCCGAGTTGATCGAAGGGTGGCGAGGGTATTACCGGATAACTTTTAATCTGCCGACCACTTTTACACACGGATGCCGGAAGACTTCTTCCATATGTGGCGCAGCAGGAAATTCCTCCGTCAGGTCTTGCCCGGCAAAATGTAGATTCTCATGCAGCCCGGTGCGCCATTTGGGACAGTCCGTCACGTCGTAGACAACGCCGTTGAGCGCAATGTAGATGCGTGTGCCGCGCTCACCCGTACTTCGGCGTAGTTCCGTTTCGGTGATCTCTTTCTCCGGGATGGTCATGCCTGTCATTATACCTGCGCGAAAAGGGATCGAACGAACCATTACTTGTTGATCAACTCGATCAAGGATGGATAGACAAGCTCTACATTTCCATTCTCCTGGTTCGGGTCGATCAGGTCGTGTGGCAATCCCATTTCGGTGCGGAACTCATAGGTTGATAAGTTGGCGCCGTGTGCCTGCCACTCCTGCACGATCTGGGCAGTAAGTTCGTTGTTGACCGACGTGTCGTTGGCGTTGGTTACCACCAGGATGGCATGGGCAGCCGGGGCGGATTGCTGTGCTTCCACCTGGACCGCTGCCCCGAGCCTGATGAGCTGTCCCAGTACGCGTCGTGTATAGCGGGGATATGCATAGCTCGGGCCGGCGTTTTCCATCAGTTGGGGATCCCACCATTCATATGAAACCGGCGCAAGCAGGAAAAAATTGCCAATGGCTGTCGTCAACGGGGTGGGAATTTGCTTGAAACCAAACCCCGGTGAAATCAGCACTGCCAGGTCTACATCGCTGCGGTTTTGCGCCGCCCAGGCGGTGATAACGCCGCCTTGCGAGATGCCGGCCATCACGACATAATCGCCCAGTCCCTGGGCAATATCCACGACTTGGCTGCTATAAGCGGCAAGTTCTTCCGCCGTGAGCCTGGCCTGCTCGTCTGTCATCCGGTCGGCAAGTCCGTGATGGGGCTCAGGAGCGATCAGCACGTTATAACCCAGGGCGTAGAAGCGTTTGCCCAGTTCAGTGAATTGCTGCGGGCAGTTGGTATAGCCATGCACAAATATGATCACGCGCTCTGTCTTTTTGCCATGCGTCATGAACTGGGTACGGCAGACCGGGTTCAGGTTTGACTCTCCGGCTTGCAGTGTCTCGATGCGCTCTACAGCCTCGGCGTAATTTTGTGCCGGGTGAGGCTCAAGCGAGAGCCCGGCGATGTTCCAGGGCAGGAACAGGGCCAGGACGACGACCAGGATCACGGCCAGGATGACGCCAATGATCAGGAAAAAACGTTGCCTGCCTCCAGTACGGTTGGTTGTTTGTTGTGGTGACATGAGATACCCCTTTCCTGGGAATAAGTCTTCTATAACCAGCGCCAAGATTGCCAGGTCCCCGGTTATCAACACGAGTGGTAGAAAGTAAGATTCTGACCCTCCTTTTCATCATCCGCCCATAGTGGTCTGATATGATAACCCTCCCCCGCGATTTTCGTTGCAGGTGCTCACCCATTCCATGAGCCGGAGAATATAAAATTGCAGGCTATTAGCTGACTTCAGCAATGACTACCTGGTCGCGGCCGCTGCTTTTCGCGCGATATAAAGCGTCATCCGCAGCGTGGAGAAGCTCCTCGCCCGTGGAGCCGTTTTCAGGAAAAATTGCCACGCCCAACGAAATCGTGATGGTTTCCCACAGCTCACCCTGGTCAGGCGCTCGCAGCTTTTTGATATCTTTGCGCATCTGTTCCGAGCGCTCCTGTAACGTCTCCAGTGAGGTATCGGGCAGGAGTAGCAAGAATTCCTCCCCGCCATAGCGGCAGGCAATATCTCCTCCACGGATGCATTGTTTCAGAAAACTGCCCAGTTCACGCAGCAATAGATCGCCGGTGGCATGGCCAAATGCGTCATTGAACTGTTTGAAATGATCTATATCAAGCATCACTACCCCAATCTGGGTGTGGCTGCGGGTGGCACGATGCAATTCGCGTTCCAGCGCTTCTTCCAGGTAGCGCCGGTTGAACAAACCGGTCAACGCGTCGCGAATGGACTGCTGGCGCAGCGACTCGCGCAGTCTCAAATTTGCCAATGCCAGGGCCATACTGTCGGTCAAAGCCTGAGCCAGTTGCAGTTGGGCTTCCGGAAAATCATCGATCACCATACTGTGCAAATGCAATATGCCCAGAATCTCTCCCTGCGCGATCATTGGCAGGCACAGAGAGGCGCGCGGCGGCAGGTCTGCAAGATGAGGGCAGAGCATATTTGTGGCGTCCGCTGTTATCAAATGCATTCGCCCGCGCCGCAGGGCCCAGCAGTCGTCCGGGGCGAACACACGCTGGGCCGGTGGATGGTCGCCCCATACCGCAGGGGATTCAACCAGGTTTTCCGAAATGCTCATCATGTATAATGCACCGTTCCGGCCGGGAAATAATTTTGGCCCCGACTGTGCGATGACGGTATAGGCCTCTTCGACGGTCAGGCAACTCTGAAGCAGATCGCTGGTGGCATTCAATACAGCCATCTGGCGGTTTCGGCGTTCCAGTTCATTCAATCCCTGTACCAGTTTTTCGTTCGCCTCCCGCACCGAGGCATCGATCTGCCGGCGTTCTTCGACGACTGCTGCCAGCGCGGTGCCCATGATCATCATGATGCCCATAAATGCCTGCAGCAAAAGCAGTGCCTCGTTAGGCGAAACCCTGGCAAAAGGGCCCGAACCATGAAAAGTGCCCCAGATGGCAATCACCGATAAGATCAGCGTGATGGTCGCAGCTTCGCGCTGGCCGAACCGCAGCGCTGCCCAGACAACAATCGGCAGAAGGATGAATTCCAATGAGTAGTTTCTCGCCCCGAGCGGAGATAATTTGTCAAACACGGTCAGCCCGAGAAGGATCATGGAAAACACCAGCAGCGTCCCTTCCAGGGTGCGGTCCTGCTTCCAGCGGGGCAAATATGGATCGATCGTCCAGAGCATGACCACGGGAGTCACGATCAGCGCCCCGCCGGCGTCCCCCAGCCACCAGGTCATCCAGATGGGTGCATAATCGGCAGGTGTGGCCAGGCCGGTCCATATAAGGCTGGTCACGCCGATTGTGGCGCTGATGGTTGTGCTGAGCAGGCCTGCCAGGACTACGAATTTAAAAATGTCGTTTCCCCGGTTAAATACGTGGCGGCCATTGGCGAAGCGGTTGATCAGGTAGGCCCCAACCAGTCCCTCCAGGGTGTTACCCACGGCAATCATCAGGGAGGCCAGGGCTGAACCCGAGGTGGTCAGGTTTACCAGGAAAGCGCCTGCCAGGATACCCGGCCAGGCCCGACGCCCTAATATCAGAAAAGCGGCCAGGGCGATGCCGGTCGGGGGCCACACGGCCGTGGTGCTGGGATTGACGAAGGCCAGCATCAATCCCAGTTTTCCGGCGCCGAAATAAATCAGGGCCAGGAGAACAGCCGTAGTAAGATCTTTGGGAACCATTTTTAAATTGATATGCATGTATGCCTGGCAGGAATTTAGCTCTGGAAATTGTATGAGAACTTGTATAAAAGTAGTATAGCATAAAGCTCTCATCCAGCTTTTTCGTTTGAAGGCAGGAAGAGAATCGTTATTAAGCTAATACGAAACCGGCGCAAACTTACTACGATCCTGCCAGGCTTGCTCCCCCAAGGTCTTAAAGGGCGCAACGCCTGCGCGCCGCGAATTTTCAGCGCCATGCGTGCGGAATTTGATTTTGAGAAGGCCATCACCCTGCAAGTCCGGCCTGTCCGTATTATGAAGCTGGGGGTTGTAGAATCCGCTCTCATTGGTATAATCTCCCCCTGTTCGTCCATTCTCTACTCTCGACTGTCTGGCCTCCCTCTTTGATGACCCAACTTGTTGAATGTATTCCGAACTTCTCGGAAGCCCGCCGGCCCGAGGTCGTTGACCAGATCGTCGCGGCGCTGATTTCTACCCCTGAAATCCAACTGCTCGATCGTTCTTCCGATTCTGATCATAATCGCACCGTGCTGACCTATGCCGGCCCGCCGCAGGCAGTCGAAGAGGCGGCTTTCCGCGCCATCCAGAAAGCTGCAGAACTGATCGATCTGGACCGACACGTGGGCGAGCATCCCCGCATCGGCGCGGCGGACGTCGTCCCGTTCGTGCCAATTTCCGGTGTGACGATGGACGAGTGCGTGGCGATGGCCAAACGCCTGGGCCGGCGCGTCGGCACGGAGTTGGGTATCCCGGTTTATCTGTATGAGCGCGCCGCCACACGCCCTGAACGCACCAACCTTGAAAATATCCGCCAGGGCCAGTATGAGGGCCTGAAAGCCGAGATCGAGACGGATCCCAGCCGCGCGCCGGATTTTGGCCCGGCCAAACTTGGCCCAGCCGGGGCCACCGTCATCGGCGCGCGGCCCGCCTTGATCGCCTTCAATATCTATCTCAGCACGGACGACGTGCAGATCGCCAAAAAGATCGCCAAAACTGTGCGCCAATCCTCGGGCGGGCTGCCGTATGTCAAAGCGCTGGGACTGCTTGTAGATGGCCGCGCGCAGGTCTCGATGAACCTGACGAATTTCAAAGAAACGTCGATCGCGCTGGTGGTCGAGACCGTCCGCAAGGAAGCGCAGCAGCTTGGGGTCGAAATCCATCACAGTGAATTGATCGGTCTGATCCCGCAGGAAGCTTTGATAGATACGGCTGTCTCGTTCATTCCACTAGACCAGTTCAAGCCCGACCAGGTACTGGAGACACGTCTTGCCATGGCAAAAACTGCCAACTCTCATTCCACCGACTCCCCGTCTACTGATTTTCTCGATTCCCTGGCGGCCTCGGGTGCCACTCCCGGCGGCGGTTCGGCGGCTGCCTATTCTGCTGCCATCGCTGCCGGGCTGGTTTCCATGGTTGCCGGGCTGACGATTGGCAATGAAAAATATGCCGATGTCGAAAGTGAGATGAAAACCATTCGCGCAAGGTCCGAGACCCTGCGCCGCGACCTGACCCATGCCGTTACCGAGGATGCGCATGCCTTCGAAGCCGTTATGGCGGCTTTCAAATTCCTGAAGGATACGCCCGAACACGAACAGGCTCGTAATGAAGCCATCGAACAGGCCACGCTCAATGCGGCCCAAATTCCGCTGGACGTGGCTCGCAAAGCCGTCGAAGTCATGAGCCTGGCCGAGCGCTGCGCGCACATCGGCAACTTGAGCGCCATCTCGGATTCCGCTTCGGCTGTCTCGATTGCGCGCGCGGCCCTGATTGCCGCAGGTTATAACGTGCGCATCAATGTGGATGCGCTGCAAAAGAAAGCCGGCGGCGAATCGCTTGTGCTCGAAATCGACGCGCTGGAAGGGCGCGCCGGGCGCATCCACCGTCAGACGCGGCATATCTTGCGCGAACGGGCCGGTATGAAACTGGAATGAGATGGACTTTTGCGCTCGCTTCGGCTTCGCTCCCTGTACGAGGACTTCGCAGCGCCGGCCTGGCCCTGATCCTGGCCCTCAGCGGCTGCGCTGCTCCGATCCCTGCCACTCAAACTCCTGCAGGCCTGCCCGCCACTGTTGCGACTCAAACCCTGACTGAGATTCCCGTCATCCCCACGCTGACAGCTCCCCCGGCTCTGGCGACGGTTACGCCCGCTTTGACGGCCACGCCCGGCGAGGTAACCATGTTAGGAGGCACGTGTCCTGAACCCGAGACGGTTTGCATCCTGCCCAGGCCTTTCTTTTTCCAGCGCCCGATTGACCCTGCGGCGACCGCGGTCATCGACCCGACCTATCGTTACGGCGCCACGCAGGATGGCCGGCGTGACCCGCATCACGGCGTCGATTTCCCGAATATGGAAGGTACTGCGGTGCTGGCTGTGGGTGATGGGGCGGTCGTCGTTGCCGGGAACGATAAGCTCGCGTTATACGGCTGGGTGACCAGTTTTTATGGCAACCTGGTGGTGATCGAACACCACCTGCCGGGTTTTGCCCGCACAGTTTATACGCTCTATGGCCATCTTTCGAAAATCAGCGTGCAAGTTGGCCAGAATGTGCGTGCCGGTGATAAGATTGGCGAGGTCGGCGCGACAGGCATTGCCATTGGCAGTCATCTGCACCTTGAAGTGCGGATAACCAATAATAATTACAAATCCACACGCAACCCGGAATTATGGCTGATCCCACTGCCGGGCACCGGCGTGCTGGCCGGACGGGTTGTGGATACGCAGGGTGCCCTGGTACGGACTACGATCACCATCCAGCGCGTGGTAAACGACGAGATTTTCCCGGTCTACCCGATCGAGACTTACCCGCGCGAGTCGCTTAACAGCGACGACGTGCTGCACGAGAACTTTGCGACGGGTGACCGGATTGCCGGGCAGTATCGTTTGTCGTTGATCTATAACGGCAGGCTGTACGAACAAGCCCTGCAAATACAGCCGGGAAAGCTGACTTTGGTGATTTTTCGGGTGCAGTGAGAAGAGAGCAAGGAGCAGGGAGTAGAGAATAGAGAGCAGAAGCCAGCAAGACCGGGGGAAGGTTATCTACTCTCTAACCTCTAATCATCTTAAATCTATTAAGGAGAATGTATGGGACTGAAACCTGATCACTGGATTCGCAAGATGGCGCAGGAACACAAGATGATCGAACCGTTTGAAGACAAGCAGGTGCGCAACGGGGTTATTTCGTACGGCGTTTCGTCTTATGGGTATGATATCCGTGTGGCCGACGAGTTCAAGATTTTCACCAACGTCTTTTCGGCCACGGTCGACCCCAAAAACTTCGACACAAAATCGATGGTGGATTTCAAGGGCGATGTGTGCATCGTCCCGCCCAACTCGTTCGCGCTGGCGCGCACCATCGAGTATTTCCGCATCCCGCGCAAAGTGCTGACGATCTGCCTGGGGAAGTCCACCTACGCCCGCTGTGGCATCATTGTCAATGTGACACCCTTCGAGCCGGAGTGGGAGGGTTTCGTTACGCTCGAAATCTCCAATACCACACCGCTGCCCGCCAAGATCTACGCCAACGAAGGCCTGGCTCAGGTATTATTCTTCGAAGCTGATGAAGAATGCGAAATCTCGTACGCCGATAAGAAGGGCAAATACCAGAAACAGCAGTCGATCGTGCTGCCGAAGCTGTAAATACTGACCATGGATTGTTGAACATGGACAACATCGGACGAAAACACGACGCCACCAGAAATGGTGGCGTCGTGTTTTGGTGTTGTATTCCATGCAAGCCGTGACCCTTTCCCGTCTGTTTTTCCGACTAAGTATATATAAGGGAATATTCCCTTTTTCGAAAAAGGAAAATGCACAATGAAAACTTTCCGTGTCTTGATGGTTGTTGTGTTCATGCTTGCTGCAGTCGCGACGAGTGTGGTAGATGCCCAGGGCCAGCGTGTCGGCTTTATCCGGCTTTTACCCGACGTCAACTCAAATGCGCCCATCCAGATGCAGGCCAGGCGCGCCTTCGAAAGAATGCGGCCTCAATTGCTGGCCTTGCAAAAGCAGGGCGTTATCCTGGCATTCGAACCTGAACTTAAGGCCGGCATTGTCAAGCTACAATATGCAGCCAGCGGGGCAGATACGTCCGTATTCGGTGACAACCAGGTTTACGATAATATCCACGATTCGATTGTTGCCCCCTCGCGGGCAAGAACGTCATTGCAGGCGCCCAGAGAAATATCTTCGCCATCTTTTTACGTGGAAATGTATAACAGCTGCTTCGGGGCATCCGGCCTGGGTGTTTCTTCCCACGTGGTCGGCAGCCTGCGCGATAAGACAGGCCGGGTTGTGGCCAGCTATGAAGGGGATGCAGATTCGAGCGGCGAAATCTATTACGATTGTTTTCCCTGGTCCGGGCCATATGCCAACGTTATACCCGGTTATAAACTGACCTTTAAAGTCTATGATACTACCTCTGCGTTGCTGGGAACATTTTCAGGCAGGGCACCGAGGATCCACTTCACAGCCATAAATCAGACGACCGCTGCAGTTCGTGGCACCGGCCCGGCAGGAAAAGCATACCAGGTGGGCTGGTTTCACCGCAACTGGAATGCCGCCGATACCTGGGCCACGAGCTTTAAATCCGGCATTATTTCCTCAGCGGGCACCTGGGCCAAGGATATGAGTACGCTGAAATTCCGCGGCGGCGATGAACTGGATATCATCGTGTTCCAGAATCCGAGCTTTGCATTTATCAACAGCATGGATGTTCCGCACATCTACTGTGTACTGGGCAGCAACTACTGTGAGATTTCCGGGTTCGCCTTCCAGCCGGCAACGTTGTCCATCGTGCATGCCGGTATTACCCATCCTTTCTCCGGTGAATTTGACGCCTCCGGCTATTTTTGGACTGAATTGCAAAATGCCGGCAACCCGATTTTCTTAAAAGCAGGGGATAGGGTCAGTGGTACAGGGGTTGCCCTATACAAGCTGCCAACCCTGACCGCTGCGGTCGATTTCGCCGCGGATGTGGTCAGTGGGAAAGCGCCGCCAAACAGGTACTTTGAGCTGTGGGCCTATACCCTCTGTTCCTGCAGTTCGTACTTAATCTATTCACACTCGAATAGCGCGGGTAACTATTCTGGTGATTTTGCCAGCCAGGTGGACTTGGTGAGCACCCAGGCCACGAATATCGAAGTCTATTTCCAGGACCGCGCAACCGGAAACATCAGCGATTATTTCCGTTCCTTCGGGCCCTGATGCCCGGCCAGGATTGGACCAAACAAAACGCCGCCCGGGAGGGCGGCGTTTTGTTATCGGGCTGCAGAAATCAACAGGTTTTCATAAAATCACTTACTTACTCCCGCCTCCTTTTCTAAATTTAGTGTATAGTATTGTCAGCATTACCTCTTCTTCGCGACTGATATCCGTGTTTTGTAGTGCAGAGGAGAAAATCAAATGGCGAAAAAGAAAATCAAGATCAATCGCGCTCCAGTCCTTACGCTGTGGGCTGCGATTGTTGCAGAGCGGCTTGGCTATAACAAAAGCGAAGCCCTGACATTCGGCAAAGCCGTGGCGGGACTCAATGCTCAATCCAAAGGGCGGCGTTTGGGGATCTATGAAGAGAAAACGGAAGAGAAGAAGGAACAAGAAAAAAAGAAGGAGAAACCCGTCAAGTTGGAGTTTATCGGGCTACTGGGACGCGGCGTTCCTGCAGTCAAAACTCCACAGGGCTTGCGTGCTGCCATCAAGGGAGAGCCAATCCATGCAGGCAGCGTCGAATCCTATCTGCAGCAGAAATTCGGTGATGATCTGGATGAAGCCCGTGCAGCAATGGAGGAGTTAGCGAAGGCTTATACGCCCAAACAACTGGAAGGCAAAGCGTACGATTTATATGAAAAGTTCCGGCCAGAGATTCCGGAGGGAAAGAAAGGCTGGGGCGCAAAAGGCGAACTGGATTTGGACTATATCCGCTCGCTGGCAGAGTGAAGCCTGGCCCAGGCATATCAGACCAGCCGAACCCGGATTTTACAACCTTCACATACTTCCATACATCCTTAGAAAGTTTGGGTACTAGAGTAGATTTGTCCCCTGCAAAAACGTTGTAAAATCAAGTCATCCATTCTCACCCCAGGAGGAACCCATGCCTACTCGCAGTGCGGTGATTGCCCCCCAAGCCCCCAAGGCCATCGGCCCTTATTCCGTTGCCATCCAGACCGATAGCCTGATCTTTTGTTCCGGCCAGATCGGGCTGGATCCGGCCACCGGCGAGCTGGCTGCCGCGGACATCGAAAGTCAGACGCGCCAGGCGCTTAATAACCTGAAGAACGTGCTCGAAGCGGCCGGGACGAGCCTGGACAGGGTGGTCAAGACGACTGTATTTTTGAAGGACATGGCCGATTTCCCCAAGATGAACGTCATCTACAGTGAATTCTTCACCTCCATGCCCCCGGCGCGTTCCACGATTGCCGTTGCCGGCCTTCCGAAGGGCGGACTGGTGGAGATCGAAGCCATGGCCCTGAGATAGTGTGGAAACGATTCTGCCGGCCGGGGATTGGGTGGAAATAACGGTAGAAGATAACGGTGCGGGCATCCCGCCCGAGGCCCTGGCACATACCTTTGAACGCTTTTATCAGGTTGATCTTCTTTCGCGCACCCACCCACATGGGCCGTTGGCTCTGGGGGTCTACATCACGGCGCCGGTCTTGGATTGGCGATCGCGCGTGAGATTGTCCGCGCACATGGTGGTAAAATCAACGTTCGCAGTACTGTGGGGCAGGGAAGTCAGTTTATCGTACGGTTTCCACTTGTACCCGGACTTTCTAAGGATGTAGGGTAAGGCGCTCTTGACCCCACGGAAAGAGCGGGGCAGGGCAGGCATATTTACCCTACATTTTTATGTTGGCCGGGCACTTATCAGCCTCGACGCTTCCACCATTGCCCGCCGCAACCAATAAACTGCCAGGCGCAAATACCCAAGTTCGGGCAGAGCCGACCTTAAGGAGCCTTCGGCTCAGACCCCTATGGGTGGGCGATATCGTCAATCGCAAATCGTCAATCGTAAATGCCTCCATCTGTTTCTGTGATCGTCCCATGCTACAATGAAGAAAAGCGCATCCATTTTTTGCTGGATGCCATCTTCGCGCAGACCTATCCCCGTACGCAAATCGATGTCACTATTGCCGACGGTCATTCCAGCGACCGGACGCGGGAGGTCATCACCGATTTCCGGCGCGCCCATCCGGACCTGCATCTCCGCGTTGTCGACAACCACGCCCAAAGCATCCCGGCAGCCTTGAACCATGCAATCGAAGCTTCTTCCGGCGAGATCATCATCCGCCTGGATGCCCACTCCGGGCCATATCCTGATTATGTGGAGAGAATCGTTGCGGCGCTGGAGGCCGGGAAAGCCCAGAACGTCGGCGGGGTCTGGGAGATCCATCCCGGCGCGGAAACATGGATGGCGAAATCGATTGCCGTTGCGGCAGCGCATCCGCTCGGGGTGGGGGATGCGCTCTATCGGCATGCCAGGGAAGCCGCTTACGTGGATACAGTCCCGTTCGGGGCCTGGCGGCGTACGCTGCTGGACAAAATTGGCGGGTATGACGAATCCTTGCTCGCCAACGAGGATTACGAGTTCAACGCCCGCATCCGCCAGGCTGGCGGGAAAATCTGGCTCGATCCCTCCATCCGCTCGATCTATTTTGCCCGTTCGACCTTTGGTTCCCTGGCCAAACAGTATTTCCGCTACGGCTTCTGGAAATGGCACATGCTGCGCCGTTACCCCGGCACACTGCGCTGGCGCCAGGCCCTCCCGCCGCTATTTGTAGCAAGCCTGGTTGTGGTAATTCCTCTGGCATTGCTTTCGTCGGCATTTCGTTGGCTTTTATTGCTTGAACTTCTCGCATATTTTGGTATATTGGGATTGTTTGCTTTGCGGCCCGCAGTACGGCGCAGGGAATTTTTCCTGATCTTTGGACTGCCGCTTGCCATCACGGTCATGCATGTCTCGTGGGGCAGCGGTTTTTTGTGGAGCATTCTTGCCGGAACGTGGAAATCCTAGTCAATGGCTTCTGAACCTAAACCTACATTACGTTTGCGGCCCGGTGAGCATCGCACCATCCTGATTATCGGCGATTTGCTGGTGGGCATATTGTCGATCGTTGGGGGCGTTTACTTCTGGGCCATCCGGGATGGCTGGCTCACCTTTTCCGTCGATTTTTTCAGGCTGCGCGTCCCATACTGGTTCTATTTGCTGCCCCTGGCCTGGATGTTCCTGCTGGTGGACCTGTATGATGCGCACCGCGCCGCCAACTGGCAGCGCACAACCCGGGGTGTGACCGTTGCCGGGCTGGTGTGTGGGCTGGTCTATCTGCTGATCTATTTCGCCTCGGACGAACCGGGACTGATCAATCGCCGCGGTGTGGCCGGTTTCCTGATTCTTGCCATCCTGCTGACGCTGCTCTGGCGGCGGTTTTATATCCGCCTCTACCAGTCGCAGGGGTTTCTGCGCCGTGTGCTCATCATTGGCGCAGGTGTCAACGGCCATACCCTGGCGCAGATTTACAGGAACATTGCCCCTGCGCCTTTTACGCTGGTTGGTTTTATCGACGACGACCCGCAGAAACTGGGCGAACGCTGTGAAGGTTTCCGTGTTCTGGGGGATAGCAGCCACCTGCTGGATATTGTCGATAAGTTTAATGTTACTGATCTGATTGTTGCCATCACCGGAGAAATGCTCGGGAGCACCTTCCAGATCCTGTTGGATGCCCAGGAAACCGGCATGGAGATTGCGCGCATGCAGACCATCTACGAGGAACTGCTTGGCCGCGTGCCCATCCATCACCTCGAGTCGGATTGGGTGCTGCGTTCTTTCGTGGATGAATCGCGCTCTGGCGGGTTGTTCGAACTGGGCAAACGCCTGTTGGACGTGATCGGTTCGATTGTCGGCCTGGCGATATTCCTGGTGTTGTTCCCATTTATCGGCCTGGCGATCCTGATCGAAAGTGGTTTGCCCATCCTATACTGGCAGGAACGCCTGGGCCGGGGCGGAAAAGAATTCAAGATCGTCAAATTCCGCACCATGGTTCAGGATGCTGAAAAAGACGGCAAGGCCCAGATGGCCGGCGAAAAAGACCCGCGCGTTACCCGCGTGGGTAACTTCCTGCGCGCCACCCGCCTGGACGAATGGCCCCAGTTCCTGAACGTGCTGCAAGGTAAGATGAGCCTCGTCGGCCCGCGCGCCGAACGCGCCGAATGGGTGGCCACCTTCCAGGAGGAAATTCCTTTCTACCGCGCGCGCCTGCTGGTCAAACCTGGTATCAGCGGCTGGGCTCAGATCAATTACGGCTATGCCGCCAGTGTGGAAGATACTTCGGTTAAACTTGAGTACGACCTGTATTATATTAAACATCGCTCGATGCTCATGGACATGGCCATTATCCTGCGCACGGTCGGCACCATGCTGGAACGGAGAGGCCGTTGACGAAAAAATATCTGGTGACTGGCGGCGCCGGGTTCATCGGCTCCCATCTCGTCCGCGCCCTGCTTGAGCAGGGCGCCTTTGTGCGCGTGCTGGATGATTTTTCCACGGGTAAAAGGGAAAACCTTTCTGGGCTGGAAGTCGAAATCATTGCAGGTGATCTGCGCGATATGGATAAAGTCCTCGAAGCCGTCCGGGGTGTGGACGTCATCTTTCACGAAGCAGCCTTCGTCTCGGTGCCGCAGTCCATGCAAGACCCGCTAACCTGTTTCGATATCAATCAGCGCGGGACCGAATCCCTGCTCGAAGCCGCGCGCAAAAACGGTGTCGGGCGCGTCATCCTGGCTTCCAGCGCGGCAGTCTATGGCGACTCGCAGGCTTTACCCTTGGACGAGGAAACCGCACTGCAGCCCGGCTCCCCCTATGCCGTTTCCAAGCGTGTGGACGAGCTCTACGCCGAGATGTATACCCGCTCGTTTGGCCTGCCCGTGGTGGCCCTGCGTTATTTCAACGTCTACGGGCCGCGCCAGCGCCCCGATTCGATGTATGCTGCCGCTGTGCCGATTTTTACCCGGCGCCTGCTCGATGGCCTGCCCGTCACCATCTATGGTGATGGCGGCCAGACACGCGACCTGGTCTACGTCGGCGATGTCGTGCGCGCCAACCTGGCCGCCTCCGAACATCCGGCCGCGCCCGGGCAGGTCTTCAACGTCTGCACCGGTTGCGAGACGCGCGTTCTGGACTTGGTGGAAACCTTGATGGACCTGATTCCCTCCGCGCCGGCCCCCGAATTCGCCCCAGCTCGCGCGGGCGATATTTACCGCTCGCTGGGCAGCCCAAAGAGGGCGGCTGAAATTCTCGGCTTCAAGCCCCAAACGTCATTGGCTGATGGCCTCAAGGCTGTCGTAGATTGGATGAGATTAGAGATCAGAGAGTAGAGAGTAGAGAGAAGAGAGAAGAGTATAGAGAGTGGGCGAACCGATCTACTATTCTCTATTCTCTGATTTCTATTCTCTAAATTAGCTTTATGGACACTCCCATCAAACCCCGTATGCGCTTCCGCAATCGCTTCGTCCTGCTGCTGGATATCCTGCTTATCGCTGTCGCGGTGCTGGGCAGTTATGCCCTGCGCCTGGACTTCACGCCCGATTTTAACCGTTTCTATCTTCAGGGAGCCTTGTGGTTGGCGGGACTTGCGCTGCTGATCAAGCCGCCGGTCTACTTCTTATTTGGCCTGTATCGCCGCCTGTGGATCTACGCCAGCGTCAGCGAACTCAAATTGATCGCCACGGCGGTGACAGCCGCCTCGGTGCTTGTCTCAGTCGCTGCCATGAGCCTGTTCTGGCTCGGCATTCTCGGGCCGGGCTTCCCGCGTTCGGTGCTGGCCATCGACTGGCTGCTTTCCCTGCTGCTGGTGGGCGGGACGCGCTTCACACTGCGCATCCTGGCCGAATCGTCCACGCCGCGTGCAGATGGTCAGGCACGCAGGGTACTGGTTGTCGGCGCCGGGGACGCTGGAGTCCTGGTGGTCAAGGAGTTGCAAAAAAATTCGCAGTTGAACCTGGAACCGGTCGGTTTTCTCGACGACGACCCGGCCAAGCAGAAACACCAGATCTACAACGTCCCGGTAATTGGCACCTTGACTGACCTGGCGCACGTGCTGGATGAGCGCCGTGTGGACGAGATTATCATTGCCATCCCCTCTGCACCGGGCAAGGTGGTGCGCCTCGTGGCGGATATCTGCCGCCTGAAGGGCATTCCCTTCCGCACCATGCCGGGCATCTACGAACTGCTGGGCGGCAAGGTCAGTGTTTCACGCCTGCGGGAGGTGGAGATTACCGACCTGCTGCGCCGTGAACCTGCGCGTATCCACGAAGAGTTGATCGGGAAGGCGCTCAAGGGCAAACGCGTGCTTGTCACCGGCGCGGGCGGTTCCATCGGCCGTGAGCTATGCCGCCAGATCGCGCGCTGGAACCCGGCCGCACTGGTACTGCTCGGGCATGGAGAGAACAGTATCTTCGAAGCGCTGCTCGAACTTAAGGAAGACTATCCCACCTTGCCGCTCGAACCCGTCATCGCCGACGTGCGCGACACGCTGCGCCTGAAAGCCGTTTTCGACCAGCATCAGCCTGAAGTGATCTTTCATGCCGCGGCACACAAACACGTCCCGCTGATGCAGATCAACGTGGAGGAAGCAGTGGCGAACAACGTGCTCGGCACGCGCAATGTCGTCGAAACGGCGGATGCCTGCGGGGTGGAGCGCCTGGTGCTGATCTCCACCGATAAAGCCGTCCGCCCGGCCAACGTCTACGGCGCCACCAAACGTCTGGCCGAGATGATCGTGCTGGACGCCGCGCGCCGCACCGGCCGGGCTTATTCGGTGGTGCGCTTTGGCAATGTGCTCGGCAGCCGTGGGAGCGTGGTGCCGCTCTTCAAGCGTATGATCGCCAGCGGCGGGCCGCTGCTGGTTACGCACCCGGATATGGAACGCTACTTCATGACCATTCCCGAGGCGGTGCATCTGGTGCTGCAAGCCGCCTCGATGGGGCGGGGCGGTGAGGCCTTTTTGCTGAATATGGGTAAACAGGTACGCATTCTGGACCTGGCCGAGGACCTGATCCGCCTTTCCGGGCTGGAGCCAGGTCGCGACATCGAGATCGTTTTTACCGGTATCCGCCCGGGCGAAAAGCTGCGCGAGGAATTGTGGGAAGACGACAAGACCTACGACGTCACCGACCACCCGGATATTTTCCGCTCGAGAGGCGAGGAAATAGCCGAAAGCCACGCACTCCAGTCCACTGTGAAGCGTCTTTCCGGGCTAATCGACTCCAGCCGGCCCGATGAAATTGTCAGCCTGCTGGATGAAACCATCCCGGGTGCAACCATCCGGGAGACGCCTCCGCCGGCAGATGTAACCGATGTGGTGTGAGTGAGGAAAAAGTAAAAAGGAAGAAGTAAATAAGGAATGAGTGACGAGTGAGTGAGGGCCGTGTGACGGTGGTTTCATTTGATGAATGGCGCGAATATTTGGCGAAATATCCTGACGTGCATGTTCTCCAAACCGCGGAATGGGGAGAACTAAAAGAGGGGTTTGGTTGGGATGTTGTTCGTCTCGTTTCGGGTCCGGTCGGCGTGCAGATCTTGTTCCGCAAGCTGCCGCTTGGGTTTACGGTTGCGTACATCCCGAAACCCCTCGACGGTGGACCATTGACCGTGGACCGTACTGGACCGTCTAGTGTCCACCGTCCACCGTCTGGGACTTTCTGGCCCGAGATCGACGCCGTTTGCCGCAGAAAACGCGCCATCTTCCTGAAAATCGAACCCGACGCCTGGGAACCCCCCTCCACACTTGTTACTCTTTACCCGTTTCTTGCCATCTCCCCCCACAACATCCAACCCCCTCGTACAATCATTGTTTCCCTTGAAGGGGATGAAACTGATATTCTCAACCGCATGAAGCAGAAGTGCCGCTACAACGTGCGCCTGGCTGAGAAGAAGGGCGTCACGGTCCGCGCCTGGGACGATCTGGAAGGCTTCCACCGTTTGATACAGGTGACAGGGGGGCGGGATGGGTTCGGCGTGCACTCGCTGGAATACTATCGCAAGGCCTACGATTTATTTCACCCAACCGGCAGGGCCGAGTTGCTGGTGGCGGAATTCGAAGGCAAGCCGCTGGCCGCGCTGATGATCTTCGCCGTGGGTAAACGCGCCTGGTACCTGTATGGCGCCTCCAATGATGAAGAACGCAACCGTATGCCCACCTATCTGCTGCAATGGGAAGCGATCAAGTGGGCCAAAGCACGCGGCTGTATGGAATATGACTTGTGGGGCGTGCCCGACGAAGACGAGGCAACGCTCGAAGCCCAGTTCGAGTCGCGCCACGACGGGCTATGGGGCGTCTACCGCTTCAAGCGCGGCTTCGGCGGCCAGGTGAAACGCGCAGCGCAGGCGTTGGACAAGGTTTACAATCCTCTTCTCTATTTGCTTTATCTCTGGCGCTATAGGGGCAGGGATGAGCAATAAGAAATCGGCTCGCGTAACTCGTTTCTCATAACTCATTACTCTACATGCAAAACTCAATCTGGAACGAAATCATCTCCAACCTCCCCAACCCGCACTTCCTGCAGACCTACGAATGGGGCCAGGTCAAGGCGCAGGGCGGCTGGCAGCCCTTGTATGCCATCTGGACATCAGATGGACAGTGGCATGTTAAGCAAGACGATTCTCTATTCTCCACTCTCCCATCCCCGCCCGTCGCGGCCTGTCTGATCCTCAAGCGTCGTATTCCCGTCGGCGGGTTGGGTGCAAAACTGTGCCTGCTTTACTGCCCGAAAGGCCCAACGCTCGACTGGAACGACGCCTTCCTCTGCAAGCGCGTCCTGGACGACTTGCAGTCCTTTGCCCGTCAACAGGGGGCTGTCTTCTTGAAACTCGATCCGGATGTGGCGCTCGGGCGCGGCGTCCCCGGCACTGAGGATGCGGTCACTGAAGCAGGTGGCGAAGCCGTTCGCGCGGATTTATCCGCCCGAGGCTGGCGTTTCTCCACTGAGCAAATCCAGTTCCGCAATACGGTGCTGCTAGATGTCTCCGTTTCCGAGGAGGATATGCTGGCGCGCATGAAACAGAAGACGCGCTACAATGTGCGCCTGGCCGCGAAGAAAGGCGTCAGCGTGCGTGTTGGCGGTGAAGCGGACTGGCCGCTGCTCTATCAGATGTATGCTGAAACGGCGGTAAGAGATGGGTTCATCATCCGAGATGAAAATTATTATCAAACCGTCTGGCGCACGTTCATGCAATCGTCCACCGTCCTCCCCAATACCCCTGGGGCAGGCGGTCAACCGTCGGCGCAGCCATTAATCGCTGATGTGGACGGCGAGCCGGTCGCTGCGGTGTTCCTGTTCGCGTTCGGCGGGCGGGCTTATTACGTTTATGGTATGAGCCGCGAATCCCACCGCGAGTTGATGCCGAATTATCTGCTGCAGTGGGAAGCCATGAAATGGGCCAAAGCGCGCGGCTGCATGGAATATGACCTATGGGGTGCACCAGACGAGTTCGACGAGACCGATTCGATGTGGGGCGTGTTCCGCTTCAAGGAGGGCCTGGGCGGCCAGGTCGTGCGCACGCTCGGAGCCTGGGACTTCGCGCCCAACCCGTTCTGGTATGCGCTGTATACCCAGGTCATGCCGAAAGTGCTGGGCGTGATGCGAATGCGAGGGAAGGCAAAAACCAGAGAAATCCACGAAGGGCACGAAGGACACGAAGTTTAAGAGCAAAAGATCAACAAAAAACTATTTTTTTGTGGAGGCCAATCATGGATTTGATTTATAAAGAGGAAGTCTTTGCAATTGTTGGGGCGGCCATGAAAGTCCATAGTGAACTCGGATCGGGCTTTTTGGAGCCGGTTTACCAGGAAGTTACCGAAATTGAAATGGGCTGGCGACATATTCCGTTTGTGGCTCAACCGCCGTTGAGCATTTATTATCGTGGCCAAAAACTTCGTAAGGAATACACTCCTGATCTGATTTGTTATGAAAAGATCATTGTCGAACTAAAAGCACTGGATTGTCTTTCAGGTCAGGAAGACGCCCAGGTGTTAAATTACCTAAAGGCGACCGGATTTAAAGTCGGTGTACTGATCAATTTCGGAAGCCGTGGCAAGTTGGAATGGAAACGTCTTGTCTTTTGAATCCCCAAAGGTTTTCTTCGTGCCTTTTCGTGACCTTCGTGGATAAAGGGCTTATGCTCTTAAATGTTTTCTCTTAATTTACTCATCCTATTTCGAAACAAAAATAATCTGTCTGAAAACGACAAAACCAATGCATTTTTGTGACGAAAACGCCATGAAACCAGGCGATTTTTACGTCTATACTGGAATAGCTGACGAAACTTCATGCCCGCCAGGGATTGACAGCCGGCCCGACTGGAATAAAATGCTTCTCTGTTATTCATTTTAATGTTATGGAGGTAAGACCATTGAACACATCCCTGCGACTTGGAGAGCACTACATCTGTGACCTTTCCGGCTGTAGCCAGGAACTTTTGATGGACAGTGATCGTTCCTATGCCCTGTTCGGCGCCGCGGTCCGCGAGAGCGGCCTGACGGTATTGGATGAGGGCTTTTATAAATTCAGCCCATACGGGTTCACCTGCTTCCTGTTGCTGTCTGAATCACACGCCAGTCTGCACGCCTGGCCCGAGCATGGTTATTGTGCGATCGATCTGTTTACCTGTAATTTGAAAATGGATTTGATCCCGTTGCTTGATCATTTGAAAATCGCTTTTCGGGCCGAGTCGTATACCCTGCGCCGCCTGGACCGTTCCTCGTTGGTTGCGGCAAATGAGACCCTGTCTGTTTCGGATACGGCCTCTTCTTTATGAATAACATCTGGCTGACCGAAGAACTGCATTCATACTATCGTAAATCCCTGCGCGTCAAACGCGTGCTGGTCGAAGAGCAAACTGAATTTCAATATTTACAGGTGGTGGAAACCGAGTTTTTTGGCAACGCGCTGGTTTTGGACGGTATCATCCAACTGACCGAGCGTGATAACGCCGGCTACCATGAAATGATCACCCATATTCCCCTGCTGGCAGTGGAGGCGCCCAAACGTGTGCTGATCGTCGGCGCGGGGGATGGCGGCAGCCTCCAGCAGGTTTTGCGCCACCCTTTGGTGCAGGAAGCCGTCGTCTGCGAACTGGACCGCAAGGTGGTCGAATACTCACGGCAATACTTCCCGGCTTTTGGCGACCCTTGGAGCGACCCGCGTGCGAAGCTGGTCGTCAAGGATGCTTTCGAATATCTCGAGGAACCAGGCAATACTTTCGATGTGATCATCTCGGATACGACCGACCCAATCGGTATGGCCGAGCGCCTTTTCAGCCAGGAATTTTATGAACTGATGTGGTCCGCGCTCAACCCGGGCGGCGCGATTACTACCCAGTGCGAGCAGCCCTTTTTCGATGCGGCGCTGATCAAGGAAATCCTGGGGTTCGCGCGCAAATTATCCAAAAACCCGGCTTATTACTATGCCAATATCCCCACCTACCCCGGCGGCGGCATCGGGTTTATGTACCTCTCGGATACACCCTGGACGGAGGGACTTACCCGCGCCTTACCTCCCGGCCAGATGAATTACCTCAACCCGGATATCCATCGGGCGGCTTTTGCCCTGCCGGAATTCTTCCGCAGGGAGTTGGAATAAGCCTGCGCTAAAGGTTTTCACGAAGTCCCTGAAGATTTCTTCACAGGGACTTTTGTTCATATTTTACGACCCGTCGCGTGCCCAGCCTCTGCGCGATTAAACCAGGCCTCTCAGATCGAGTGCCACCGGCAAGGCCGTCTGCGCCCACTCGCTGAGCGACTGGCCCGGCCGCCACTCCTCATACTTGCCGTCCAGCAGTTCGCGCGCCAGCCGCTCTTCCCCCGCCTCGTTCACGATGCGCGCCATGACGGCAAAAGTATACTGCCCGATGCGCACCTGGACCGCCGGCTGCACCCGCAGGTTCTTGACCCAGTCTGAATGTTCCCCGCCGCCCGAGAGCAGGTAAAGTGTGCCGTCATGCACTCCGAACCAGATCTCGATCTCGTGCGGGCGTCCGCTCACGCGCCCGGTGGTGGTCAGGTAACAATAGTCCTCGCCCGCCAGGCCAGCCAGCAGCGTAGATGGCTCACGTTTCTTGCTCATGGCTGCCTCTCTTTCATGGCTGCATTTCCCAAAGGGATATAGGCGATTATACAAGTTAAACTCCCCTCCAAAATCCGGGTTTCGATTTGGGAACAGGGAGATGTATGCCTGTCAGTGATACTAATGACAGACGGGTTTTTTCAACTGTTCTTATTGTTGCTCGTAGGCCAGCTTTAAAGCGGCGATATCGATCTTATCCATCTGGAGCATGGCCTCCATGACCCGGCGCGCCTTCTGGGGATCTTTATCGCCCATCAGCTCGCCCAGCACGCTGGGGACGATCTGCCACGACAGGCCATATTTGTCCTTGAGCCAGCCGCAGCGCCCTTTTTCGCCGCCTGCCGAGAGCTTGTTCCACAGCTTGTCCACTTCCTGTTGGGATTTGCAGTCCACGTAGAACGAGATGGCTTCAGTAAAATTGAATTCCGGGCCGCCGTTCAGCGCCATGAATTCTTGCCCATCGAGCTCGAAGGTCGCGATCGTGACCTGCCCCTTGGGTCCCGGCGCTCCTTCCGGGTTGCGGGTGACGTTCACGACCTTTGAATTTTTGAAGATCGAGATGTAAAAATTCATGGCCTCTTCGGCCTGGCTATCGAACCATAAGAACGGGGTGATCTTTTTCATCATTGTCTCCTTTTTGATTGTTTTACGAAATGAATGGATGTGAAACCGGGTGGATTCTTTGTCCGCTCAGCGCCAGCATCACGATGGCTAGCCCACGCATACCAGGCCTTGCGCGACCAGCGCGCCGGCAAATAAAAGAAACACTCCGCAGGAGCCCTATATGGCTTGCACTTATCATAACGACTGGTTTCCTGCCCGCGTTATTATTATTAACTTCTATTGACCGGATAGGAAGAAAGGAGTTCCTTCATGGCAGAGTTTAACCGCAAGGCAGGCGCGATGTGGTACGGCGATTCGCGCAGTGGGCATGGCACGATCAGCACCGAAAGCCGGGCGCTTTTCGAGCAGCCCTATAGCTACCAAACCCGTTTCCAGGAGCAGCCGGGCACCAACCCTGAAGAACTGCTCGCCGCGGCTCATGCCGCCTGCTTAAGCATGGCCCTGGCCGGCGTACTCAAGAAGAATGGCATCGATCCCCGCGAGATCGAGACCAGCGCTACATGCACCATCACCTCCACCACTGAGGGCTTCAAGATCACCGGGATGCATTTGCACGTACGCGGCGAGGTGCCCGGCATCGATGAGCTTGCCTTCCGGAAGCTGGTCGCAGAGGCAGACAGGGTCTGCCCGGTTTCCAACCTGCTGGGCGAGGGGCTCGAGATTGAGATCGAAGTTGATCTGGCGCAGGCCGTCCCGCATTGATGGGTATGCAAAGACCCTGAAGGTGTGAAACCTTCAGGGTCTTTGCGTGGCGGAGAGGGTGGGATTCGAACCCACGGTAGACCAAGGGCCTACAACAGTTTTCGAGACTGTCCCATTCAACCGCTCTGGCACCTCTCCAGGCACAGCGGCTTCAAACCGTTTGTGCGCAGCCCTGTTGGCAGAAAGTTGACAGGGCAACGAAGGGCAATTATAACAGCCATTTTTGGCTGCTTGTGAAAACTGCGATTATTTTTTGGCGGTCGGGTTGTTATGTCTCAACGCTGGTATGCAAATCGGGATAAGTAATGTTGCCCATCTCACGCTCGGCCAGTTGTTCGGTCAACGCCTGCCTGTGCAGGCCTTTCTTCCCCATGGACGAGAAATACCTTGCGTGCCGAGTCTTTTACCCGTGGCTGGCTCTCTTTCAATTTGCTTGATAGTTGATCGATAACCTGTACAAAGGCTGGTTCTAGCATGCCCGGAGCCTGTATACCATTTGGGAATGGGTGAATTAATGGGTAATCTTTTAAAATAAGAGAGAACGTCGATCGCCGATCGACGTTCTCTCTTTACATTTCAGTTTCGGCTATTTTTACACCCAGGACGTTCAAAATCTCAGGGCCGAAATGTTCCAACCGCCAGGGAGCTTCATCCATGATCTTTGCCAATGCCTGATGGGAACGGGGATTTTTTTCTGCGATGGTATGCATGTAGGCGCGTGGCAGGATGATGTCTGATTCTACCTTCATTTCCTCCGCCTTTTTCTTGCGCCAACTCTTCAGGCCTTGCAGGCGGTTGACGGTTGCATTGGGAAGGTGTGTTGTATCGGTTGGCTTGACAAGCCTGGCATTCATCCCACGCTGGATGGCTTCGAGCATCATTCTTCCCGAGCGCTGGATCTGTTTCTCCGTCATGCCGATTGCTGCCAGGTCCCCCAGCGATTGTGGCATGACTCTGGCCGCTTCGACCAGGATGTAGTCGCCCACGACTTTGAAAACGGGGCGGTTAAGCCGTTCGGCCATTTTTTCACGTGAGATACACAACTCATTTAGAATTGTCTGCTGGCGCGCATCGAGTTTGCTCTGGCCGTCCACACGTTCCCAGCGTTCGCGTGGATCGCGGTTGTTGTTCCCGTTGATATAGCAGCAGCGTGTGAAGTCCTCGCGTGCCAGTTCCCAGCGCTCTTTTTCCCGCAGTTCAGTTTCCAGTAGATCGCGCAAAGGGACCAGGTAATGAGTATCCAGGCGGGCGTAATCCACCAGTTCGAGCGTCAGCGGGCGTTGGGCCCAATCAGCTTTCTGGTTGTGCTTATCCACCTCCAGGCTGAATTTCTCGGCCAGCAGGCTGCCCAGGCCGATGGCGGTGTAACCCAGTGTCCGCGCGGCAACCATGGTATCGAAAATATTGGTAAATACAAAATCGAAATCGCGGTGCAGGCCAAGCACGTCGTATTCGGCGGCGTGAAAGATTTTTTCGATGCGAGCATCCGCAAAAATAGGGGCGAGATAGGTCAGGTCGTCCAGCGCCAGCGGATCGACGAGATAATCTGCCTCGGGTGTGGAAAATTGGATCAGGCATACCCGTTCCCGGTATGCATGCAGAGAATTGGCTTCCGTGTCTACAGCGATGCAGGTCTGTCGAGAGAGGACATCCGCGAGGCCCCGGAGTGCGGAAGGTGTGTCCACCCAGATGGGTACGGGCAGGGAATAAGTCATACATTGATTATAAGGTGATATTAGGAGAATAGAGAATAGAGAATAAGAGAAAAGAAGTCATCTTCCTACTATCTACTCTACTATTCTCTAATCATCTAATCTCTCTGTTCTTCTCCATGATCAGCGCGTCTTCACCGTCGTCGTAATACCTGGCCCACCGGTCAACAAGCTGGTATCCGGCCTTTTCATACATGCGGATGGCCTCCGTATTGCTGGCGCGGACAGAAAGCCGGATATTCTCGGTGGTCAACTGCGCTTCGCAGGCCTCCAGCAGGGCGCGGCCAAGACCTTTACCGCGGTATTCCGGCAGCACGCCAATCGTGGCGATCCACGAAAAACCTTCCGATGGACGCGGGTCGCCGGCAATAAAACCGACCATCTGGTCCTGTTCGACGGCCTTGAGCCGCACCACGCCTGGAAAGCTCAGCACGGCGATTAGATCCAGGATCGGCCAGGCATCTTTTGGAAAGCAGGTTTGCTCCATATGGCGCAGGGCATTCAGGTCGAGCAGGTTGGCGGGGATGATGTCCATGTTGTCAAAGAAATGAGAAAGCTGTAATGAGAAATGAGTGAAAAATAGAGGCCCTCGTGAATCCGGGAGGCCTCTATTTTACTCGTTTCTTATAACTCGGTTCTTGTTACTGAACCACTACTTCCCCTTCATGAAATTCTCCAGCATGCTGGTGAACTCCATCGGGAAAATATACTTGGTGGACGGGCTGGCGCCGATCGACTTGAGTGTGTCGAAATACTGCAGCGTCATGGTCTTCTGGTCCACTTTCCCGGCAGCGGCGAAGATATTCTCCAGCGCCACGGCGAAACCTTCCGCGCGCAAAGCCTGGGCCTGTTTATCGCCTTCCGCGCGCAGGATGTTGGATTGGCGTTCGCCGTCGGCCTGCAGGATGGCGGCCTGCTTGGTGCCTTCCGCGCGGTTGACGGCTGCTTCCTTATCGCCCATCGACTCGGTCACCAGCGCCCGGCGCACGCGCTCGGCGGTCATCTGGCGGTTCATGGCTTCCTGCACTTCGCGCGGCGGGATGATCTCGCGGATTTCGACGTTGGTTACTTTCACACCCCAGCGTTCGGTAACCTCGTCCAGCTTCGTCCGCAAGGTGGTATTGATATTTTCGCGTTGAGAAAGGACCTCATCCAGCGCAATGCCACCGATCACAGAGCGCAGGGTAGTGGTCGCCATGCCGGCTGCCGATAGCTCGAAGTTGGCCACAGCGACCACGCTTGGTATTGCATCGATAACCTTGTAATACCACAGGAAGTCGATCGAAATGGGCGCATTGTCTTTCGTGATCGAGACCTGGTGCGGCACCTCGCGGATCTGCTCGCGCAAATCCACGGTACGGGGCAGGTCAATGAACGGCCATAGGAAAACCAGGCCCGGCCCTTTTAGACCGATGACGCGCCCCAGGCGCAAGACAACCAGGCGCTGGTATTCGGGCACAATGCGGATCGCGGCTGCCACGACGATCGCAGCAGCGATGAACAAGATGATACCTATGCATACTGCACTACCTAAAACTCCTGCACCAAGATCCATGATTTTTCTCCTTTTTTGTTGGGGCGGGGTGATCCCGCCCTTACGATTTGGATTCTTTTTCGACGACGAGAACAAATCCTTCACGCCCGAGGATGCGCACGGCGCTTCCCTCTTCGATCAATTTTTCGCTGCGCGCGGACCACAACTCTCCCCCAGCCTGCACCGAACCTTCGCTGTGGATTTCTGTCCGCGCTTCCCCAATTTGGCCGATCAGCACATCCGGGTTGTGGACGGGCTCACGCTGCATAGCAGCGATGGCACGCTCAGCGCCGAACCAGATCAAAGCCCCGCTGGCGAGTGAAACGATCACCGCCAGAATCGGGTTGACGGCCGGCCAGCCATTTTTGTCCGTGAACAGGAATACCGAGCCGCCGATCATCAGCAGCATGGTGAGCCCAAGCAGGGGCAGGCGTGGTATTTTTGTGCGGATTGCGAACAAAAATGGGACGATGCTCAAGACCAGGATGGCCGCTGCCCAGACGTTGATACCCTCCCTGTAAACCTTGTACCCGGCCAATACCAGGCAAAAAGCCAGCGCGACCTCCGGCAAGCCCGTGCCAGGGATGATGATTGCAATCAGCCCCAGCAGTACGCTGACAACGATCAAAACATAAGCAACATTCGGATCGAGTAAAAATTCCATCTTGGCCTCTCTCGCTGCAACGCCAGAATCATTATACAACGGATTGACGTTGCTGATTTATATACGCTTAAAGCCCCGAATAGTTTTCAAAGGGATGCGGATACGATCGCATACCGGAGGTGCCGGGAAGACAGGTTGGTATAATGAAACGAAAACCTAACCCGTCCCTTTGGGAGGTGGCGCGTTAGCGCCGGAGGGGATAGGTGAGGTAGGAGCTGAAAGTGAAATTCGACAAAATTTGCATCCTCGGCCTGGGATATATTGGCCTGCCGACAGCCAGCATGTTTGCCGCGAACGGCCTGCAGGTGCTCGGCGTCGACGTCAACCCGCAGGTGATCGAAACCCTGCGCGCGGGCGGCATCCATATCCACGAGCCGGGGCTGCGCGAGTTGATGGAAAGCGCCGTTAAATCCGGCCAGCTGACTGTAGCCGGCGCTCCTGCCGAAGCAGACGCTTTTATTATCGCCGTGCCGACCCCGTTTCAGGAGGGCAAATTTGGCGAATACAACGGTGAAAAGTTCAAGCTGGCCGATATGCGCGCCGTCATCTCTGCCACTGAAGCTATCCTGCCACAACTGCGCAAGGGCAACCTGGTGGTGCTTGAATCGACTTCGCCGCCGCGCACTACCGTCGATCTGGTAGCGCCCATCCTGGAGCGATCCGGCTTAAAGGCGGGCGTGGACTTCCACCTGGTTTATTCACCGGAGCGCGTACTGCCCGGCCAGATCATGCGTGAGCTGGTCGAAAATGCGCGCGTCATTGGCGGCGTCACACCTGAATCGGCGCAGGCCGGCTACGACCTGTATGCCGCGTTTGTAACGGGCGAGATCATCAAGACCGACGCCACCACCGCCGAAATGGTCAAGCTGATGGAGAACACCTACCGCGACGTCAACATCGCAATTGCCAACGAGTTCTCGCGCCTGGCCGAGCGTTTCGGTGTGGACGTCTGGGAGGCCATTGGCCTGGCGAACCGCCATCCGCGCGTGAAAATCCTCAGCCCCGGCCCCGGCGTGGGCGGTCACTGCATCAGCGTCGACCCGTGGTTCTTCGTGGAGAAGGCGCCCGATCTCAGCCAGCTGATTTTGCGCGCCCGACAGATGAACGACCTGCAGCCCGAATTCGTTATCGAAACGGCCAAAAAAGCCCTCGGGTCTTTGAATGGCAAGAAAATCGCAGCGCTCGGGCTTTCTTACAAACCGGATGTGGATGACCTGCGCGAGAGTCCCGCCGTCGAAATTGTCCATTTGCTGGCGAAAGCCGGGGCTGCCGTTAAAGCGTTTGAACCTTTCAAACCCGGGGCCGTTCTACCGGGCGTGGATGCAGTTCCCACCCTTGAGTCCGCCCTGAAAGACGCCGACGCGCTGCTCTTGCTGGTGAACCATACCGAATTCGGGCAGATTAGCCCGGACGTTTTGAAAACAATCACCCCGGCGCGTTTGCTGATCGATACGGTTAACGGCTGGGACGGGAAGGACTGGTCCGCGGCCGGGTTCACGCTTTTCCGGCTGGGTGTGGGGAAATAATTTGTGTAGGGGCACGGCGCCGTCGCGCCCCTACACATTCGTAATCATTGCAAATTCATTGCAGGAATGTTGTATAATCGATTCATGAGCAAGCTTGCCCGATTGGTTGGGACGCTCGTGATGCTGTTTGGCCTCCTGGCAGTAAGTGGGAAAGTGGTTTACGCGCAGGACGGCAGCACGTCGCAGTATTTCCCCGAGACCGGTCACAACGTCAGCGCGGAATTCTGGAAGTATTACCAGAGCGTTCCGAATGCCGACCTGGTCTTTGGTTATCCCCTGACCGAAGCCTTTAATGATGCCAAGAGCGGGCGCGTGATCCAGTATTTCACGCGCGCACGCTTTGAGTTGCATCCTGAGCAGCCGGAAGGCCAGCGCGTGCGCCTTTCAGCGCTCGGGACTTCCATTTATGTCCCCGGCCAGGGTGTGAACATGTTTACGCCCATGGGCTGTCGTACCTTCCCCAACAGATTTTTCGTCTGTTACGCTTTCCTGGATTTCTTCGATAAGTATGGCGGTGAGGCGCTATTCGGCCAGCCGGTATCAGGTTTCGAATTCCTGAACGGCCGCATCGTCCAGTATTTCGAGCGCGCGCGTTTTGACTGGTACCCTGAGTATGGCGAGGGCCAGAAGGTGGTGCTGGCCGACCTGGGGCGCATTTATTTCGACGTTGCAAAAGAGGATGCCAACCGCCTCCAACCTGTGCAGTACAACGGGATTGTGGATGTCCTGACCTTGCAGACGCGTGCCTTTGTCTGGAAGGCCGTCACCCGGCCCAATGACCAGGAAGCGGTCTACGTGGTGGTGCAGGACCAGATGTTCAACCCGGTCTATAACGCCACGGTGGTGGTGACGGTTTACTGGTCTAATGGCAGCCCGCAGAGTATTGCCCTGGCCACCGATCGGAATGGGATTGTAATCGTGCCCTTTGCGATCCAGAACCAGCCGTACGGCAGCCTGGTGACGATCAGCGTGCGGGTGTTGTACCAGGGGCTGGAGAATAATACGATCACTTCGTTCAGGGTGTGGCAGTGAGTTAGAGAGTAGAGAGTAGAGAATAGAGAATAGTGAGTAGAGAGTAGTTCGGCCAGCAGGGTTTAGGCTGGCCGATTTTTTATTCGAGCAATGTTTTCAAATCGAATACTGGCCCGTCTTTGCAAGCAAGCTTGTAGGGGCGCGACGTCACGCCCCTGACGGCGCACACGCCGCATTCGCCCATCCCGCCGCACGGGATGGGCGTTTCGATGAGAACCTGTCCGTCGCCGGCGTAAGATGTTTCTGTAATCAGTTTCAATGCTCCCGCGAGTGAGGCCCGGGGCAGGTCGAATGCAACGTAGTCGGCCCAGCGCAGGGTTTCTGGCAATGCCGAAAGCGGGGAGATCTCGATTGCGGCCGGCAAGCCTTTGGGCGCGGCATCCGTCAGCAGGACGATTGCGGCATTCCGGGCCAGGGCTGATTCCGTCAGGGCGAGCAAACGCGCCGGGTTTTTGCTGAAAGCTGCCAGGGCGACGAAGCGGGCAGCCGGCGAGAGCTGGAACCCATGCCCGAGCGGGCCGCGCAGGTTAAGTTCTGTGCCCGGCAGCCAGGTCTGCGGCAGGGCAGGCGCGGCATAAAAACCACCAGGGAACAGTCCGGCGCTGAAAACGGGGAAGGCCAACGGCGCGTCCGCTTCGGACCGGGCCTGGGCCAACAGGTATTGCCCGGGCGCGGGGATTAGGCGCGGGTCACAGCGAATCCGTCCCGCGGTTTTCCCATTCAAATAAATCTCCGTAAGTTCTCCGATGCCCTGATGCATGTTCGCATGTTAACACGCTTTTTTAGCGGGCACAAGCATCGTGTACAAGCAGGTATAATCATACGGAATTCAAATACCCGCAGAACACGGGAACAAGAAGGAGAATGATTATGGATATTGCCTCTGTTTTTAAGTTCGTTTCATTGCTCGCCTGGCTGGGAGCAATCGCTCTGATTGTGTTAACCGTCGCCCGCGCTGGCCGTGGCCAGGCGGTAAAAGGACTGGTTTCGACCGTAGGCATTATATTGGTCGCTGCGGTTTTATTGACGGCGGTGGGGGCCGGGCTGGTGTTCATCCAACCGGATGAGCGCGGCGTGGTCACTTCGGCACTGGATGCCAAGGGCTATAAAACTGACGCACTCCAGCCGGGCCTGCGCTGGGTGATCCCGTTTGCCGAGCAAGTGACCTTATATAAAATCTCGCGTCAGACGTATACCATGTCGTCTGCTGCAACCGAGGGTCAAACGTCGGGAGATGACTCGATCCCGGCGCGTACCAAAGATGGGCAGCAGGTGCAGATCGATGCTTCGGTGATTTATGCAATTGACCCGAATAAAGTGGTTAATCTGCATATCGTCTGGCAGAATCGCTTCGAGGAAAGTGTCGTGCGCCCTGTTGCGCGCTCAGTCATCCGTGATGCGGTCTCGCAGTACGGGGTTGAGGAAGTTGTCAGCAGCAAACGCGTTGAGATGGAGAAGCTCATTACCGACCGTATCAGCGCACAACTTGCGGACCAGAATCTGGTCTTGAGTGATTTCCTGCTGCGCAATATCACCTTCAGCGACGAATATGCCAAGGCGGTCGAGCAGAAACAAATTGCCGAGCAGGAGGCGCAGCAGGCCAAGTTCGTAGTGGAACAAAGACACCAGGAGGCCGAGCAGGCCCGCCAGGTGGCGCAAGGCTCTGCGGACGCTGCCGTGATCGCCGCCAAGGGTGACGCGGATGCGCGCGTCATCCAGGCTGAGGCGGAGGCCAAGGCATTGCAGTTGGTTGCGGATGTGCTGAAGGAGAATCCGAACTTGCTGCAATACCAGTACATCACCAAGCTTTCTCCCAACGTCCAGGTTATGCTGGTGCCAAGCAATGCGCCCTTTATCCTGCCGCAATTGCAGCCGGCGATCCAGCAGTAAATTGCCGCCACCAGGGTAAGTTTTTTGTGAGGTATGACCAGTAGTCCTCGCTACTGGTCATACCTCTTTGGAGTGGTTATGTCCCAGGCCAAACTCTCTGAGAATGCGATCCGGCTGACCAGCCTTTCCAGTTGTGCCGGCTGTGCTTCGAAATTGAATGCTGAAACGCTGGGGAAAATCCTGGCGCCCGTCTCTGGCATGTTTAACCCTGCCGATTACCCCGACCTCCTGGTGGGGCTGGGCGACCTTTCGGCCGGGGCAGGGCAAACCCCGGATGATGCCGCCGTCTGGAAACTCGACGAAGAGCGCGCGCTGGTAGTGACGACCGATTTTTTCACGCCGGTGGTGGATACGCCCTATGAATATGGGGCGATTGCGGCTGCCAACAGCATCTCAGACATCTACGCCATGGGCGGGGTGCCCTTCCTGGCGCTCAACATTGCCGCCCTGCCTCCCGAATTGCCCGTGGAGATCTTGAGCGCCATCCTGCGCGGCGCGGCGGACAAGGCGCGTGAAGCCGACGTCGTTATTGCGGGCGGCCACACGGTCAAAGACGAGGAGCCGAAGTTTGGCCTGGTGGTCCTGGGATTCGTCCACCCGCAGAAGATGCTGACCAAAGGCGGCGCACGTATTGGCGATGCGCTGGTGCTGACCAAACCGCTCGGTTTTGGTGTGACGAATACGGCCATCAAACGTGAAAAGGCCAGTGTGGAAGATACCCGCGAAGTCATCGGCTGGATGAGCCGCCTGAACAAGGCCGCCGGGCAACTGGCGGTGGAGTTTGGCCTGCACGGCGGGACCGACGTGACCGGTTTCAGCCTGCTCGGCCACGGCTGGCAGATGGCAAATGGAGCGGGGGTGGGCTTTCGAATTCAGGTTTCGCAGGTTCCATTTATTTCCTGCGCACGCAAATACGCTGAAATGGGGACCTTCCCCGGCGGCAGCCTGGATAATCGCGCATACTTTGGGCCGCACATCCGTTTTGCAGACGGGATCGATGAAGCTTCGCAAATGCTCCTGTTCGATGCCCAGACCAGCGGCGGATTATTGCTGGCCGTCCCGCAGGAAAAACTATCCGATTTCCAGGCCCGCGCGGAAGAACTTGACCAGCCGGTATGGACGATTGGGGAAGTGCTGGAAGGAAAAGGCATCGAAATTATCAAATGAGACAAGAGCAAGATGCGACAACTTTTTTCCCGTTCACATCGAATCGATTGACCCCAAACAAGGTAAAATTACAAACATGAACACTGGTATGGAAATACTGATTATCCTTCTGCTGATTCTTCTGAATGCCGCCTTTGCTCTGGCGGAGATCTCGGTGGTTTCCTCACGCAAGGCACGCCTGCAGCAACGCGTTAATGAGGGCAAGCGTGGCGCACGCACCGCCCTGCAACTCGCAGAGAACCCGAATCTATTTATCTCCACTACGCAAATCGGCATGACCCTGATCGGCGTGCTGGCGGGCGCATTCGGCGGCGCGACGATTGCAGATGCGCTGGCCGCCGAGCTTCAATTAATCCCGTGGTTGGCGCCCTACGCTGATAAACTGGCACTGGGCATCGTTGTTGTTCTCATCACAGTTTTTACGCTATTACTCGGCGAACTGGTCCCCAAGCGCCTGGCATTGCACGACCCCGAGCGGATCGCCTCCATCATGGCCGGGCCCATGTTGTTCATCTCAAGGCTGTTTTCGCCGATTGTGCGGCTGATGAGCGGTACGACGGATGTCATCCTGCGCATGCTGGGTGTCCAGCCCAACGAAAACCCGCCAGTGACGGAGGAAGAATTGCACGTGCTGCTCGACCAGGGTACCCAGGCGGGTGTCTTCGAAGAATCCGAGCAGGATATGGTCCAGGGTATATTCAGCCTTTCCGACCGACGCATCAACTCACTGATGACACCACGCACTGAGATCGTCTGGCTGGATGTGAGCGATACGTTGGAAACGATCCGCGCCACGATCGCAGACAGTCCCTACTCGCGCTTCCCGGTCTGCCATGACGAATTGGATAACGTCCTGGGCGTGATCAAGGCCCGCGACCTGCTGCTCTCGCACCTGAGCGGTGAACGACTCAATTTGAAGGCGCACCTGGGCCCGGTCATTTACATCCCCGAGACGGCGCTGGCCTCGCAGGCGTTAGAGATGTTCAAGCAGGCCAAGCCCGAGTTGATGCTCGTGATCGACGAGTTCGGCGGCGTACAGGGACTTCTGACCATTACCGATATCCTCGAGGAAATCGTTGGCGAGATCGAGACGGGCGAGCCGCAAGCCACCCAGCGCCAGGACGGTTCCTGGCTGCTGGATGGGATGCTTTCGGTGGAGGATTTCAAGGAAATTTTCAATCTTCGTTATCTTCCCGATGAAGAAGAGTACGAAACGCTGGGCGGTTTTATGATGATGCATCTCGGCCGCATTCCCCAGGCGGCGGATCGCTTCGAGTGGAACGGCCTGAGCTTCGAAATCGTGGATATGGACGGCAAACGCGTCGATAAAGTGCTGGTGACGACCAAGCCGGTGACACTGCCGGAACAATGACCCGTGCAGGCGCAATTTCGCCCGGCCGCCTGTTCCCCCAATGAAACCACTCTTAGAACCGGACTTTTCATCCCGTCGCTCGAGCGTTTATGGAAAGGGCGGGATGGTGGCCTGTTCCCAGCCGCTGGGTACTGCCGCCGGGCTGCAAATCCTGTCCCGGGGCGGGAATGCCGCGGATGCAGCGGTCGCCACTGCGGCGGCGCTCAACGTGACCGAGCCAAACTGTACCGGCCTGGGCGGCGATATGTTCGCCCTGTTCTATGATGCAAAAACCGGCCAGGTGACGGCCCTCAATGGTTCCGGGCGCGCGCCATCGGCGCTGACGTTGGAGCGGGTGAAATCGATGGGGACGTATGATGATCCTTTCCCTCCCTTTCATGCCAATACTGTTACCGTCCCCGGCGCATGCGCCGGCTGGCTGGATTTGCTCGAACGACACGGCACGCTGGCCGCCGGCGAGGTGCTGGCTCCGGCCATCAAACTGGCTGAGGAAGGTTTCCCGGTTGCGCCGCTGGCCTCGTATTTCTGGCGGGCCGGCGCGGAACGCCAGTTGGCGTCCGCGCCCAACGGGCAGGAACTGACCATCGACGGGCGCGGCCCGCACCCTGGCGAGACCTTCCGCAACCCTGGCCTGGCGCGCACGTTCCGTGCGATTGCCGATGGTGGAAAAAAAGCTTTTTACGAGGGCAAAATTGCTGAAGCGATTGCTCGCGTTCTGCAAAAGGCCGGCGGCTGCATGACGGTGGATGACCTGGCCGCGCACCATTCCACCTGGGAGGAACCGGCCAGTGTGACCTATGGCGCTTTGCGTGTCCATGAGTGCCCGCCCAACGGACAGGGCATCACCACGCTGATGGCGCTCAACCTGCTCGAAGGTTTTGACCTGGCCTCGCTCGATCCTCTTGCCCCGGAACGTCTGCACCTTGAGATCGAAGCCCTGCGCCTTGCTTTCGCAGATTCCCGCTGGTACGTCAGCGATCCCCAATTTAACCGTATTCCCCTCTCCCAGTTGCTTTCCAAAGAATATGCTGCTGAACGACGTAAGTTGATCAGCCCCAAAACCGCCACGCTGAGCCAGGTGCGTGGGCGCCCGTTCAGTTCCTCAGACACAGTCTATTTCTGCGTGGTGGATCAGTGGGGCAATGCCTGTTCATTCATCAATAGCAATTATATGGGCTTTGGCACAGGCATTGTTCCCAAAGGCTGGGGCTTCACACTCCAGAACCGCGGACACAACTTTAGCCTGGACCCACAGCATCCGAATGTGCTGGCGCCGGGTAAGCGGCCATACCATACGATCATTCCAGCATTAGTTACAAGAGAAAAGAGAATAGAGAATGGTCAAGGTCAGCCAGTCTCTACTCATCATTCTCTATTCTCTGCCTTCGGTGTCATGGGTGGGTTCATGCAGCCACAGGGACATGTGCAGGTGTTCTTGGCCCTGGCAGACAGCTTCGACCCACAGTCCGCGCTGGACCTGCCGCGCTTCTGTATCCTGGACGGCAACCCGTCAGACGCCGTGGCGCTCGAAGAGGGCATTCCGCTCAAGACCATGGCCCGGCTGGCAGAGATGGGACATGCGGTGAAACCGGTCAGTGGCTGGGAGCGGGCGCTATTTGGCCGGGGGCAGGTCATCCTGCGTGATTCCGGGGGCACACTGGCAGGTGGGTCTGATCCGCGCGCGGATGGGTGCGCGATGACGCTGCTGTAACTGTTTTGCCGCTGCTGTGCTTGAAGCAGGCGACCAACCCGGCCGCAGGGTTATCATAATCATTCGTTCGAATCACCATTTTGTACCTTTCTTCACGAGCAAAAAATATTACAATAGATACAAATATTCGCTTATCAACAGCAGTCGTCGACTGCTTATTTTTAGCTTGAACGGAGGCATGTCAATGGATATTGTTACTCTTTCAAGGCTGCAATTCGGCATGACCATCATCTATCACTTTTTCTTTGTGCCACTTACGCTCGGGCTGGGCTGGATGATCGCGTTGATGCAGACCATGTATTTTCGCACGGGTGATGATACCTGGAAACGCATGACGAAGTTCTGGGGCAAGCTGTTCCTGATCAATTTTGCCATGGGCGTGGCCACCGGTATCGTACAGGAATTCCAGTTCGGGATGAACTGGTCTGAATACTCGCGCTATGTGGGCGATATTTTTGGCGCGCCGCTGGCGATCGAAGCGCTGGTGGCCTTCTTCCTCGAGTCCACTTTTCTGGGGTTGTGGATTTTCGGCTGGGACAGGATCGATCAACGCCTGCACCTGGCAGCCATCTGGCTGGTGGCAATCGGTTCGAACCTGTCTGCGCTGTGGATTCTGATTGCGAACGCTTTTATGCAGCATCCGGTGGGTTATGCCATCAACGCCGTTACCGGGCGCGCGGAACTGGTTGATTTCTTTGCGCTGATCACCAATTCCAAGGCCTGGGTGATGTTTCCGCACACGATCTTTGCCGGCCTGACGACGGCAGCGTTTTTTGTGCTTGGGATCAGCGCCTACCACCTGACGCGTAAAAAGGATGTCGAGATTTTCAAACGTTCCTTCCAGATGGCTGCTGTGCTGGGATTGATTGCCGTTGTCATGGTCAGCCTGACGGGCCACGAACAGGGTATCGAGGTGCTTCAATCGCAGCCGATGAAGATGGCTTCTATCGAGGCGCTATGGAAGACCGAGAACCCGGCTTCCTTCTCGCTGCTGACGATTGGCGATCTGAGCGGCAAGCGCGAGCTGTGGAGTATTCGTGTTCCCTATTTGCTTTCGATCATTTCTTACAACCAGTTGACTGGCGAAGTGAAAGGTGTCGACGATCTGCAGAAGGAATATGAGGCCCAATACGGACCAGGCGATTACATTCCGCTGATGGTCTTCCCTTATTGGGGCTTCCGCGTGATGTTTTATTCGGCAATCGTCATGCTCTTGTTGGGTCTGTACGCTGTCTATGTAGTCTATAAAGACCATGTCGAGAATATGCGCTGGGCCTGGTTGTTCCCGTATGCGATTGCCTTACCGTTCCTGGCGAATACCGGCGGCTGGATCGTCACCGAGATGGGACGCCAGCCCTGGATCGTGCAGGGGCTGCTAAAGACGCAGGATGCCGTCTCCCCGAACCTGACGCCCGGCATGATCCTGTTCACGCTGATTGGCTTTTTCCTGCTCTACGTTGGGCTGATCATTGCAGATATCTATTTGCTCAGCCGTTTTGCCAGGGAAGGCCCCGACGCCACCGACCGGGGTTTCATTGGTGAGCCTGTTCTGATCAGCGCCCAGGATCAGGAGGAATATCATGTTTGATCTCAATACACTCTGGTTCGTTTTGATCGCAGTTCTTTGGATCGGGTTCTTCTTCCTGGAAGGTTTTGACTTTGGGGTTGGCATGCTGCTACCCTTCCTGGGCCGGGATGATGCCAGGCGGCGCGTGATGCTCAATGCCATCGGTCCGCACTGGGATGGTAATGAGGTCTGGTTGCTGACGGCCGGCGGCGCGACTTTCGCGGCTTTCCCGGAGTGGTATGCGACCATGTTCAGCGGTTTTTACCTGGCCCTGTTCCTGGTGTTGTTTGGGCTGATCATCCGCATTGTCGGGTTTGAATTCCGCAGCAAGAGCACCGCTCCGAAATGGCGCACCCTGTGGGATTGGGCGGTTGTCGTTGGTTCGTTCCTGCCGGCTTTCCTGATCGGCGTGGCTTTTTCCAACCTGGCCGAGGGGGTTCCGATCGACGCCAATAAGATGTTTACCGGTAACCTGTTAACCCTGCTTAATCCTTACGGCCTGCTGGGCGGCCTGACGGCTGTTTCGGTCTTTCTCCTGCATGGGGCAGTTTTCTTGAGCCTGAAAACTACCGGTGAGTTCCAGGAAACTGTGCGTGCCGCAGCGCGCAAATTGTGGCTGCCGGCCGTCTGCATTTCTTTTCTGCTTGCCGTTGCGACATTCTTCTATACGGATTTCATCCAGCACCTGGGCATCGATCCGGGCGCGGTTCCGCTGGGCGCGCTGGTAACCCTGTTGGTGGTGCGCCTCTTCCTGGAGCGCAAAATGGAAGGTTGGGCTTTCGTGATGACTGCCCTGAACATCGTCCTGACCCAGATCAGTTTTTTCATGATCCTGTTCCCGCGTGTGATGATTTCCAGCACCAGCGCCGACTTCAGCCTGACGATTTACAACGCTTCGTCCTCGCCGTACACCCTCCAGGTGATGTCCATTGTGGCACTGATCTTTGTCCCGATCATCCTGATCTATCAAGGCTACAGTTATTGGGTCTTCCGCAAGCGCCTGGCCATGGACGTGAAGAAGCTGACGTATTGAACGGCCGGTTTATATACTTTTGGTATACCTTTTTCTACTATCAAAAACTTATGGCTCTACCGTTTTTAACGGGAAAGAGCGAAAATCCGTCCGCAGATTACGCTGATTTCGCCGATTTTTAAAAACCAAATCTGCGTAATCTGCCTGCACCGCCCACCCACAGGGGGCCGTTGGCTCCAGGGGGCCTTCGGCTCAACGCAGGTACGCGTGCGAAATCTGTGGATAAATCCCGCCAGGAACGGGAGAGCCAAACTTATTTATGCACCGACGCCTTTTCGAACTCGCCCGCGATTGCCGTCTCAGCCTTTCTGTGACCATCCTTGCCGGATTCATCACCGGCTTGCTGGCCATCTGGCAGGCGTTCAGCTTGAGCAATATCATCAAGCGGGTATTTCTCGACGCACAGGCTTTTCCCGCCGTTGCGGCCGCACTCAACTTGTTGCTGGCCATCATCGCCCTGCGTGCGCTGTTCACATGGGTCGGGTCGGTTGCGGCCAATGCTGTTGCCGTGCGCGTCAAAAGCCAGCTGCGCGGCAGGCTGTTTGCGCACCTGCTGCGTCTCGGTCCGGCTTTTGCGCATGGTGAACGCACGGGTGAGCTGACCAACGCCGCCGTGGAGGGCGTCGAAGCGCTGGACGCCTATTTCAGCCAGTACCTGCCGCAGATTTTTATTTCCGTCCTGGTGCCGCTCTCGATCCTGGCGCTGGTTTTTTCGCTGGACCCGCTTTCGGGGCTCGTGCTGCTGTTGACTGCGCCGTTGATCCCGCTGTTTATGATCCTGATCGGCAAAGCCGCTGAAGTACCGACCAAACGTCAGTTCGAAAGCCTCAGCCGGCTTTCGGCGCACTTCCTGGACAGCCTGCAGGGGTTGACCACGCTCAAGCTTTTTGGGCGCAGCAAGGCGCACATCAAGATGATGAGTGAGGTCAGCGAGCATTTTCGTGACACGACGTTAAGCGTTTTGCGCGTTACGTTTCTCTCCGCCTTGGCGCTGGAATTGCTTGCCACACTCAGTACCGCCATTGTGGCCGTCGAGGTGGGCATTCGTCTGTTATATGGGAACATGGAATTCCAGCAGGCTCTCTTGCTGTTGGTCATTGCGCCCGAATTCTATATCCCCCTGCGCATGCTCGGACAGCGCTACCATGCCGGCATGTCTGGCGTGACGGCCGCAAAGCGCATTTTTGAGATTCTCGATACGCAAGCCAGTGATCAGTTGCCGCTGGCCAGCGGTCCACATAGTCCCTTTGCGGGACATAGTCCCCTTGCGGGATCGTCCATCGTCTTCGAGAACGTTGTTTTTACCTATCCCGGTGAAGAAAAGCCCGCACTCCAGAACATCAACCTGCAAATTGAATCCGGCCGGAGGATTGCGCTGGTCGGCCCGAGCGGGGCGGGGAAGTCCACCCTGGCGAGCCTGTTATTGCGCTTTATCGACCCGGGCGAGGGCCAGGTGATGCTGGACGGCGTATCCTTGCAATGCATCGACCCAAATATATGGCGCAGGCAGATTGCCTGGGTGCCGCAGAGACCTTATCTCTTTCATGAGACCATCGCAACCAATATCCGCCTGGGGAAGCCGGAGGCCAGCGACCAGGAGGTGGTTGCCGCCGCGCAGGCCGCGCACTTGCATGCATTCATTCAATCCTTGCCGGATGGTTACGACACACTCGTCGGCGAGGCCGGGGCGCGTCTTTCAGGCGGAGAAGCCCAGCGCCTGGCGCTGGCGCGCGCATTTTTAAAGGATGCGCCCATCCTGATGCTTGACGAACCGACCTCCAGCCTCGACCCGCACAACGAGACCCTGTTGGATGATTCTATCCGCCGGCTCGTGGGGGGACGGACCGTCATTACGATTGCCCATCGCCTGAACACGATCTTCCAGGCCGACCGGATTGTTGTTCTTGCCGAGGGCCGGATTGTTGAAAGCGGTACGCATCAAGAATTGTTGGCAGCCAATCGTCTCTATGCCAGCCTCGTCGCGGCCTGCGCCAGCAACAAAGATTGGAATGCGGCGGGAAACATCTCCACTGATACTTTCATCGCGGACGAAATTCCAGACTCGACGCCGGGCGGCCAAAGGGCAGCAGCTGTCGATCGTCCGCCGCGCAGTCCCCGCTGGGGGTCCATCCCGATAGCATCCCCTTTGGGGATACCCTTGGGACAGGTGGTCTTCCGTCTAATTGGTTCCCTGCGGGGCGCGTGGGCCTGGGTGGCCGCGTCCGTGCTGCTGGGCGCGGCGACGATTGGCTCCAGTGTGGCCTTGATGGGCACCTCGGCCTATCTGATCTCCTCGGCCGCGCTGCATCCCTCGATCGCCGACCTGGGAATGGCCATCGTCGGTGTGCGTTTCTTCGGGATTGCGCGCGGTATCTTCCGTTATCTCGAGCGTCTCGTTTCGCACAACGTCACTTTCCGTTTGCTGGCCCGCCTGCGGACCTGGTTCTATACCGCGCTGGAGCCGCTTGCTCCGGCCCGGCTGATGCACTATCGTAGCGGCGACCTGCTTGCGCGTGTGGTTGCCGATGTGGATACGCTGGAAAATTTCTACGTGCGGGTTGTCTCGCCGCCGCTGGTGGCCGTGCTCGTCGCTGCCGGGAGTTCGCTTTTCCTTGGGGTATACGACGCCTCTCTCGGATGGGCGCTGCTGAGCCTCCTGCTTGTCATGGGCGTCATGATTCCATTCCTGAACGGGATCCTGGGGCGGCGGCCGGGACACGATCTGGTCGCCCGGCGCGCCGACTTGCACATCCAGCTTGTGGACGGTATTCAAGGCCTGGCCGATCTGACGGCCTTCGGGCGGCAGGCGGAGCGCAGCCATCAGATCGAGGCGACCGGCGGGGAGGTTGCCCGGCTGCAGCGGCGCCTGGGGCTGATCGCCGGTTTCAACGACGGGCTGGGTGTGCTGCTGACCCATCTTGGCATGTGGCTGGTACTTAGCCTGGCCATCCCGCGCGTCATGGCGGGTGAGATTCCCGGGGTCATGCTGGCGGCGCTGGCATTGATCGCCACGGCCAGTTTCGAGGCCGTTACGCCGTTGCCGTTTGCCGCGCAGATGCTGGGCGCCTCGCTGGAAGCCGCGCGCCGCCTGTTCGCCGTGGTCGATGCGCAACCGGCGGTCAGCGACCCGCCCTCAACGGGCGGACCGGAAACGCAACCGGCCTGCGCGGCAATTGTCTTTCGCGACTTAAGCTTCGGTTATGGGGAGGGCATTCAGGCCCTTAAAGGGATCAACTTCCAGATAGGGGAAGGCGAAGCCGTCGCCATTGTCGGCCCAAGCGGGGCGGGGAAGTCCACGCTGGTCAATTTGCTTGCGCGCTTCTGGGATTACGAGTGCGGCGACATCCTGCTGGGCGGGCGCTCGGTCCGCGGTATGGCACAGGATGACGTGCGGCGTGGGCTGGCGGTTGTGGCGCAGAATGCCTATTTTTTCAATGCCACCATTTGCCAGAACCTGCTGCTGGCAAACCCGCAGGCTGCGCAGGCGCAACTCGAGGCGGCGGCCGGGCAGGCGCAAATCCATCATTTTATTGCGGGACTGCCCAAAGGCTATGAGACCTGGATCGGTGAACAGGGCCTGCGCCTGAGCGGCGGTGAACGCCAGCGCCTGGCGATTGCCCGCGCGCTGCTCAAAGATGCTCCTGTGCTGGTGCTCGATGAGCCGACCGCCAACCTCGATGCATTGACCGAACAGGCTGTGCTGCAAACGCTCTTTACCGCAATGCAGGGACGTACCACGCTGATGATTACCCACCGTCTTGTAGGCCTCGAGCGTTTCGATAAGATTCTTGTATTCGACCGGGGTTCGATTGTGCAGTCCGGCAGCCACCAGGGCCTGCTTTCACAAGGCGGTTTGTACCGTCAGATGTGGCTGTTTCAAAACCGTATCCTGGCCGAACGGCTGCCTGCTTAGGCGGTCTGTAAAAAGTCCTGAATTTCGTGTATTGCATCCAGAAAAATTATGCTATAATGCAGCTATTCCCCAATAGCGTGACAATTTGAGCAACACTCCCGGCGGATGGGGTTGGCCTGGGCAACAAACCCTTGATGGAAATTTCCCCCCTTTTGACAATATAGAAATTGTACCGGCCTGCACTTGCAGGGCGGGTTTTTTTCATTGCACCTCCATTCCTCATTCCATTCCCCGAGTTGAGACAATCCCATGATGAACATTCTTGAACTTGAAAGTAAACCCCTGGCCGAGTTGCGCGCAATGGCGACCAAGGATTTCAATATTCCGAACGCGAACCGCCTGAAAAAGGAGGCGCTCGTCCTGCGATTGCGGCAGGAAGAAGCCGCCAAAGAGGGCCTGGAAGTGCGCGGCGGGATTTTGGAAATCCTGGATGAGGGCATCGGCTTTTTGCGCTCGGCGCGCTACACGATCAGTGAGGATGATGTGTATGTTTCGCAGGCGCAGTTGCGGCGCTACGAATTGCGCAATGGCGATCTCGTCATCGGGCACGTGCGCGCCCCGCGCGAATCAGAACGCCACTGGGGGTTGTTGAAAGTCGAATCGGTCAACGGCGTGGACCCGGAAGATGCGCGTGTGCGCATCAAGTTCGAGAATCTTACCCCGATCTTCCCCGATGTTCGTTTTGATCTTGAAACCCGCGGCGATGTGATCGCTACGCGCCTGATCAACCTGATTACTCCCATCGGGCGCGGCCAGCGCGGGTTGATCGTCTCGCCGCCCAAGGCCGGTAAAACGACCATCCTCAAGCAGATTGCCAACGCGATCTCCACGCAATACCCCGATGTGCACTTGATGGTGGCGCTGATCGGCGAGCGCCCTGAAGAAGTAACCGACATGGACCGCTCCGTGGATGCCGAGGTGATTGCATCCACTTTCGATGAGCCGGTCACCTCGCACGTGCGCACGGCGGAAATTGCCCTGGAGCGCGCCAAACGGCTGGTGGAAATCGGGCGTCACGTGGTCATTTTAATGGATTCAATCACCCGCCTGGCGCGCGCCTACAACTTGACCGTCAACCCCTCCGGCCGTACCCTCAGCGGTGGTATGGACCCTTCGGCGCTCTACCCGCCCAAGCATTTCTTCGGCGCGGCACGCAACCTGGAAGAAGGTGGCTCGCTGACCATCATCGCCACCTGCCTGGTGGATACCGGTTCCCGGCTGGATGACGTCGTCTACGAAGAATTCAAGGGCACCGGCAACATGGAACTGCACCTCTCGCGCAAGCTGCAGGAGCGCCGCATCTTCCCGGCTGTGGATATCGAACGTTCGTCCACTCGCCGCGAAGAGCTGCTGCTTGGCCCGGATATTCTCCAGCGTGTATGGACGATGCGCCGCATGTACGGCCAGATGACATCCAATCCGCCGCAGGGCGCCGGCATGGATTCGACGGTTGCCACCGAAGCCATCACCACACGTATGGCCAAGACCAAGAACAATATGGAATTCATTGAATCCCTGGTGGACGGTCTATAGCGTTTTCCCGGCAGGCGCGGGTCGTCATATTGTATGGAAAAAATAACTGGTTCTCGCTGGTTCAATTTTGCAAGCTGGGCTGTTACTGCTATGATTGTGGCGGTGTTGCTTGGTTTTGCTTATGCGCGCATGCAAAATCCGCCTGCTGCGGCTGTTCCGCCTGCGCATGCCGTTTCTGAAACCCCTCAGGCGGCTCCGCCGACGACTGCGATGAGCGTCTCGTGGCTGCGACAGCCTGCAATCGAACGAAAATTGACACTGAAGACGATCATCCCGCCCCGGCCTCGATACGAGCCTGTCACGCACACTGTTCAACGCGGCGATTCGATCAGTGCGATTGCCAAAGAGTTCAGCATCAAACCCGATACGTTGTTATTCGCCAATTACGATATCCTGGAAGATAGCCCGGACGGCCTGCGCCCGGGCCAGGAATTGAGTGTCCCGCCGACCGACGGCATCCTGTATCAGTGGAAAGATGGCGATACACTCGATAAGATCGCAGGGGTATACAAAGCCAACCCCAATGATATTTTAGGCTGGCCTGGCAACAAAATCGATTTAACCGACCCGAAGATCAAGACCGGCCAGTGGGTCATGATCCCCGGCGGGTCGCGCGAATCCCGCGCGCAAGTCATCCAGACCGCAAGCGGTTCGACGGCTTCCGGTTGCCCGGCCCCGGGCGCCAGCCGCAGCTTCTGGGTCTGGCCTGCCGGCAATCATTTTCTCTCCGGAAATGACTATTCTGGCGGCCATCCGGGCATCGATATCGCCGCCCGTGAAGGCGACGCCATCTTCGCGGCGAATAACGGCGTAGTCACCATGTCACAGGATGGCTGGAATTATGGCTATGGTAATGTCATCCAGATCGACCACGGTAACGGCTTTGTGACCTTGTATGCCCACTTAAGCATGCGCAACGTCAGCAAATGCCAGACCGTATTTGGCGGCCAGTTGATTGGAGCAGGCGGCAATACCGGTAATTCCTTCGGCGCCCACCTGCACTTTGAGATTCGCTTGAACGGCAGCCACGTCAATCCCTGGGATTATTTACCTTAAGATAGGCCCTGCAGGTCTGCCAGGCGCAAGAACAAACTTCCGGACAGGAAAAACTGGCAAATCTCAGCATTGATCATGGTGAAAAGACCTTTCGGGTCTCTGATGGAAAAGATAATGGCTTCTCGTTGGTTCAATATCGCAAGCTGGGGGATTACGGCCGTGATTGTGGCTGGCATGCTTGGCTTTGCCTTCTTACGTATATATAATCTGCCGATCACGGCTGCCGCGACATCCACATCCACAGCCACAGCAGCCCCTTCAGGCTCGCAGGCGGCCCCCACCGCCGCGGAGGTGGGGGTTTCCTGGCTCCAGCAACCTGCCATCGAGCGGCAGTTGAGGCTGAAAACGATCATCCCGCGGCGCCCGCGTTATGCCGTCATCACGCATACGGTTGAGAGGGGGGATTCCGTTTTTGCCATTGCCAAGGAATACAGCATCAAACCTGATACGCTGTTGTGGGCCAACTATGATGTTTTGAACGATACTCCGGATAGTTTGCGCGTCGGGCAGGAATTAAATATCCCCCCGACCGATGGCATTTTGTATCGATGGAAAGACGGTGATACGCTCGACAAGATCGCCGCGCAATACAAAGCCAAACCGAATGATATCCTGGATTGGTCGGGTAATAACATCGACCTGACCGACCCGGAGCTCAAGACCGACCAGTGGGTCATGATCCCCGGCGGTTCACGCGAGTATAAACAGTGGCTGGTGCCGACGATTGCCCGCAAGCACTCGGGCACGGCCAACGTGGCCGGGGCTGCCTGTGGTGACGGGCCGGTGGGCAGCGGCAACTTTGTCTGGCCGGCGCAAAACCACTTTCTTTCAGGCAATGATTTCTATGCCGGCCACCTCGGCATCGATATTGCCGCCGGTGAAGGTGCGTCTGTCTATGCGGCTGATAGCGGCGTGGTGACGATGGCAGGCGGCGTAACCAGCGGTTATGGCAATGTCATCATGATCGACCACGGCAACAGCTTTGTCACCCTGTATGCTCACCTGAGTCAGATCAATGTCAAACCCTGCCAGGGCGTCACTGTGGGTCAGTTGATCGGCCTGGCAGGCAACACCGGTAATTCGTTCGGTGCGCACCTGCACTTTGAAGTACGCGAGAATGGTGGTTTCATTAATCCCTGGAACGTACTGCCGGCCCCTTAAAGATTTCGATCGGTATGGGATAAATATTTAAAGATGGGATGGTCGCAAGGCCATCCCGTCTTTTTAAACAAAAATGAAAAATGCAATGTTTGCATCAAAGAAGAAAGTATAGTAATTTGTGGCAAAATTTGCTACGATATTTATACAGTGCAGGTTCTTTATCTCTGCTGCGCTATCTGCATATCCATCCTGTGTATGAAAGAAGAAAGAGGTATCGCTATGCAAAAGAAAAATCTAATTCACATCACGCCAGTCATGCTGGTCTTCGCGCTTGCGTTGATCATACTGGTGGTCAGTGCCACCCGGGTATCTGCGGGCGCCAACCTGGCTCCCCCGAATAAGAGAACTCCTACTCCTTCCGGGCCGACGCCAACCGCCGCTCCCGCAACGCCAATGAGTATCTATGGGGCCTGGCATTGCGGCGACGATTACTGTACCTGGGGCACCATACGGGATATGACCGATTTTGATATCAAGAATCACTGGCTGATCGACCGCGGCGATGGGTCCGGGAAACCCTCGGTGAACCTGGTGGTCCTGTCCTTCGTTGAGCCGCTCAAGCTGCTTAACCAGACCACCGACGCCACTACCTTGAATGGTGTGCCGCGCGGCTTTACCCCGGAGGTAGTGAACTATTTCAAGAGCAAAGGTATCCGGGTCATGGCCTCGATCGGCGGTATCACCTATGTCACACCCTGGGATACAGCCCTCACCACCAACGGCACGCAACTCGGCTTGAACGCCGCGGCGATGGCCACGAGCCTCGGGATTGGCGTGGAGATTGACTGGGAAGAGAATGCGCCGACAACCGCTCAGATGGCCGGGTTACAGGCGTTCATTGACGCTTACCGTTCGGTGCATCCTTACGATCCGACCGGCAACGACCACACGGCCCGGTTGACCATTGACCTGGCTGCCGGGGATCGCTGGTTGATTGACCTGACAACCAAAGCCACAACCGACTGGCTCAGGACCAGCAACGTTGGCACGCCGGTGCTGGATTACGCTAACGCGATGGTCGCCCGTGGCGATGGGACGCCAACCACCTGGCAGGAGCACGTGGACGGCAAGCCGCAGTATTCCCCGCCCATTCCGCCGTTGGCGCCGGCCAAGCTCGCTGGCAGCCTGTGGCTGCACGGCAACAACGCTGCCTGCAACAACTTCGCCAGTTCGCCCCAGAACGCGGATGCCAACTATGTCACAACCGTGCAGCCCAATGGCGCTGGCACCACGGCCGGCATGCTTGGCTTCATGTTCTGGGCCGCCGAATGTGAAGGGACACGGACGACCTGCACGACGCCCCCGAACACCTGTGAACTTGGCATGGGTATTGCCGCCAAAACCTTCAATATTCCGATTCCCATGCCGCCCCTGCGCCAGCAGTAACGATTAACCATTCTCGAACGATGAGCATAACGCCTGGGCGGCACGGAAACCATCCCATGCCCCCAGGCGTATAATATGTGCAACCACCAACTTGCTTTTTGACTGCATTCAAAATTTGTATTTGCAAGTCGATTCTATCAAATAATTTCATGGGTTTGTATTTTGTCATGGACGAAAAAACCTTTCGCAAGACCCTCTCTGACCTGCCCCTCGGCGGCGTGCGTTATTTTGCCCGGACCGGCTCCAGCAATGACGTAGCCCTGGCGTGGGCCTCGGAGGGCGCGCCGGATCTGTCGCTGGTCTATGCCGATGAGCAAACCATGGGGCGTGGGCGTATGGGACGCAGGTGGTTCACCCCGCCCGGTTCGGCGCTGGCTTTCAGCCTGATTTTGCGACCCAAAGGGCGCGAACACGAAAATATCGGCCTGTTTTCCGGCTTGGGTGCGTTGGCTCTCGTTGGAGCGTTGAAAAAGCGTGGGGTCACGGCGCAGATCAAATGGCCGAACGACGTGCTGATCAAGAGGCGCAAGACCGCCGGGATTCTGGTTGAGACGGTCTGGATGGGCGCGGAGGCGGATAGGATCGTGCTCGGGATGGGTGTCAACGTCTACCCTGAATCTGTCCCGCTGCCCGAAGAACTCAACTTTGCCGCCACGTGTGTCCAGTCTGAAGCGCCGGCTCCGGTCGAACGCTTTGACCTGCTCCACGACCTGCTGGTAGAACTGCTTGCCTGGCGGCCCAAACTTGCCTCTGACGGGTTTCTGCGCGCCTGGGAAGAGTCGCTGGCCTTTCGCGGCGAGAACGTGCGGGTGGTGCTGGGAGCGGAAGAAATTATCGGGCAGGTGGCCGGCCTCGAAACGGACGGCAGGCTGCGGCTGGGCTTGGCCGAGGGGGAAATAAGGGAGGTTGGCTTCGGTGAAGTCCATCTGCGTCCCCTGTGATATACTTAAATTATCCAGTACCTGATTAATATCCAGAGAGGTGCGTTATGTTTGACGATCTGCGCAAAGAGGGCGATGCATCCCCGTTTTTTCAAGGGGAAGAAGTTGAGCCTTTGCTGGATGCGCCCAAAAAGAAGAACCGCAGCTCGGGTAAAAAAGGCCGTAAATTTTTGGGCATGACCGCTTTCCAGCGCTTTTTCATTTCCGCCCTGTTGACGTTAATGGTCTGTGTTGTGGGGCTGGCCGCCCTGCTGCTGACCGGTACGATTTATCTGCCGTTCTAACGTCATTGTCCCGGAATCAATTTCCCGGCGCACTTGCCTTTTCAGGTGAGTGTGCCGGGAAAATTTGTTTTACAGCAGTACGGGTTGTTCTTTGGCGTCTTTTTCCACATCATCACTGCCATTGGCCCCGGCCTTTTTCAGGTCGGCGGCGGCAATGCGGGCCACCGCGGCGAGTTTGTCGCCTGGCTGGAGCTTGATTGTGTGGACGCCGCGTGTGGCGCGCCCGGCCTGTTTGAGCTCTTTCACTTTCAGGCGCAGCACAATGCCGTTCGCCGAAATGATGGTTACGTCGTCGGAGGATTGAACGATGCGCGCCGCGGCGATTTTTCCGGTGACCTCCAGCGCTTTCTGGTCGATAGTGGCAACGCCGCCGGTCGCGCGGCCCTTCTTTGGATACTGTGCCAGTGGTGTCTGCTTTCCGTAACCGTTTTCGGTAAGAATAAGCAGGGCGCCCCCTTCCTCGACGATTTCCATACTGGCGACGCGGTCTGCCTTCCCCAAGCGGATGCCCTGCACGCCGCTTGCGGCGCGGCCCATCGGGCGGACGTTGTTTGCCGCAAAGCGCAATGCCTGCCCGCGTTCGGTGACGAGCAGGATTTCATCCTTGTCACCGGTCAGGCGCGCCCAGCCCAGTTCGTCGCCGTCTTCGAGACCCATGGCGATCAGGCCGGAGGGGCGCACGGCGGCGAATTCTTCCAGGCTGACGCGTTTGACTTTGCCCTGGGCGGTCGCCAGCGTGCAGTAGCCATGTGAACTGAAATCAGCAACGGCCAGCGTGGCGGTGACGCGTTCGTTCGCATCCAGGGCCAGCACATTGTAGATCGAAATGCCTTTTCCGGTGCGGTCGGCATCGGGGATCTGGTAGACCTTCTCTGAATACACTTTGCCTTTGTCCGAGAAGAACAGCACGGTCTGAAGTGTGCGCGCAGGGAACATGAACAGGACTTCGTCTTCTTCGCGGGTGGTATGGCCGGTCACGCCGCGTCCGCCCACGCCCTGCGACTTGTAGGCTGCCGAGGTGACGCGCTTGATATATCCGCGCTGTGTGATCGTGATCAGCACCGCCTCATCCTGGACGAGGTCCTCTTCACGCAGTTCTTCCTTGGCATCTCCGGCAATGCGCGTGCGCCGTTCGTCCCCGTATTTCTCGGCCAGTTCCTTCATATCGGTCTGGATCAATCCCAAAATCTTTTTCGGGTTGGCGAGCAGGTCTTCGAGGTTGGCGATCAGTTCTTTGACCTGCCTGGCTTCTTCTTCGATCTTCCAGCGTTCCAGCGCAGCCAGGCGGCGTAACTGCATGTCGAGAATAGCCTGGGCCTGCAGCTCGCTCAATTTGAAGCGCGTCATCAGACGTTCCTTGGCTACGTCGGCATCATCTGACTCGCGAATGGTCTTGATGACGTCATCCAGGTTGTTCAGGGCAATCAGATAGCCGTCCAGAATATGGGCGCGTGCCCGCGCCTTGTTCAGGTCGAACTGTGTACGGCGCGTGATGACCGTTTGGCGGTGCTCGATAAAGATTTGCAGGCAACGCTTGAGGGTCAGCGTGCGCGGCTCGCTGCGACCGTTTTCGTCGGTCACCAGGGCCAGCAGTTGCACACCAAAGGTGGACTGCAGCGCTGTGTACTTGTAAAGCTGGTTGAGCACCTTTTTGGGCTGCGCATTGCGCTTGAGCTCGATCACGATACTCATGCCGCGCTGGTCGGATTCGTCGCGCAGGTCTGAGATCATATCGAGCTTGCCCTCGCGCACAAGTTCAGCAATACGCATGATCAGGGTGGATTTATTGACCTGGTAAGGGATTTCGGTAATGACGATCTGGTGTCGCCCGCCGGTGGTCTCTTCGATGTGAGCCTGCGCGCGCAGGACGATGCGTCCCTTGCCGGTGCTGTATGCATGGACGATACCTTCGGTGCCGATGATCATGCCGCCGGTCGGGAAGTCTGGCCCGGGGACGAACTCCATCAATTTCTCGATCTGAATGTCGTCGATGGTATCGTAGTTTTCGATCAGGTAGTCGATTGCGGCGGCCAGTTCGTGCAGGTTATGTGGCGGGATGTTGGTGGCCATGCCGACGGCGATACCGGAAGAACCGTTCAGGAGCAGGTTGGGCAGGCGGCTGGGCAGGACGAGCGGCTCCTGGAGCGAATCGTCGAAGTTCGGGCCGAAGTTGACCGTGTTTTTGTCGATATCGGCCAGCATTTCCTCGGCCATGCGGTGCAGGCGCGCCTCGGTATAACGCATTGCGGCGGGCGCGTCGCCATCCACCGAGCCAAAGTTGCCCTGCCCGTCGATGAGCATGTAACGCAGGGAGAAATCCTGGGCCATGCGCGCCATTGATTCGTACACAGCGGAATCGCCGTGCGGGTGATATTTACCCAGCACTTCGCCAACGATACGGGCGGACTTTTTGTGGGCGCTGTTGGCGCGGATGCCCATATCGTGCATGGCGTACAAAATGCGCCGGTGGACGGGTTTCAGCCCGTCGCGGGCGTCGGGCAGGGCGCGGGCCACGATCACGCTCATGGCATAATCGAGATAGGCATCCCGCATCTGGATGTCAATATCAACTTGTTGGACTGTACCGATTTCCATAAGAACGTATCCTTCTTATTGCGCACAAACCGCAGAGACGCGAACCAGCGTCTCCGCGGCAATAATCGAGCCTATTAATTATACCAAACGACTTGTCAAAAAACTGCTGGGTTGTTATTATGGTAGTTGTCTGATGCTTGCGCTGCTGAGGAATGTTTCTTGTGCCCGGCCAACCTAGGAATGTAGGGTAAATATAACTGCCCTGCCCCGCCTGTCCTGACGGTTTCCCCCCGGACTGTCCGTCGTCCAGGGCAGGCTGGCACCGCCCGCATATCATCCCCGAAGTGTAGCGGAGTGGGACACCCCGCATGGGGTTCTGCGGGGCAGGTGGCAGGTGTGGCCAGGGCGCTCGCTTGCCCCGCATGCTTATTGCGGTCAAGAGTGGCTTACCCTATGACCATCAAGGTGCATTCCATCAGGCAGCACATGGTAAGGAGAAGACGATGAAATCCATAAAAATCTGTTTTGCCGGATTGGTGGTTCTTTCACTCATGGGGGGCTGCGGCCCGCTACCAGGGCGATCGATTAATCCACTGGGTCCAATCACAGGCGTTGCGACAGCAGCACCAGCCAAGCCAACCAATACCGCGCGCCCAAGCATTACGCCGGTCCCGGCGCCCAGTCGCCGCGCTACTTTCAGCGTGCCCGACACCTCAACTCCCATCCCGACGATCTCGCACCTGGCCATCTTTACACTCCTTCCTACGAAAGCATTTACTTTACCGCCCGGTGTGTTCATATACTATACTCCGACAGCCGAGTCTTTAAAATGTCATGTCGGTGAAAGCTACCCTGCCTGGGGACAGGCCTTCAAGCCGCGGACCGATTTTGTGGCCAAGTGGAGAGTTTACAATAGCGGCAGTTCGATGTGGCATGTGGACGATATTCTGTTTGGATATGTAAGCGGCGAGAAAATGCAAAATCCGGATCGCGAAGACACCTTTTTGCCTATCACGATTTATGTGGGTGACAAAATCAACCTGCAAGTACATATGGTGCCACCCAAAGAACCCGGCATCTATACTGCAACGTGGGGTTTGCGCCGTTCGAACAAAAAAGACTTCTTCTGCACCTTTTTGGTCAACATCCAGGTAGTGAAGAAGTAGCAGGTATGGTTTTCTCAAAGTCAATCTCCGTCCGCCAATACCCGTCGTTACGCTCTGTGCACGCGTTTACGCGTGCCCGCCACATCGTCCCAATGTCCCTTTGATTATTCTGATCCTTGAAATTTCTCCGCGCGGCGGCGTATATCGGGATTGATGATGCTTGCCACTCTCACCATCCACCTCCATCTCCCCGGCTGCGCTTCTCTCAAGGAGAAGCGCGGGCGCATCAAGCCGCTCATCGCCCGCCTGCGGCGCGAGTTCAACCTGTCAGTGGCCGAGATCGACCTGCAGGATAGCTGGCAGGAAACCGTCATCGGCTGCGCCATAATCGGCGGTGAGCGCGCCTTCCTCGAAAGTGCTCTGCAAACGGTAGCGCGCTGGGTCGAAGCCAACTGGCGCGATGGGGATGTGATCGAACAAAAAATTGAAATAATTTAACCACAAAGGTCACGAAGTAGCACGAAGGTTTTCCTTGGTGTTCCTTTGTGGTAAAAGGAGCTTTTTATGGACTTGCATCTCAAAGACAAACGCGCCCTCGTCACCGGCGCCTCGCGCGGACTTGGTTATGCTACCGCGCTGGCCTTGCTCAATGAAGGCTGTAAGGTGGCTATCAACAGCCGGGATGAAGCAAAGCTTAAAGTGGCTGTCGATGCCCTGCGCAGCGAAACCGGCGGCGAAGCCTTTGCCGTGCCTGCCGATGTCAGCGCTCCTGGAATGGCCGAACAGATTATCAGCGAGGCCACGCTTGTGCTGGGCGGGTTAGACATCCTGATCTGCAACGCGGGCGGGCCGCCGCCGGGGGCCTTCGAGTCCTTCGACGAGGCCGCCTGGCAAAAAGCGATCGAGGTCTCGTTTATGAGCAACGTACGCCTGATCAAGGCGGCCCTGCCGTTCCTGCGTAAATCGGACGGGCCCAGCGTGCTGACGGTCACTTCGTATGCCGTCAAACAGCCCATCCCGAACCTGATCCTGTCGAACAGCGTGCGGCTGGCGACCATCGGCCTGACCAAATCCCTGGCGCTGGAGCTGGGCGGTGAGGGCATCCGTTTCAACGCCATCCTGCCGGGCTGGACGGAGACCGAGCGTGTCGGCCAGTTACTGGCCGTGCGCGCGCAGGCCAATGGCACAACGCCGCAAGATGAGATGGCGATGCAGGCCAGGGAAATCCCACTGGGACGCATGGGCAAACCGGAAGAATTCGCCGGCGCGGCGGTCTTCCTGGTTTCCCCGGCGGCCTCGTATATTACCGGCGTCATGCTGCAAGTGGACGGCGGGGCGATCAAGGGAACACTATAGGTTGGTAGAATCAGATTTTGGCAATCCTCTGGTATCATTCAGCGCGTTGCTTCGAAAATAGCCAGGAACTTCATGAATAAACGATAAAATGCCAAAACAAGCCTCTGTCCCTTCCCATCCCTTCATGCTTTCAAGCGCTATTTTTTTATCGGGAGTATGCTGGCTGGTTTTTGAACTGGTCTGGTCGAGATACCTGACCCTGATATTCGGCGCCTCCGTTTTCGCGGTGACCAGCGTGCTGGCTTGCTTTATGCTCGGGATGGCGTTGGGCAGCTGGCTGCTCGGCCGTCGGGCAGATACGTTTGAAAACAGCGAGCAGTTGCTTATTTGGTTAAATATCATTATCGGTCTATACGGCTTATTATCTCCGCTGATTTTTATGGGCATCTCGAGGCTGAATGTGCTCATATTCAGTAATCTTGATACAGGCATTTACTTCAAGAACAGCTTTCGATTTCTGCTTTCATTCCTGGTATTGATCGTGCCGACTTTTGCGATGGGCGGCACGTTTCCGTTAATGATCAAGTTGATCACCAGGAGAATAGAGGCTGTTGGCAAGGACACGAGTTACGTTTACTGGGTAAATACGCTGGGAGGGGCGTTGGGGGCTTTTGTCAGCGGGTTTTTGCTGATTAGAATTTTAGGCCTGAGTACGACGACGGTGCTGGCGTCCCTGGCAAATTTGTCCGTTGCCGGGCTGGTATTCCTTTACCTTCGAACGGCTGATTCAAAAGAGAAGAAGCCCGCCAGGCAGGGAAAGCCGGCCGAAAAAAGGACCAGAGATCGGGCCCAAGACGAAACCCCTGTTTACCCGGCAAAAATACGCTCTTTGATATTGATTGTGTTCGCCTTATCCGGTTTTACCAGCCTGGCGTACGAAGTTTTCTTTACCCGTGTTTTAACGCTTTTCTTTAGAGACAGCGTCTATGATTTCGCCATCGTCCTGACCACGTTCCTGGTGGGGCTCGGGCTGGGCAGCCTGATTTGCGGCAGAGTCATCGAGAGAAGCCGCCGGCCCCTGCTTATTTTGGCGGGGGTGGAAGGCCTGGTCGGCTTTTTTTCGATTCTCAGCCTGGGGCTGATCAATCAACTGCCATATGTGGCGGGCTATCTTCAATCGATGCCCACGTTGTATAACCAGTACGGAGCCGGGTATTGGACCGCGGTGACGGTGATTAAATTCGGGTATGCTTTTGGGGCCCTGTTGTTGCCCACCAGCCTGTTAGGCATGACATTTCCGCTGGTGAGCAAAATATGGGTCAGTGATATCGATCGCCTGGGGAAGGATATCGGATTGATCAATGGCGTCAATACGCTGGGTTCCATGCTGGGCGCACTCCTGGCCGGGTTCCTGTTCATCTCCTTGTTTGGTACCCAGAACAGCATTATTCTGACGGCCCTTTTGAATATCATCCTGGGAATCCTGCTCGTCGGCGCCAGCGATGTTTCGCGAAAATATGCCCTTCTCGCCGCTGCCGTTGTGATGGCGGCCATCGCTCTCTATCTTGTGCCGCCCTGGGACAAATTGAGAATGTCCACGCTTATCCTGGAACCCAATCAGCCGCTCGAACAATCCCTTTCATTGCTTTACTATAACGAAGATGCCTACGGAATCATCAGCGTTGCCGAAGTGATTCCGTTGCAGATCAAGGTTTTAACAACGAACAGGCTTTATTCGCAAAATACTTCTGTGATGACAGGCTTGGAGGATCATCGACGACTGGGATACATTCCCTTGCTGCTCCATCCAAAGCCTCGAAAGGTCCTGGTCATCGGTCTGGGCGCCGGGATCACGCTCAGGGGCGTGAGTGAGGTTCCGGGTCTAAAGTCGATTGACTGCGTAGAGATCTCAGAAGGGGTCAAGCAGGCGGCGCAATATTTCTCGGTCGAAAACAATCATATTCTGGAAAACCCCAAAATAAATTTCGTCATCGAGGACGGAAGAAACTTTATCAGCACCTCCGGGCAGAGCTATGACGTTATCATTGCGGATATCTTTTTCCCGATGAGTTCAGGGTCGAGCGCCCTGTTCAGCCGGGAACATTTCGAAGCCAGTAAAGCGCATCTCAGCCCGGGCGGCTTAATGGTTCAATGGCTGCCCGCGCATCAGCTTTCCATGGCTGAAATCAAAATCATCACGCGCACATTTCAGAGCGTGTTTCCTCACACCAGCATTTGGTACGGGATGATCGGTGATGCCACTCCGGTCATCGGGTTGGTTGGGACGGAACAAAAATTGGAAATCGACCTTTCTGTGCTGGAAGCGACATATAAGGATCCGGGCTTTGCCAGGAATTTAAAAGAAACGAACCTGGATGATCCTTTTATATTTTTGAGCAACTTTATCCTGGAGGAGGACTCTGTTCGCACGCTCACAGAGTCCCAGCCGATCAACACTGACGATCACCCCATCATCGAGTTTACCAATCCTCTCGTATATGAGAACTTTACAAACCGTGGTAGAGATAATTTGCTCAGTTTTAATGAGTTGACGGAAGATGTACTTCCCTATGTAAAATTTACCGGTCGAGAGGCGCTGGATGTCGACGCCATTCGGGCAAGATTGGATCGGATTAGACTTGAAATAAGAGATATTCTCTTGAATTCCAATTAGAACCCGTCCAAGAAAAACTTCCTTACTTTCGTTTGCCCGCAGTTGTACTGCGGGCGGGAGCAGTACAACTGCATCCCAAACAGGATATTATTTTTGCACTACTACAACTGTTTGGAGTTCTATGAATACGGCCAGGGAGTTTCATGAATAAACTTTCTCATCTCACGCGCACCTCACTCCTGCTCGGTTTCTTTTTCCTGCTCGATAAAATCCTGGCCTTTGGCCGCTCGATTATCATTGGCCGTCAGTTCGGATTATCTGCCGAGCTGGATGCGTTTAATTCGGCCAACAACCTGCCGGACCTATTGTTTGCGCTCATCTCCGGCGGGGCGCTGGCGATGGCCTTTATCCCGCTGCTGAGCGAATACCTGGCCACCAAAGACCGCGCTGCTGCCTGGGATTTGTTCTCGCGTGTGGCGAATCTCGGCTTTGTGGTGACAAGCTCCGTTGCGCTGCTGGTCGCTATTTTTGCCGATCAAATCGTCCGTGCCGGCATCGCCCCCGGTTTCAGCCCTGAACAACAGGCGCTGGTTGCCGAGTTGATGCGCCTGAACCTGATCGCCACGGTCATTTTCTCGATCAGTGGGCTGGTGATGGCCGGATTGCAGGCCAACCAGTTTTTCCTGTTGCCGGCCATGGCGCCGATGTTGTACAACGTCGGGATGATCATTGGCGCGCTGGTCTTTTCGCCCAAAGAGGCCTATCATTTCGGCCCGGTGACCCTGCCCGCACTGGGATTGGGCGTGCACGGGCTGGTCTACGGCGTCATCCTGGGGGCGCTGCTGCACCTGGCCGTTCAGATCCCCGGCCTGATCAGATACCAGTTCCGCTGGACACCCTCGCTCGATATCCGCAATTCGGGTTTGATTGCCGCCCTGAAGCTGATGGCTCCGCGCATCCTGACCATGTTTGGTATTCAGCTTATGTTCATCCTGCGCGACAATTTTGCTTCGCGCCTCGAGGTCGGTGCGGTTTCTTCGCTGACTTACGGCTGGATGATTATGCAGGTTCCCGAAACCCTGCTCGGTACGGCGATTGCCACGGCGCTGCTGCCCTCGCTGGCAGAGTATGCTGCCCGTGGTGATTGGACGACTTTCCGCAACACAATCGATAAGGCTTTGCGCGTCATGCTCGCCCTGACAATCCCCGCGGCGGCGGTCATTGCGGCGGGGATTCATCCGCTGGTCAGGACGGCTTTCCATTTTGACGAGGCTGGAACGGATTTGCTGACGCTTACGTCTAGAATCTATATGCTTACGCTGGCAGGCTACACCATACAGGAAACCCTTGCGCGCAGTTTTTATGCCCGCAAGGAGCCGCTCATGCCGCTGTGGGGCGTGCTTGTTCGAATGGTGGTTTATGTTGCCGTAGGCATCAGCGGTGTGACGGTCTTCCGTTCGATTGGCGCGCCTGTGATTGCAGCCGCAGAACTCGCGATCACGGTCGAGGCGGTCTTTATGCTGGTGATGCTCAATAAACGGCTCGAACAACCCATCCGTCCTTTCACGGCGCTCGGCAGGGGGCTGGTTGCGGCCATCCTGGGCGGAATTACCGCCTACGGGTTGGCTGTTTACCTGCCCGGGCCTGGATTCATCACTGCGCTGGCGGGGATGGCTGCAGGCGGCGTGTTGGCCGTCGCCGTGGTCTGGTCCGAGGCAAAACAACTTTTCCGCTTATAGGGATGCGGTATAATACCGGCCATGTCTGATACTCAACCAAACAAACTATCTGATACACAACCCAAAAATATGTCCGATACCCAGCCTCGCAAACTGAAATGGGCGGCACGGTCCATGTTCTGGATCAGCCTGCTGGCCCTGCTTGCAGCCTTGCTGCTTGGCGCGGGCAGTGGTTATGGCTACGGTAATATCCTGCGCCTGAATGCGCAAAAAGCCACTGTCGTAAAATCCCTGAGTGAGCAGTTCGTGCTGGCCCAGCAGGATTTTGATGCCGGGAACTACGATAACACCCGAAAGCGTCTCGAATATATCCTCAAGCAAGATCCCGGTTACCCCGGCGCGGGAGATTTGCTGACCAAAGTTATGGTGCAGATGGCCATCACTCCCACGCTGACGCTGACGCCCACTCCGACGATCACGCCCACCCCCGATCTGCGCAGCCAGGAAGCGATTTACGCACAGGTTCAGCAGCAGCTTCAAAACAGCGAATGGTCAAGTGTGCTGGGTTTGCTGGACTCTTTGCGCAAGGCGGACCCCACTTACAAAACCGCTCAGGTGGATGGCCTCTATTACACGGCCCTGCGCAATCGTGGCATGGACCAGATCATGGGCAACCGGGCCTATGCCCAGACAACCAACCTGGAGGGCGGCATTTACGACCTCACATTGGCCGAGCGCTTTGGCCCCCTGGACGGTGTTTCCGACGGCATGCGCACCTGGGCCCGCCTGTATATCATTGGTGCATCTTTCTGGGAATTGGACTGGGGCAAGGCGGTCGAATATTTCGCGCAGGTCTACCAATATGCCCCGAACTTGCGGGACGCATCCAATTTCACTGCCGGGCAGCGTTACCATGATGCGCTCCTGAAATATGGCGACCAGCAGGCCCTGGCTTCCAGGCTCAAAGATCGCTGTCTCGCGCTCAACTCTTGGCATACCGCAGCGAATATTTCCCCGTTGGATAATGATTATGCCTATAAATACCAGCAGTTGGATTTGCTGTGTAATCCGCCCACGCCCACCAGTCTTCCGGTAGTTGAAACGCCAACAGTTACTCCCACCCCATGAACAAGTCTCCCCGGCAGAAATGCCGGGGAGTTTTTTTATGTGTAGTAGCGACTTTACTGATTACAGCTTGATCGGTTGCGGAGCGAGCACACCGGTCAGGTCGTACGCCATCGCGCCGGTTATTTTGACGGGCACAATCTGGCCGATCTCGGCCTGCCCTTCGGCGAACACCAGCCCGTCGATCTCGGGCGCATCACGGTAGGAGCGGCCGATTGTCAGGCCGTTATCGTAGCCTTCCACCAGCACGTCCAGCGTTCGGCCCACGTAGGACTGGTTGACCTGCAGGGAGATGTTCTGCTGCAGGGCCATTAACTGTTCCCAGCGCTGATCTTTCACTTCCGCAGGGACCGGATCTCCCAACGGCTCGCTGGTCGTGCCCGGTTCGAAGGAGAACTTGAACGTCCCGACGCGGTCGAAACGGATCTCCGTTACGAAATCGACCAGCGACTGGAACTCTTCGTCCGTTTCACCGGGGTAGCCGACGATGAACGTCGTGCGGATCGCCAGCTGCTGCCCGGAACCTGTAAACGTGGCGCGCATTTTGGCAAGCGTCCGGTGAACCCAGTCGATGTTCGATGGGCGGCGCATGCGGTAGAGTGTTTTGGGGTTGGCATGCTGGAGCGGCATGTCCAGGTAGGGGAGCACCTGTTTGCGGGTGGCCATGACTTCGATCATGCGGTCGGTGACGTAACCTGGAAAAGCATACATGATGCGGATCCAGTCCATGTCGGGCACGGCGTCGGTCAACTGCTCCAACAGGCTTGCCAGGCCTTCTTTCATGCCCAGGTCATGGCCATAATCGGTGGTATCCTGCGCGATCAAGATCAACTCGCGGACTCCCGAGTCGCGCAGGCGGCGGGCTTCGTCGAGAATGGTGAGGATCGGGCGGCTGACGGCTGTGCCTTTGATGAGCGGGATGGCACAGAAAGCGCACGGCCGGCGGCAGCCATCGGCGATCTTGAGATAAGCGCTGGCCCCGGTTACGCTGGCGCGGATGGTGTCACCCTCGTCGGAACCAACGGTAGCCGCTTCGGGCAGGTGGTAGAGCGTTTCGGGGTGTGGGCCGGCGCGCAGTTTGTCCACCACCTGCAAGATGTCCATCCAGCGGCGCGTGCCGATGATGCCATCGATGCCGGGGACTTGTTTCGCCACTTCCACGCCGTAGCGCTGGGTGAGACAACCTGCCGCGATCAGAAGCTGGTCGCCACGTTTTTGGGCGGCCAGTTCGCGCAGGGTATCCAGCGATTCTTGCTTGGCCGGCCCGATAAACCCGCAGGTGTTGACGATCAGCACCCCGGCCTGGCCGATTTTTTCGACGAATTCGTAGCCGTCCTGGACCAGCAGTTGCGCCATTGAATCCGAGTCGACGGTGTTCTTGGCACAGCCGAGCGAGACAAGATGAAAAGTTTTTCGAGACATACCGGTAAACATCCTTTACTTTTTGACGGTCGGCGTGATGGTTGGTGTGATCGAAGGCGTCTTTTGGAAACGCTGCGTGGCGGTAACGGTGGGGCTGGAAGTGGGTGTGGGCGTCTCGACGCCGTTGACGGTGTAGATGCGGTCAACAACTTCGCCAAAATTACCCATCACTCCCAGGCCCTGCTGGTTGAAAAGCACCTGGACGGCAGAACCGGAGCCGGTCAGAACCTCGATGCGTCCTGCGCCTTGAAAGTGCAGCGCCGCGCCGGGGACCACGCGCCCTTCTTGTTTGATCTCCCCATCTACAGTTACGCGGATGAAAGTACGCTCCAGGATGCTGAGGGTCAGCTCTACATTGGATGAAGTGGTTTCAGCGGATTGGGGCGTATCCGTCACAAGGGCAATTGGTTCGTCTGCGCTGGCGGGGGTGATGATCTCCACGCTGGTGGGCAGGGCTTCGGCTTCAGTCAAGGCCAGCGTTGCGATAGGCGAAGCGAGCAGCACATCGGAGATGGAAGGGCCCTGCGTTGTAGTGGGCTTTGCACTACCTCCCGAAAAAATACGCATCGCGCCCCACAGGGTCAGGAGGAATAATAGCAGGATCATCCCGCCGCCAAAAAGCAAGTCCGGGCTGACGAAGCGTCCCAGCCAGACGGGTAGGACGATCCTCGGGCGCGGCAGAGTCGATTTTGGCGCCGCAGGTTGCCTTTCCAGCCGTCCGGCCTGCAGGGCGTCTGCAAAACGCAGCAACAATGCCTCTGCGTCCATATCCAGAAAACTGGCGTAATTGCTTAACATACCGCGCGCCTGCACGGGGGAGGGCAGCTCGTCGTAATTGCCGGCTTCGATCTTTTCCAGGTAATGTTTGCGGACGCGGGTGTGGCGTTCGATCTCGTCCAGCGTCAGGCTGAGCATTTCACGCCGCTGGCGCAACTCATGGCCGATTTCGAAGAAAATGAGTTGAGAGATGGCCGGGGGCCTGGGCTCTTCCGGCAGTGGGGTCGCTTCCGGTTCTGACGCCTCCACTTCGGCTTGTGGAGTTTCTGGCTCCGGCTTAATCGATACGACCGGCTGTTCTGGCAGGGCCTGGTTTTCAAGCTCGGATTCGGCGGCTTGCTCCTGCTGCGATTCCTGGCCCGCCGGAGTGGGGGCACTGAACTCAGCCGGGGCAGCCGATTCGTTCCGTTGCAGCTCGATCAACTCATCGGCATTGAGTCCCAAAAAATCGGCATACGAACGGAAGAAGCCGCGCGCCTGGGCGGCGGAAGGCATGCTCGAAAAGTCATCCGCTTCCATGGCCTCCAGATAATAGGCGCGGATGCGCGTGGCCTGCACGACCTGCTGGATGCTCAGGCGGCGGAACTCACGGGCCTGTTTGAGTTGTTCACCGATGGTTGGCATGTCTGTTAAGTGAACATCACCGAACCGTCCCAGGAACCGGGCAGGATCGGTGATGATGTGGGGTTGTCAGACCGGATGATTAAGCGTCGCCGTCGCGCCGTGGCGACACTTCGGGTGCGTCTTGCGCTTCTTCAGAAGCGGCAGAAACTTCTTCGAGCGTTTCTTCAACTGGAGCCGCGGCCTGTTCTTCAGCCAAGGGTTCTTCGGCCAGCGCTTCAGCCGGGGCGGGCTCAACAGCCGCGCTTTCCACGGGGACAGCAGCGGCCTGTGTTTCCCTGGCACCGCCCGCGAGCCGAAGGCCCCCTGTGGGCAGGGCAGGTGTGGCAGCCGGCGCAGTTTCTTCGGTCGGGTTGGCTTCACCTTCACGGTAGACGATCACCTTGATATCAGGGACAAGATCCATCGTCAGGCGGATGTGCGCCTTATGCTCACCCAGCACGCGCAGCGGCTGCATATCGATCTGATGGCGCTTGATTTCCACACCAGTCTTTTCCTTCAGTGCGGTGGCAACATCCTGCGTGGTGATCGAACCGTACATTTTGCCGGTTTCGCCTGCCTTGGCGGCGAAGCTCAAGGTCACGTCCTTGATACGCCCGGCAATCAAGTCCATTTCTTTGTTGATGATCTCACGCTGTTTGTTGGCTTCCTCGCGGATCCTTCCGGACTGGTTAAGCGCGCCGGGAGTGGCCAATACCGCCATTCCCTGTGGGAGCAGGTAGTTGCGGCCGTAGCCATCGGCCACACGCTTTACATCACCGGCATGGCCCACTTTGTAAACGTCCTTGATCAGAAGTACTTTCATGCTTCAAGCCCTTTCGAGACAAAATATGGACTGCGTTATTACGCAGAAGATGGAGCGAAGGGTACAACGCTCCGGCGGGTTATTCTATCAGAGCCTTTGGCAACCGTCAACGTCCGGCAGCGCCGAATTATGGTTTTCTCAAAGTCGATCTTTGTCCGCGAATTTTCGCCAATTTTCGCTAATCGCTTCAAAAATTCGCGTTTACGCGTGCCCGCCACATCGTCCCAATGTCCCTTTGCCTTTGGGAGGGTATTTGCGTGGATTAGCGGATCGAAAAGCCTTGACGAAGCCCGGAATCAGACTTTGAGAAAGCCCTGGCGCCGAATGTTAAGGAAGAGTTTTTAACATTCGACTAAAAAATAGTACCTTTGGTTGTTGGCATTTGTTAAGATTGGGGTATAATGGTTTCACCAGGCTGATTGACGGCGAATTTGCGATTTGGCCGTCTTTTTTTCTCTCATTTTAAAGGGGGGAAAAATGGCCCGCCCCCGATCTTGTTCAGTCTGTGAGGAACTTTTTAATGAAGGACGCCACAATTTTTGTCATCGAGGGTAAGAAAGCGGAGCGCCCTGTTTTTGCTGCTCAATTACAAAAGAAAGGTTTTCTGGTGTTCACGGCCCAGAACGGCAGTGAGGCTCTGGCACGCCTGGATGATAGCGCCGCGGACCTGGTCGTCGTGAATGCTGCTTCATTCGGTTCGACGGGCGTGCGCATCTGCCAGTCCCTGCAGGAGAATCAAGCTGAACACCTGCCGATCGTCCTGATCCTGGACGAAAACAAGCTGGTGGAAAAATCGGTTGCCGACGCCATCCTGAACCTGCCCTTCACCGTCCAGAAGCTTGCCAACCGTATCAAGCCGCTCCTGCCGGGCGATGGGACGAACGTAATCCATGCCGGGCCCATCCGCCTGGACCTCGAGCACCGCCGTGTGCGCAGCCTGGGAAAAAATGCCCGCTTGACCCCGCGCCTGGCGATGCTCCTGCAAACGTTGTTGCAGCACCGCGGGGAGGTGATCGAGCGCGAGGAACTGTTCAAAAAGGTCTGGGATACGAACTACACCGGCGATACCCGCACCCTGGACGTACACATTTCCTGGCTGCGCCGCGCCATCGAAATCGATGCCGACCACCCCAAGTTTTTGCATACCGTGCGAGGCGTGGGTTACCGGCTGGATGTGTAGGGGCAGGAGATTAGAGATTAGTAAATTGATAGTGGCGACTTGTGTCCTGTGGGTCACAATCGCGCTTTTGCAAAAATTGTTTTTAAATCCCTTTATTGATCAAAGTTTGTTACAATATAAACCAGAACGCACGTTCTGTTTTTAATTTCCTTATCAAGGTCTGTAATGAACAAAATTTATTTTGGTGATAACCTGCCTATACTCAAGGGGATGGAAAGTGAGTCTGTAGACTTAATTTATATTGATCCACCTTTTAATACTGGAAAAACCCAAAAGCGTACAACCATTAAAACTGTTCAGTCAGAAAACGGGGATCGAAAAGGATTCCAGGGCAAGAGTTATGAAACAACACAACTGGGCACGAAATCCTATGTCGATTCATTCGATAGTCTTGTCGATTTTTTACGACCCAGGTTGGTAGAAGCCTATCGCATTTTGAAGCCTTCTGGAAGTCTATATTTTCACATTGATTATCGGGAAGTCCATTACTGCAAAATTCTTCTGGACGAAATCTTTGGCCGGGAATGTTTTTTGAACGAAATTATTTGGGCGTACGACTATGGCGGTCGTGCAAAATCAAAGTGGCCTCCCAAGCACGATAACATTCTTTATTATGTTAAAAACCCGGAAAGTTATATCTTTAATTCCGGCGAAATTGATCGCGAACAATACATCGCGCCGGGCCTGGTTGGTCCTATAAAAGCTGAACGCGGAAAATTGCCTACTGATACCTGGTGGTTTTTGTACGTTGGCAAAAAACCCACAGATACCTGGTGGCAGACAATTGTTCCAACCAATGGTAAGGAAAGAGTTGGGTATCCGACTCAAAAACCCAGAAAATTGTTGGATAGAATCATAAAAGCCTCATCTTATGCTGGCATGGTTGTGCTTGATTTCTTTGCCGGCAGTGGGACTGTCGGCGAAAGTTGTCTGGCATTGGACAGAAAATTTATTCTTGTCGATAATAACCTTGCATCGCTTGAAGTGATGGCACAACGTCTTTCAAAGGCCAACAACATAGAATGGATAGGATTCACTCCACCACATTCTCATATGGAAGAGAAGGCAGGTATTCAACAAACAGATACTGACGCTACTCCTATATTTGATTCTGAATACTTAATGTTGGCAGCATCGATCACACATCTACAAGCCGAGCTTGAAAAAAGCGATGATTGGAATGATAGCCCCTTCGAATGGATATTGCATTTGCCTCCAAGACAAAAAGGCATGTTAGGGAGACATCTTGTTGCATCCTGGTGCAAAAGTAAAGACTTGCTTATCGATAAGCCCAAAGATTCTGGGGAATCGCTAGTTATCAATGGCTGCAAAGTGGCCATCAAATTTTCTACTCTTTGGGCGAGCGGAGTTTATAAGTTTCAACAAATCAGAAACGATGATTCTGACTACGTTTTATGTTTTGGAATTTCTCCTAAAGAAGCGCATTGTTGGGTAATCAGCAAATCCATCTTGAAACAATATGTCATTGGGCATATGGGCCAACATACAGGTGCAGGTGGGCAAGATACAGCGTGGTTTTCGGTAGAACCGCACAAACCGCCCGATTGGCTTTCCCCCTGTGGTGGAACCTTGGATCAAGCATTCACAGTCTTAAAAAGTTTGAGCCATCGCAAATAGATGGCTCAAACTTTTTCTATGACTATTCTCTATTCTCTATTCTCTGTTCTCTGTTCTCTATTTCCCTGCTCTTCTACGCCCTGATCTTGACCGGCGTGCCGTACCCTTTCTTGTCCAGCGTCAGGGGGCTGATCTGGTCGGCGGGAGCGGGTGGCAGGCACCAGCGGAACAGCCATTTGGCTTCCTCGGTGCGCATGTTGATGCAGCCGTGGCTCATCGGCACGCCGAAATTGTCGTGCCAGTAGGTACCGTGGAAGGCGTGGCCTTTCTCGGTGAAGAAGGAGACCCACGGTACGCCGAGCAGCTCGTAGGCTTCGACGTCCGCCGCCAGGCTGCCGTTGCCCATGTGCTTGGAGGGCATTTTTACTTCCACGCGGAAATCGCCGGCCGGGGTGCGCGTGGGGATGCCGTTGCTGCCCGCATTGCCGTTGGGCAGGCCGGAGGAGATCGTCGTGGAGAGCACGACCTTGTCATATTCGTAGCAGGTGACGGTCTGGGCATCGAGCGAGACCTGGATGTGTTTGTTTTCGAAGGGCACTTCCGGCGAGATGGGCGCCAGCTCTTCATCGGGGATCAGGCGCAGGTGCGTGGCCGGGACGTTGTAATCGATATCGTTGGCTTCATCCTGCAGGCGGTACCAGGGTTTGCCGTCGGGGCCTTCATCGACGCCGACCACCCAGTGGACCGTGCCGTAATACAGCGTTGGCTGGAGCTGCCATTCCTTGCCGACCAAGCGCAGCGCCTGTACGTATGGAACGGTGACCTCGGCGACCTGCTTGGTTTCGCGGATGGATTTGGCCGGGTCGTTATAGATGAACTGCACCTTTTGGACATGCGCGCGATGCACGTACCCGCCCCAGACGCGGTACCAGATCGGGTTATAGCCGGGCGTACCGGAGTTTACTTCTTCGTAGACGTGCAGGATGTCGTCGCGGTAAACTGACCGCACGATCCGGCTGCTGTCGTCCGGCCTGCTGTAGACGCTCAACTGGGTCGTACCCACGCGGATCAGTTGGCTGTCATCGAACTGGCCGGCAGAGGCCAGGTAGGGAGCGAAAGCCAGGCCGCCCAGGGCGGTGCCGGCCAATTTTAGGAAGTCGCGGCGTGAAATTTTGGAATGCATGGGCTGAATTGTACTCGAAATTCAAAAATGAAGCGGCCCTCCACGCGGGAGGGCCGTTGTCTGCTATTTGGTTGTTTTTCAGTTTGCAATTACGCTTGCTGCCCGACAGGGATCATATTCTTGAGCAGGTAGTCTTCCAGCGCCATGGTGTGGGCGCAGCGTTGATGGACGATGAAGAACTCGCAATCGCAGGCGAAGGCGCCGTTCTCGAAACTGATGCGATGGTCGTTGTTCTCGCCGTGGAACGTCAGGTCGAACTTGGTGAAGCGAAAACGTTCGCGCTCTTCCGAATATCGTTTTGCTTTTTCGATCTTGCCGATGATCCCGTATTCCATGTTTTATCTCCTTTTGCTGAAGGATGAAAAAAGACACGTATACATTCACGTGTCTTTCAGAAATGAACCTGGGGAGTGGAAGTATTTGCTCGCATAACGTTCACCCTTATTTACCTTGAAATGAGTATATGCCGAATCGCTTGCGGAGTCAACTGCTTTAACCCCTTCGTATGCCGATCATAGGACAGCTGACAGGAATTTGTAAGGTTTTGCCCGGCTGGGCAGGCGGAGGTGAGGCGGCCAGCTTGCCGGGTTTCCCGTTCGCTTATGCGCCCCAATTGCGCAGATACGGGAAGTCGTAGCCCACCGGGCGTGAGGTGATTTTCGCCACGGGCGGCACGACGCGCTTGATAGATCTGATGTTCAGACATGAGTTCGGACAGGAGGGAGAAGGATAGCGAGGAAAATGGCCAAGGCTGCTTTTGAAATAGTGGTTTGTTACGGAGCAGGTGGAAGAAGAAAAGAGTGCGGCAGAGATTGTCCAGCAGTTGGTAATGATCGAGGCGCACAGTACCGCCGTGCTGGTACTTGATCATGAACTCGGCAACCGTGGTGCCGAAAATTCCCCTAAAGGTTTGGGCATTGCGCTGGCGATCCGGTTGATCCCGGCTGAGGTGCTGGACGAGGCCCGTAAAACAAACGGCGGCGCAGGCACACGGATCAAAAAGCCTACCCCCTGCAGGATGAGGGAGCGGGCTTTGATCTTTAAGCTTTGAGCCGGGGTTTGCAGGCTCTTCTCGGCCTGGCCTGCGCCGGTGCCGCCGGCCTGGGACCCCGATTGAAGACGACCTGGTTCCAGATGATGGCCTGAATGACCAAACCTGGAATCTGTATTTGGACCCGGTGGCAGAGCAGGTAAGTTCTGATATTCATGGGAATAAGCTACTTGGTAAAAGAAACTGGTATTAACTCTAGTATCAAACTATCTCCAAATAGAATAGACTGACTGTGGGTGGTAAAGAAAAGTATTGCTTATCGGTGGCTTTTCCCAAAGCACATAACTTTCATAGTGGAAGTAATTGATTCGTTTATCCCTACCGTGTTATGGGATTCTCTTGTGTTTCCTATTAAACAGAAGGGAGAATAATATAAGGCCTTCTCGAAACGTTTGGTTGACGAAAATATGGCAAATTTCGCAGAGCATAACAATTTTCCAGGAGGATAATTATGTACAAAAATATGTTCAGGATCACATTAATGATAAGCTTGTTACTCTCGATGGCTCCTACTACAATGGCGGCGAATGCCAAGAAAAACGATAGCAATGTAGGTGGGACAACCTCTGGCCTGGTAACTGTCGAAGAAATCACATCGTTATTGACAAATTATAGTAACTACCTATCGTCGGGCACGAAAAACTTGATAGACCCCACAGTTTCGAGGTTGTTGGATGAGAGAAAATCCTTTTACAACGAATTGTTTGATGTCGGTCTAAACTCCAAATTGAAGACGATTAAATCAGCGTTCGATATTGAAAACATGGATATAATCGAGAGTGATGGCGGTTATTCTGTAAAAATCATCGAAACTGTTACGCTTGCCGGAAAGTATAAATTGGAAAAATCCGCCGATTATCCAATTATCAAGGCTGGCAAATGGGCACTTCAGCATACGACAGATGCAAAGGCAATCAGTGCTATACAAGATTTTATTGGAAGACAAACTATGGATGTTGAAGAATCACTGGGGGACATTAAAGGCTTTGAAACATCATTATCCCTTAACCATCAAATTCTGATTCTGAAAACGGATACTGGTTTGAGGATTATGAGCGACATCTTCGACGATAAAGGCCCCTCGGATCCGGCCGGTATCGATGTCGTAAATTGGACAGAGAACTACCTGCAACGCACAAAACGGGATCTTATGCTGATGCCGGATTACCACATCAGCCATACAGCAATAGCTGTATTAGGCCAAGAGATTCTAAATTCGTTTACCGCTCCAAATAAAGCGGCGTTGGCGTGTGCAAAACCGGAACCAAGGCCTATTGGAATGACATTGGATCCCACTTTGAGTCTTGCCTCCTACCACCCTCGAGGCAAATCTGCACTAGAAGCACGGCCTCTCTTCACCTACAATCACACAACTGCCAAGAATTACATCAATACGTGGACTTCCGCCGCCACCGGTTCGTGCCCAGGTTTTCCTACTATTCGGTGGGATGTTACCAAATACAATAATGGTCAATATAATGTGATGCCACTCTGCAATGACTGTACGAATTACGTCTCACAGGCCCTTTATGCGGGTGGCATTCCAACGAGTGCCACCTGGCAGCCCTATACCACCGCCTGGGTAAATGTGACTGCTTTGTTGAATTACTTGGCATCAACCGGTGCAGGCACGGATAGTCAGCCTTGTAATGCTGCAGGCGATCTCGCTTATTTGCCAGATAAGTCGCATATTGTCATGATCGGAGCTGTCGCTCCACTAAGATACAGTGGACATACCAACGATCGGCTCCTTTACACTTGGAATGCCTCGTTTGTATGTATGCGAATGAATTAATGGGTAATTAGTATTTTCTCCCTAGTAATTGGAGAATATGCCCAACTACCCTGTCATCTCTTGCTCATTTTAGGCGATAACGACTGAAAGATATAAATGGCTGCCCGGCACAGTGATCTTCTTTGCCAACACTTATACTGTATCGGGCAGCTATTCTATTTGGAATGCCAGGTGACCATGACACAAAAAAACAGTTTTCGTGCATTAATTGTCACGTTGATTTCGGGCTGCGTTTGCCTGAGCGGTTGCACCGCTGGTATACCGCTCATGGCGACCGCAACTCCTCCTATGACCAAAGTTATAGAACAGGTTACCGGAACACCGAATGATCCTACGCCGGTCGCCATGGTTGTAAATCCACCCGAGATGCATTTGACGTTACCGTCGGGATTAAGGATTGATGAATATGCCCTAAAAGCCCGCCCCGATGGTGAGCCTTTGGTATTCGAGCCTGTTCAAGGTTCACAGGACGCAGTTCTGGCCAGGCACGAAACGGAAAGACAGGAGAAGTTATCAGACACTTTTTACTTTGATAACACATCCTCATCCTTCGAAAGTTCGGCATTACTGGAAAATCAAAAACTTATAGCCAGACTCATTGAGTCCGGCACGACGACCAGCATATATCACCCGCTTTCAATCGAGGTCATCCTAAACGGCAAAACCATTTATACAATGCCGGCGGGGGTGTCCAGTCCGACTACAACCCTGCAAGGGTTATGGACCTATGATAAACACTGGGTGTTGGAAGTTGCCGATGTTGAAGTGTCCCCATCTCACACTATCGTCGGCAAAATAGTGCAGGATGGTAAATTACTAAATGAGCAGCTTAATTATCAGGAGGCGTTTGGATTTCAAGTTTTCAAAGACAAATCGTTCTACTTTTTTAAACGAAATGATTACTTCGGCATTTCCTATGATGGCCAGGAAACTCTGTTGGACTATGCAGATGTTCCCCATTACAACTGTTGCAGTCTCGCGGCGTTGGATTCACGGCGGTTCCAAAACATGGCCGCCTTTTTTGCCCGGAAACACGGCATCTGGTACTATGTTGAGATTGGAAATTTTGAGTAGAGAAACCGGGGACATCCCATTCACTTTGCTATACTCCAGAAATGCGCCGTATCGATATGGGCGCGGCTGATTTCGCGATCGAAACATACGTGGCGCTTGGGGCAGGCAACAAAAACAACAGCTATGAAAGCGCGCTGATGGTGGGCTTCGACCAGTACGACCTGCTCTTGCTGGGCGCGCACAACGACGGCAAAGTCTATCTCGAGCGCCCGGGTCTCTACAGCAGCGCTGGCACGCGGGCGGGCTTGCCGCTCTGGCTGCGCATCGAAAAGACGGGCACATTGTATACTTTCAAATACAGGGCGTCTGTTACGAAACCCTGGACGACGCTGGGCACCTATACTCTTGATAAACCTGCGGCCTACGTCGGGCTGCTGGAGAACGTCTACGATTCCAGTACGGCAAATGCCGTCTTCGATGTGGACTACTTCCGCCTCGAGCGCTATCAGGGCAGCACTGCTACACCGACCCCAATAGCATCAACATTCCCTTCTGGGACACCTACGGCGCCGAAGACTCCAACCAGGACGGCCACACCGCCACTGATTTCTCCTTCCCCTACCCGAACGCCGACGGTAACGCCGACCAAAAAGAACGGACACTAAGGCCGACACCATAAGCGTAGTTGTGAAAAGGCAGTGAGTCTTAATCACTCAACTTACGCAGTTTTTGCTCTCGCTGGGGCTGGGCCCCAGCGATTTATCCCACAGAACACGGCGGGCCCAGCCCGCCTTTGAGCCTAACTGCGTAAGGTAAGTTAATCAGAAGGATTAAATAAAAGCTGGGCCGGCAGTTTTGCCGGCCCAGCCTGGCTTATGTATATTTCTGGTGGTCACGCTTATGGGATGATAATCCAGGCGGCATAATCGCTGGCCGGCCACTTCGAGATCGGGTCGCTGCTGCCGGGCTCGAAGACCGCCAACTGGGTGCGCCCGCTGGCCGAGCTGTATCCTGAAACCAGGACGGGCTCTCCGTTCAGACGGTGCGTGGGGGTCAACAGGAAGCCGCTCATGCTGGCGATGATCTTTCCCTGGCGCGTATCGAAGATTTGCGTCGCAGGCGCGCCCTTGCCATCGTCCCAGATATCCAGGTAAACATAGTTTCCATCCGCGGAAACCAGCGGCGCGTTCGCTTTCGTCTCGAATTTGCCCGTTTCGACCGCATCTGCGGTGCGGATGACTTGCAGGCCGAGCGGCGTCTGTGTGAATTCCCACTCGCCGTTCTCTTTGGCCACAGATTCGTTGTGTATGCTGGTCACGTACAGGAAGCGGCCGTCGGGCGAGAGGGCGGCGCTTTTCTCGTTGTCGTCCGCTCCTTTGGCATGCGCAGTGCCGGCGGTCAGCGCCAGGAGTTGTTCGAGCCAGCTTCGTTCGGCGCGCACCGCGCGCGCCTGCACCGAGCGGGCGGCGAAATCCACGCTGACGAGTTGCTCCTTTTCCGCATCAGCGATATAGAGCACATCAGCGTCCGGCGCGAAGGCCAGCCCGGGCGCGAAAAGGTTGGCCTGGCCGGGCATGTGCACATCGATGTTGACCTGGTCTGTCTTCGGGTACAGGCCGTCACGCACCTGTGAAAGTTGCGTGCTCCACAGCGGGCTCAAGTCGCCGGCGCCGACCAGCGTTACGACCGGGCCGCTTGAAATCCCGGAGTTCGGATCGTATGGCGCCCCGTAGATCATCAAGGCGGTCGCCTCGGCGTTGAATTTCATGCTGCGGATGTAGTAGTCCATTTTCACCTGGGCCAGGACGCCGGCCCGGGCTGCGTCCACCACAGTGAGCTGGTTGTGTGTCGGGCCGCTCGTAATTGCGAAGGAGCGGCCGTCGGGGGCGTACTCCATGGATAGGACCCAGTCGTCGATGGCGAGTTTCACCTCACGCAGCGACCAGTCCTTCAGGTCGATCAGGTATAGGTGGGCACCGTGCGGGGTATCCCCGGACGGGTAGACAACGGCGGCCAGCGTTTTACGGTCGGGGGAGAGTGCGTAAACATAACTTTGCCCGAACGGGATGGGGGCAATGCCGGCAAGTTCGTAACCGTTCGCAGGGTCGATGGCGGTAAGTATGTTCACCTGTGTCTTGGAATCATACCGCACCAGCAGCAGACTCTCCGACAGCGGGGTGCTGGAAGTTTGCGTGGGTGTCGCGAGCGAAGCCGGGGAAACGTTCTGAGAGACGTTCCCGCCTTGCGCGGCCAATGGCCGTGCGCAGGATGCGGCCGTGACGGCCAACGCCACGAGCACTACGATCAGTTTTTTCATGGGTTCCTCCTTGGAATGAACGGGTTTCACACAAATTACACCGCCCAACGATCGGAGGTTCCATTTCAACTGCTTCTTCGATGCTATGGTTCGACTACTTTTTCACTCCCATCCTTATTGGTCAATTTCACGATACTACCCGCACCGTGGGCCAGGATGGACACCAGAATGATGAGATTGACCAGCGTGAGAACTAGCGCAAGTCGTTGAGTATTCATTGCATTCATCCTTTCATGAACGGATTTACGAAAGTTGCGCCGCTCAATGCAAAGATTCGGCCATCTTCAAGGCTTCTTCGAGCGTAAGACCGGTCTCGAGGCGATAGGTAATCTGGCCGGCGGCCCAGATGAGCGTATGTCCCTCCACCTGGCGCAGCATGGCGTAGTCGTTGCCGCTGACTTCGACCATATAGGGCCCGGTTGTCCATAAGGCATATTGCCCGCCAACACTGGTCTCCTGGACGACTTGTGGCCGCATTTTTTGGACGATAAACGAGCCTGAGCCAATCGCATGCAGGCTCAAACGGACTTTTTGTGGGTCGGCCGGCTCGAGCCAGACCAGGATGACCATTTCCGCTTCGCGCTGGTAATAGACCCGGTCGGGCGCGCCCAGGTCGGCCGGGTAAGCCGGCAGGAGGATGGGGAAACCCGCCCGTTTGCGTGCGTCTTCGAGCGTGGTGCGCCCGGCCAGGTTCAGTAAAGAGCCAGGGACCACTCCCGGCGCGGGCGGGCTGGCGGTGGGCGCAATCCGGAAAATGCGCACCACGCCGACCTGGAAAAATTCGACCAGCCCGGCGCGCACGGGGGGCACCGCGAACAGCACCAGCAGGACAAGCAGCAGGGCGACGGCAACCGCCTTCCAGGCCGGCCGGGGGCGCGGATGCGCGGCATCAAGCACGGCGCGCACCCGGCCGGCCAGGTTGGGTGCAGGCGGGTATTTGAAACCCCGGGCCAGTTTGCTCAGGTTGTTTTCGAACGGATCGCGGTCATCCTGGTTCATGTTTCACCATCGCTATGTATCGCGGAACCCTGTTCCGGCTGCAAGTCGGGGTAATCGCGGGCGATCAGGTCTCGCAGGGAATGCTGGGCACGGTGCAGGCGTGATTTGACCGTGCCGGGAGCGATATCGAGCGTCTGCGCGATTTCTGCTTCAGACATATCCATGAAATAACGCAGGTAGAGCGCCTGCTGGTGAGGCCTGGCGAGCCTGCGGATGGCCTGCCAGAGAAGCTCGGCGTCATCGCTGGCAGGGGAGGCTGGTTCCGGTTCGCGGGAAAAACGCCCCAGTGCGGCAAAGAAACGCCCCAGCGAGCGGTGCCTGTTTTTCGTCAGGTTGGAGACAATCCGCAGCAGCCAGGGCCGCAGCGGGTGCGACAGGTCGAAGCGCGGCAGCGCATAATAGGCGCGGATAAACGCCTCCTGGGCGATATCCTGCGCTTCGTCAGGGTCGCCAAGGAGCAGGTAAGCCAGGCGGAAGACCGGTTGCTGGTGCGTGGAAACCAGCTCTTCCCAGGCCGCAGTATTGCCCAAACGGGCGGCAGCGATCAATTCGGCCTCGTTCACGCTCTCCTGCTTGTGTTTCTCATGTAGATACTACACCGTTTAAGATTGTTTGGTTCCATCGAGCCAGGAACCGCATTTCCCCTAATGTGTCAGCGCTGCTCACACCAAAGCATACCTACGTGCCCCAATCGCGCAGGTACAGGAAGTCGTAGCCCACCGAGCGCGAGGTGATTTTCGCCACGGGCGGCATGACGCGTTTGAAGTGGTTGCGGCGGATGCGGCGCACGACCGTCTGGACGAATTTCTCGTCGAAACCGGCTTCGACGCATTCCTCGGGGCTGTAACGCTGGTCCACCAGCAGGAACAGCAGTTGATCGGCTTGTTCGTAGGTGAAACCGAGCTCGGCCTCGTCGGTCTGGCCGCTCCACAGGTCGGCGGAGGGGGCCTTGTCGAGGATGGGCTGCGGCACACCAATGGCTTTCGAGAGCTGGCGAATCTGGGCCTTGTACATGTCGCCGATCGGGTTGATGGCGTGGGCCGAGTCGCCGTACAAGGTGGAGTAGCCCAGCAGGATCTCGGTCTTGTTGCCGGTGCCGACCACCAGTCCCTTGAAGGCCTCCGACTGGTCATACAGCACGATCATGCGGCAGCGCGCCATGATATTGCCCTTGCGCATGTTCGACATGCCCGGCTCGCGCGAGATCAGGCCGTCGGCCATGTCGCTGATCGGGATGGTCGACGACGGCATTTTCAGGTCGTCGATCACCAGTTGGGCATGGTCCAGCGAATCCTGCGAGGAGCTCTTATAGGGCATGCGCACGGCCAGCACGTTTTCGGCGCCCAGGGCCTGCGCGGCCAGGTAAGCCACCACGGCCGAGTCGATGCCGCCGGAAAGACCCAGTACGGCCCGCCCCAGCCCGGTGCGCGTGATCTCGGAACGGATAAAGCGCGCCAGGATGTCGCGGACAAGCTCGGTGTTGATCGAAAGGTCGATGTTCATAGGAGAGGGTGCCAGGTGTTTGGGTGTCAGGTATCAGGTAAACAAGGATCAAGTAAACAAGGATCACGTAGGCAGACTTGTGTACTTGGCTACTTGTGTAAGTTTTCCACCTGCCTACTTGACACTTTGAATACGCTTTAATTCTCGCAGGACAACTTCCGGCCGTTCATCTCTCAGCAGCGGCAGGCGCATGCGCGTGCGTCTCAACTGGGCCAGGTCGAGTTCGGCCAGGGTCAGGCCTTCCTGGTCGTTGGGGGCCTGGGCGATCAGCTTGCCGTCCGGGTCGAAGACGGTGGATGTGCCCCAGAAATTCAGCCCGTCCTCGAAACCCACGCGGTTGGCGTGCGCCACGAACGTGGTGAACAGCCCGGCGTAGGTCTGGTTGACGGTCTCGACCCATTTGGCCGAACCGAGGATTTCCTCGGTCACGCCGCGGCCGGGGGAGGCCGAGGTGAAGAGCAGGATGTCCGCACCGTCCATCCAGAGCGTATAAGGCGAGGAAGCGTGCCAGAAATCCTCGCAGATCAGGATGCCGACGCGGCCAAAATCCGTGTCGAAGGCGCGGAACGAATCGCCCGCGGCAAAGTAACGCCGCTCGTCGAAAATCCCGTAGGTGGGCGGATAGACCTTGCGGTGGACGTGGACGACTTTTCCGCCGGAGAGATAGGCGGCGGCGATATAGAAGCGGTAGCGCTCATCCTCTTCCACGAAACCGACGACCATATCCAGTTCGCGTGAAGCCTTCAACAGTTTTCGAAAGACAGGGTCGTCGTCGGTGGGACGATGGGCAATGGTGGCAGCAATGTCTTGCAGGACGTAGCCCGTCAGCGAGAGTTCGGGGAAAACGATCAGGCGGGCATCGCTCTTGCGGGCCTGCTCCGCCAGGGCGAGATGCTTTTCGAGGTTGGCGTCCACGTCGCCAAGCTTGGTGTTGATCTGCGCGAGAGCCAGGGTCAGTTTCATCGAAATAATCTTACCATAATCTCTTTGTCATACATTCAAAAAAATAGAACACGGATGTGCCCACCCACCCACAGGGGGCCTGAGCCGAAGGCCCCTTAAGGTCGGCTCTGCCCGTCAGGGTATTAGCACGGATTGTGTGGATGAACTTGCGGCGCTGACTACTTCGTTGCGCGACATCGTCAAAAGCACAAATGACATCAACGTCAGCCTGGCTGGCTTGGCGAATGGAGAAACCATATTTGTTGCCTTTTGTCTTGTGGCTTGGATTGACCATCGGGCCTCAGGCTAATACCTCGACCACATCACCCACCTGCAGCCGGCCCTCGTTTAATGGAATCACGTTCACCCCGAACATGACCTCGCTGCCCTGCACGCGCCGGAAGCCGGCCATGGTCTTGAGCGGTTCCTTCCCGCGCGCGGTGGTGACCTGGTCTATGGTGGTCACTTCGCAGCGCGAGCACAGCTTGACCAGCGCCAACTCCACCTGGCCGATGCGGATGCGCTTCCAGGTGTCCTCCTCGAAGGGCTTGCAGCCCGTCGCCACCAGGTTGGGACGGAAGCGATTCATCGGCAGGGGTGTGCTGAGACGCGCGTTCAAGTCGTCGAGCGATTCCTGCGAGGCGATCAGGATCGGGTAACCGTCCGCAAAGCTGACGTGGTCGCCCGGGTCGATGGCGTGCTTCGGGTCGACTTTGCGCAGGCTGTCTTCTGGCATGCGCATGAGTCGGACGGAGAATTTCAGGTAGGCCGAAAGCCACGCGGCGGCCGTCTCGCCCTGGTCCACGGCTTTGATGTCTCTGTCGTCCCAGACTGTCACCGCTTGGAGCAGGCCTTTCTGGAGTATGGGCAGGCTGAGCGCAGGCATGCCCGGCGCCGACAGGCTCAGGCTGTGCTCCGCCAGCTCCGGCATGACCAGCGCCAGGGCCGGCTCGTCGCGCTGGGTGATGGCAATGCCTTCCAGGTCGACGACCAGAAAGCGGCGGTCGCCCTCCAGGCCGCGGCGTTCGACGAAGGCGGCCGGTGTGCTGTGGCCTTTGCATGCTTTGACGGGATAGATATGCAGAGAGGAAAGGGTTACCATGTTTCCAGTTTACCATTGGCTGGAGGTGTGAGAAATAACAATTGCTAATCAATTCCTAACCTGAAACGCGAAAATCTACATTGACCCTGGCCGGTTGCTGTCGGATAATTGAAAGATGAGATCCATGCAGGAGGTCGATATGAGTGAGATTACCAAGCCAGAAAAAGCCGGCCCGCGCGCTACGTCGCATATGCCCGAGGACTCGGTTTTCTTCGAGAAAATCGTGCCGGTGTTGTTGATCGTGATGGGTGTGTTGATGGCCGTGCTGGTGCTGTTTGCGGCGGGTGTATTGCTGGGAATTGTCCGTTTTTAAGTTTATTTTTTTTTGGAGGTCGTAATATGTCCTTTAATCAGTTTTTGCCATTCATTTCGACAGTTGTAATGTTTGTCTTTGCCGTGTACGTCTTTCAGCGTTATGCTGTGCGGCGTGCGCCTTATTTCCTGTTCTGGGGTATCGGGCTGGCGATGTTCGGCGTGGGCAGTTTTGCCGAAGCGTACCTGGCGTTGGCGTGGAACAAGTGGGTGTTCTTCAGTTGGTATCTGTTTGGCGCGGTACTGAACGCCGGCTGGATCGGCCACGGGACGCTGTACCTGCTCACGCGCAAGAAGTGGGTGCATGTTGCGACGGCAGTGCTTGTCCTTGCCAGCCTGGGCGCAACGTTTTTAATGCTGCAGGTCATGCCGAACCTGGACGAAAGCGCTTTCAACGTCTCGCGCCCAATCAGTGAGCAGTACGGCACCAAGGTGCTGGCAGACGGCCAGACCGCGCCGGCCGGTGCGCTGACCGCCACACAGACGTATCAGGACAAGGAAGTCACCGTGGTGCGCGGCATCCTGCCGCTCGGTTCGGCGGTGCGCCTGACGACGCCTTTCTTCAACATTTACGGTCTGCTGACGCTGGTTGGCGGCGCAATCTACTCGGCCTTCCTGTTCTGGCGCAAGCGCGTGATGCCCAACCGCGTACTGGGCAATGTGCTCATCGCTGCCGGGGCGCTGGCGATCGGTTCGGCCAGCACGCTGACTCGCCTGGGCAACGGTCAGTTCCTGTTTGTCGGTGAGTTGATCGCGGCGGTGTTGATGTTCTCCGGGTTCCTGGTGGCCGGGCGGCCCGCTCCGCAGGAAGAGCCGGTAGCACAGGCTGTCGCAGTTCCTTCTTCCTCAAGTTGACCTGGAGAACCTCAGCTATAATGGGTGGATACTACGAGAAGAGGTGCTGGCATGATTAGTTCGGTCATTGCCGTTTTTGCGGGTCTGGTCCTTCTAAGCAGTTCACTGGGATCCATCCCCGGCTTTGGGGGTGCTTTGGCAAGGTTTGCCCGCTGGCTTAGTGTTTTCGATGTGGTCATCGGCGTGGTTGCCATCGTGATCGGCATCCTCGAACTGCTCAGCCTGGAAGGCATCCTGCTGATCCTGGCGGGGTTAATCCTGGCTGTCAGCGCGCTAAGTTCCATCCCCTCGATTGGCCCGTCGCTGGCCGGCCTGGGAAAGGCCCTGGTTCCATTCAGGCTGCTGATCGGCGCCGTCATTTTAATTGTCGGTCTGCTGGATATCCTGTCGTTTTTGGTCGGCCCGTTCGGACGAGGCAGGCCCTGGTGAGCGGCAAAAGTCTTGAATGAAAAAAACCCGCCATTCATTGTGGCGGGTTTTCTGTTACAAAGCTGTTGCGTAGAAGCTGCCAGATGCGCAGGGCAGTAAGTTCGTACCAGATCAATACACTGAGCAGGAAGATATAGAAGGTAATGCCCTTGATGTAAAAAGTCGGGATGGTGAGCGCCGCCACCAGCCAGGTAAGACGCGCGTGCAGGCGCCATTCGGCGCTTTTACCGAACTCCCAGGCCAGGACGATCAGGCCGGGCAGGAAACTCAACCCGAGCAGGGTATAAGCCGCATCATGGATCTCGCCGTACAGCGTGGCGGGCGTGCTGCGGAAGGTCGGGTCGGTCAGGGAGCTGAGCAGCATCACGGCGATGCCGGAGATGAACAACAGCGCCGGGCCGGGGCTTTTCGGGAAGAGCTGGCGCAGGCTGAGCGCGAAGAGCATCAGCAGCAGGCCGCTCAGGATGAACGTCGCGATCATCCAGGCGCCGTACGGCCCGAGCGACAGGCCGCTGGGCCAGTCGGTCGTGGCGGCGTAGATCGGGTCCCAGCGCAGGGAGCGCATGAAGTCGTATTCCAGGACGGTCAGGACCACCAGCATGGCGCCGAACAGGAGCGGGCCGATCATCCCGGCCAGCGCAGCGAAACGCACCAGGCGCGCGTTTTCCACTTTGGGGAGCATGTTATTCGGGCAGGATGGCTGTGGCTTCGATCTCGACCAGCAGTTCCACGCCGATCAGGGCCTTGACCTCGACCATGGTGGTGACGGGCTTGATATCCTTGAAGAACTCGCCATGCGCCCGGCCAATGTCCTCCCAGCGCGAGATGTCGGTCACGAACAGGCGTGTGCGCACCACGTCTTTGAGCGAGGCTCCGGCTTCCTTCAAGGCCTTTTCGATCTTGCCCAATGCCAGGCGGGTCTGTTCGTAGGGGTCATTCAGGCCCAGGGTCTTTCCATTTTCGTCTACGGCGGTGGTCGTCCCCGAGACTTCGATCACGTTGCCGATCCGTACCACGCGCGAATAACCGATGATGTCTTCCCACTTGGCCCCGGATGAAATGTTCATACGCTGGTTCATAAGTTGTCTCCTCGTTATGGGTGGTTTTTAGTGACCTTTGTGTTAAAACGGGTTTGGCAGAAACTACTCTTTGAAAAGAAAGCGTGTCCGTTCCACGCGTGTGCCTTCGTAGGCGACCCCGAGCGCGTCCAGCACTTCCTCTGGGCGGCCGGTGGCGCCTTCGCGGGCGGCCAGGCGCATGAACAGGCGCGCATGGTTTTCGCCATCGGGTTCGAGCTGGTTCAGTTCTTCGACCAAAGGCCGCAGGTCGTAGGCCTTACCGCGCCGCTCACGGGGCAGGTTCTCGGTTGTTAAAAGGGCGGAGAGACTGCCGGTGAGTTTGTCCTGGTCGACTTTATCAAAAAAGGTTACTTCATATTCGGCGGAGACGATCTGCGTCTGAAGCGGGGGACTCGTTTCGTCCACTCCTTCGACTTTCAGGATCGTCAACCCTGGCGGGACGGCCGACTGCAGGCGCTCCGGCAGGCCCGATAGGTCCACTTCACCTTCGATGCGCATGTCGATCAACTCACAGCGGCTGGAGAAACCCAGCGGCAGGGCAGCGGCCAACTGCATTTTGGGCTGCGGGTGGAAACCCTGGCTGTACGCCAGGGCCAGGTCGGCGCGGCGCGCGGTGCGCTCCCAGATTTTGTGCAGGTCGAGATGGCCGGTGTAACGCAGGGCGCCCTGCTTGGCAAAGGTAATCCGAATTCTCATCCGAGGTTCTCTCAGGTCATGGACGCCAGCCAGCGCTCGATATCCCGGCTATGCTGGCGGTAATGTTCATAGGTGTTCCTGGTGATGCTCTCGAAGAGCTTGTTTTCGTTGAGTTGGATCTCGCTCAGCGATTCCACGCCCGAGACGATCGCGCCAAAGGCCTGGATTTCGTGCGCGACAAGCTCCTCGAGCGAGATGTTTTTATATTTTTCGACGATCCAGGCGTTTGGTCCGTCATCATCGAGCAGGGGAGAGCCGAAATCGGGATAGCCGAATTTTTCGAGGAAAGCATCCAGGGCCACCTGGGTCTGCGCCGGAGCATAGACTTCGCCGTGCGCGATTTCTGCGATCCGGTCGGCCGTATACTGCTCGTAGGACATGATATGCGCGATGATGTCCTTGACCGACCACTGACCGGCCACGCCGGACATGGTGATCATGCGCGCAAAGCCGAGCTGGTTGAGCAGCCTTTCGAACTTATCCCGTTCGGCCAGGATGTGATGAATAAAACGACGTTTTTTCATGGATAGAGAGCTTTTACCACCCTGGCCCGCGCCGCGCACCCCACGAACTGCGTGGGGCAGGTGGCGGGCAAAGGATACCCCATCGTATCACTTCGTTTCCTTCGCCTGCCCCGCTGGGGTGGGCCGGGGTGGTGAATGGTTTTTCTTTTCAACGTTCTGGTAAGTGAGTAACTCACCTTACGCACTTTTTGCTCCCGGAGGGGCTGTGCCCCTGCGATTTTCCTTGCCAAACACGGCGGGCAACCCTAAAGGGCTCAAAGAACGCGAGCCCGCCTTTGAGCATGGCTGCGTAAGGTGAGTGAGTAAATAAAAAAGAAGCCTGCCCGGCGTCGACCGCCGGGCAGGCTGAATGCTCAGTCTCCAACAACCGGCAGGACCAGTTCCCTTTTGGGAGCGGGGCTTTTGACTTCGGGGCATTTCCAGTGATCGCCGGGGTTGTCGCGGCGCACGCCGGTGAAGGTCGGCAGGATGCCGCAGGCGAAACACTGCAGGCGGCAATCGACGCGGATCTGGCCTTCGAGCGATTGGCGGAAATCCTGGAAAAGGAAATTCTTGCGCAGTGCGGCGCTGATATGGTCCCAGGCGAAGATTTCGTCGGTGCGGCGCTGGCGGTGGGTGTAAAAGGCCGGGTCCAGGCCGTGTTCGGCGAAGGCATTCATCCAGGTTTCGTATTTACGGTCTTCCTGCCAGGCGTCGAATGTGGCGCCGTTCTTCCAGGCGGTGTAAAGCACCTCGGCAGTGCGCCGGTCACCGCGCGAGAGCCAGGCTTCGAGCAGGGTGTCTTCCGGATGGGTCCAAGAGAGCTTGATGTTCTTATCGCGCAGTTCGCGTTTGAGCAGGTTCTGTTTGGCATTGATCTGATCGACTGTATCACAGGAGACCCACTGGAAGGGGGTGTGTGGCTTGGGAACAAAGGTGCTCACCCCGGCGTGGATTTTGGCCCTGCCGCCAATGACTTTGCGACCCTCGGCCAGCACGCGCTTGCACAGGTCGGCAATGGCCTGCACGTCCTCCAACGTTTCGGAGGGGTGGCCGATCATGAAATACAGCTTGATGGTCGTCCAGCCGCGCCGGTAGATTTCACGCGTGGTATTGACGATCTCTTCGTCGGGGATGAATTTGTTGATGATGCGGCGCATACGCTCGGTGGCGGCTTCCGGGGCCAGCGTGAAGCCCGTCCCGCGCCGGTCGCGCAGTTTGTCCATCAAATCCACCGAGACGCTCTCGATGCGCAGGGAAGGCAGCGAGATGGAGAGATGCTTCCCGGCAAAATGGTCGCTGACGGCCGTGACCAGATTGACGACGTGCGTATAATCGGAAGATGACAGCGAGAGCAGCGCCAGCTCCTCGAAACCCGTCGAACGGATGGCATCGTCGGCAGCCTGGACGACTTCCTCCACGCTGCGTTCGCGCACAGGCCGCGTGATCATGCCGGCCTGGCAGAAGCGGCAGCCGCGTGTGCAGCCGCGCATGATCTCCACCGAGACGCGGTTGTGGACGATTTCGATGTTCGGGACGATGAATTTGGTCGGCGGGGGCGGCAGCTTTGCCACCAGGCGTTTGATGACCGGGTTGGCCAGGCCTTCGATCAGCGCCTCCACGTGCGAGAGGGTGCCGTCGTCCTGGTAATAGGCTTCGTAGAAGCGCGGCACATAGGCACCGGGGATTTTTGCCAGTTCGCGCATCGTCATCTCGCGCGACAGGTTGGCGCGTTTGCTGCTCTGGACGCTATCGATAATATCGTGGATGATTTCTTCACCTTCGCCGACCGCAAACACGTCCACGAAAGGGTGCATTGGCTCGGGGTTCATGGTCGCGTGCCCGCCGGCGATGATGACCGGGTGCGTCTCGTCGCGTTCGAGTGAGCGGACGGGGATCCCCGCCAGGTCGATCGCATTCAGCGTATTGGTATAGAGCGTCTCGTAGGGCAGGGAAAAGCCAATAATATCGAAGGCCGCCAGGGGATGGTAGGTCTCGAGCGAGTATAACGGGATTCCGCTGGCGCGCATCTGGGCTTCCATATCGTGCCAGGGTGAATAGGCGCGCTCGGCCAGCGCATCGTCGCGCATGTTGACCTGATCGTACAGGATTTTCAATCCGACGTTGGAAACGCCGATGTCATAAATATCGGGAAAGACCAGGGCCACCCTGGTTTCCACCTGTGCCCAGTCTTTGACCGTCACGTTCATTTCCCCACCCACGTAGCGCCCGGGTTTGGTTACTCTTAAAAGAATGCGGTCGAGTCTGCGTTCGATTTCAAGGGGAGTCAACATATTGCAAATTATACCTGATAAAGATTGTCTAGAATGATGGCCAAAATGGCAGACCCGGGTTTCTCGCCAGTACAGTACAATAAACAAAAGAGACTGACGGATCGTTTATGAAGAGAATTGTTTTCATCAACCTGACCCTGGTTCTGACGCTGGCAGCCTGTGCTGCATATCCAGCGCAAGGTACCCTTTCTCCACAGCGGACTTCTGTCCCTGTTCCTTCTGAGACGGGTACGGCCCCGCCAACCGTTGCTTCAACGGCAATGCCGCCGGTTACCCCGACCGTGCAGCTCGAAGGTCCGTTTTCCAGCGCCAGCCACTCCACAAACATATTTCACCTGAAATGTGATCCAGTGGATATTATTTTTGATATCAGCGCCAATGACCCGAACGTCCGTAGCGTGATTTTCTTTTTTCGGATGATGGACAAGGGCAGCGGCATGGCCAGTACGTGGTCCAATGGCGAGGAGATGAAGACGCCCGGCAACGGCAATTTCGAATTTATCCTGCGGGCAGACGCCATCCCAGACGAAGCCCGCTATCGAGAAGCCTGGCTGCAATACCAGTTTGTGGCTGCCAATAAATCCCGCCAGGCCATTGGCCGCAGCCAGATCTTTGCGGAGCAGATAACATTTACTCCCGGTTGCCCATGAGCAGAGAAATCTAAAAAAAGGCTGAAGACGAGTTTTCGACTTCAGCCTTTTTGGATCCATTTGTTTTGTGCGCTATGCGGCTGCTGCGGGGGCCTTGTTAAGCTTTGTGCGGCCGAGGAACCAGAGCGCGCCCAGGCCGAACAGGACCACAATCAGATTGATCAACGGGCCTATAAAAGGCAGGGCCGCGAGGAGAGCGAAGATGACCACACCGATCACCAGCGGCCAGTATTTGTGCTCGGCCAGTTCCGGCTTGATACGCGCCAGGATGAGCTGGCCGCCCAGCGTGCTGACGACGATCTGCGCTACGAACGAGGAGACCAGCACGAAACCCACAATCAGGGCAAAGATTGCCAGCAGACCAAGCACAACGATCGTGCCGGTGATCTCGCCCAGCGTGAGCACGCCGAAAAGTATTGCGCCAATAATCATTGCGATGACCAGCACGAGCAGCGAGAAGCAGAAGGCCGCAATGGAGAGGATACCTTCTCCAAGCGCGGGCAGGGGAGCGGTCTTGATGCGTTCAGTGGCGCTCTTGACGAAAACCGGGAAGAGCCAGCCGAGCAGCATGCCGAACAGCAGCAAAGTAACGATCATGCGGATCACATCCAGTCCGCCATCGATCACACGCTGAGTCATGCTGGGTGGCTTGGCCACATTTTTGTCATCTTTGGGCTTCGTATAAGTGACTTTACCGGCCACGGCTCCGGCGGGGATGTCGAACTGTTTCGAGCTGGTATATTCCAGATCCCCACCGATTTTTGCGCCAGGAGCGATGGTCAGCCCCTTTTTAACATCCGCTATGCTGATGCTGCTATTCGAGATATAGGATTTTGGGCTGTCGCCGCGGTTTTGGTCAGGGTTTCCGACATCGGCTTTCAGGTTGCCGCCGATCATGCCGCGCAGTTCCAGGCCGCCCGCAGCAACGATACCATTGCGGCTGATATCGCCGGCAAACAGGGCTTGCCCGCCCGCAAAGACCACGTCCTGGCCAATCGTGCTGCCTTTGTGGGTCTCCAGGCTGGCGCCCACGCCGATAATGTCGCTGCCGATTTTGGCATTTTCGCCAACGAAGAGGGCCGCGCCAGCGATGCGGGCATCGTCCTGCACGGTACCGTTGATGATAATATCCTGCCCGACAGCGATCAAATCGCCTTCCACGGTTCCATTGATGGTGATCGTCTTTGCGAAGACGACCAGGTCGCCTTTGATCGTGCCGTCTACAACCACCGTTTGACCGGTTGCATACAGGTCGTCGTTCACGACCTCACCGGCGGGGATGGTGACTTCATCGCCACTGCGGCCGTCGAAAGCCAGGGCCGGGGTGGCGATGCTTATCATGAGAATCGTCAGCAGGGCCGCACGACCCAGAATACGGGTGAAAGATTTTGTAAGCATAGATTTCTCCTTTTTAGTAGTCCTCTCGATGAGAAAATATACGTTGTTCCACGAATAAGGTTGTATGTAAAGCACACGCCGGGAACGGGTAATTCCGTTCCCGGCGTGTGCTTGGCGCTCTGGCCGCCGGAACCCTACTGCCAGCGCCGGCGTATCTCGAAGAAGCGGTTTGTCAGGGCGCCGAAAATGAATCCGCCAATATGCGCCATATAAGCCACACCGCCGCCGCGTGTTTCGGTAATTGCGCCGGTCGCATTAAAAAGTTGCAGGAGGAACCATACTCCGATCAAGATAATGGCAGGAATGAAAGTGACGTCGATAAACCAGCCGATAATCAGCAGCGTGCGGATGCGGTCGCCAGGATACGTCAGCAGGAATGCTCCCATCACTGCTGCAATTGCGCCGCTGGCACCCAGGTTTGGCACCTGTGAAGTCGGATCGATGTATACCTGCGCAACTGTCGCCGCTATGCCGCCCAAAAGATAAAAGAGCAGGAAGCTTATGGGTCCCATCACGTCTTCGATGGCCGGGGCGAAGACCCAGAAGAAGAGCATATTGCCGAGAATGTGCAGCCACCCGGCATGCATGAACATGGCGGTAAAGACGGTGATCAGGTCGCGGCCACTGGCAACGTGCGCCGGAATCAAAACCCAGCGGCTGATGAAAGCATTTCCTTCAGAAAGTTCCAGCCAGAAGAACCAGGCGTTTACCAGAATCACCAGGGTGGTTGCTATGGGGAAATGTGCCGGGCGGCGGGATTCATCGCCAAGTGGAATCATCTTTACCTCGCTTTGTCTGACTCTTTATGGAAGTGCCTGTTATTCTCCAATAATTTTGACCAGCACGCGTTTTGCGCGCTGGCCGTCGAACTCGCCGTAGAAAATCTGCTCCCAGGGACCGAAATCCAGTTTCCCATTCGTAACGGCAACCATCACTTCGCGTCCCATCACCTGGCGCTTGAGGTGCGCGTCGGCGTTGTCTTCGCCGGTGCGGTTGTGATGGTACTGGCCAATCGGTTCGTGCGGAGCCAGTTCCTCCAGCCAGCGCTCGTAGTCCTCGTGCAGGCCGTGTTCATTGTCATTAATGAATACGGATGCAGTGATGTGCATGGCATTGACAAGCGCGAATCCTTCCTGGATGCCGCTCTCGTGCAAGCAGGCCTCCACCTGCGAGGTCATGTTCACAAACCCGCGCCGGGAGGAGATGTTGAACCACAATTCCTTGCGATAAGATTTCAAGGGTTACTCTCCGCGTGATTTTACGAATCTATTTTTTCGACGACGATCGTGGCTTCGCTGACCAGCGCTGCAATCGCACCGATCGCGGCCAGCGCCGGCACCAGCAGGGCTCCCGCCACGCCGACGGTCAGCGGGATTTCCACATAGGTATGCCCCTCCCGGTCGCGGATGATGATACGGCGGATATTTCCCTCGTGGACAAGTTGCTTGATCCTGGCGATGATCTCCTCGCCATTGACAGAGAATTCCTCGGTGTGAAACTTGGCTTCTGGCATGATATTGGCCCTCCAGAGATAGTATACGAGAAAATCCACTTTCTGTTCCGCTTTGCGCGCAAGATGTTATATACTTACCGGCTGGGCCCGCCGTGTTTTTTGTTTGAAAATTAGGTACAATCAGCGCATGCGCAACCTTCTATTCCTTTCCCTGTTATGTCTCTCGCTCGGCGGCTGTTCCGTTGGCCCGCCCTCCGATCAGAGCCTGACCCCTTCGCCGCCACCGTTTTTCACGGCGACGCTCATGCCCACCTTCACACCGCGTCCCTCGGCCACATCCGCGCCGCCGACGATTGCGCCGACGATTGCGCCGCTCGAAGGCGTTGCCAAATCGCAGATCAATGTGCGCGCCGCCCCCGATCAAAACCAGGCCTCGCTCGGTCTGCTGAATTACTTCAGCAAGCTGGAAATCATTGGCAAGGACGCCAGCGGGAAGTGGTGGCAGATCATTTATAAAGACTCACCCTCCGGAGTGGGCTGGGTGACGGCGGCCTTTGTCGAATTCAAAGGCGATGCCGATAAAGTTCCGGTTGTCGATGCGCCGGTCCCTACCACCGCGCCGGCCGCCGGTGCCACGGCTGCGCCAACCTCCGGCGCCAGGACCGCCGTTGTAACGAAGAACATCAACGTCCGCTCCGGCCCGGCCACGGCGAATGAATCCCTGGGCATGCTTGAGCCGAATACCACGGTCGCGCTCACCGGGCGCAACGAGATCGACACCTGGGTGCAGATCGAATTCCCGGCCGGCTCGGATGGCAGGGGCTGGGTGGCGGCGCTCTACTTAAATGATCCCAATCTGAATGGCCTGCCTTATTATGACAACCAGGGTAAGTTGATCTATGCGCCCACACAGGATATCGACCCGGGGCAGCCAACCCTGACCCCCACTGCTTTGAGCGCAGCGGCCCCGGACAACGATTCCGCACAGGCCCCGGCCGTCCGCCAGGTATTTTCTCCCGACGCCGCAGGCGTGCTCACCTATTCCAGCGAGCTTTCGGCTCCCACCGGCGATGATGTCGATTGGGTAGCCTTCACACCCTATGGGCCGGCCAACCAGTCCACCTATCTGTACATGCGCCTGGATTGCACAGGAAATGGCGGCGTCACGGCCACCCTGGAGAAAGATGGCAAGCCTGTGGCAGATTCCCCGCAACTGCTATGCGGCAACTATCACCTGGCGATGAAAGTCCTTGGCAGCCAGGAATATATGCTCGTTCTGCGCGCGGATGGTTCTGGCGGCCCGCTGCGCTTCGTCGCGTACACGCTCACCATCAAAGTCACACCCTAAGTCTCGATCCTTTTCAGGGAGTAAATTTCAACATGAAGCAGCTTAGAAAGTTTTCCATCCTGGTTGTATTGATCCTGAGCGCATGTTCCGGCGCCGGCTCCACTCCCACCCCGGACGGCAACGCGCTCGCGACCTCCGTATTTGCCACCGCTTATGCCGCATCGCTGGCAACGGGCGCAGCCATGCGAACGGTTACCCCCACCCAAACGCTGACCCCCATCCCCCAGCCGCCGACGCTTACGCCAACCATGCTGCCTACGGCCCAGCCGGTGACGGGCGTGGCCAGCGCCAATGTCACCGTTCGTTCCGAGCCTCGCAAAGGCTCGGATAATGTAGGCGGTGTCTTTTTCAATCAAAGCGTGAAAGTGCTTGCGCGCAATGATGCCGCTTCCTGGTACTACATCGAGTGGGCGAAATCTCCTACCGGCACGGCCTGGGTGCTTGCAAAGGCAATTAACTTGAAAGACGCCGACGTTACGCTTCTGTCGATTGCCATCTATGACAGCGCCCATCATGTCGTTGTTCTTCCGCCGCTGATCTGGACGATCACGGGAACGCCGCTGCCGCTCAACCCGCCTGGCCCCGGGGCGAATACCGCCCTGGTCACGCAACTTGCCAAAGTCCGCGTTGGCCCCGGGCCGGGCTATTCCACGATGGGCACCATCGACATCGGCATGACCGTGGCGGTCAACGGCCGTGTCGGCGACAATACCTGGTTCCAAATCGACTACCCGTCCGGCCCCGATGGGCATGGTTGGGTTTCAGGAGACCTGATCCATGTCAATGCTGCGCTGGCCGGTCTGCCTTTTTATAACCTGCTGGCAACCCCGATCTCGGATGAACAGGCCAAAGGCGGGGGAGATGCGCCCACCGCCGACCCAAACGCGACGGCGGCGCCCACCCCAACCCAGAAGCCAACGCCCGCCGGGCCGACCGGAGAGGTGTACGACGCCTCCGAGCTCGAAGTCCATTCCGGCCCGGCATCCAGCTTTGCGCTGCTGGCTACCTTGAAATCCGGCGATGCTGTCGTGGTGACCGGTGAGACGATCAATAAACTGTGGTACCAGATCGTCTTTCCCGCCAGTCCGGACGGCTATGGCTGGGTCTCCACCAAATATATCCGTATTACCGGCGGTGACATGACCAAACTGCCCTTCTTCGATACCCTGGGTACCCCGCTGCCGCAACCGTAGACCGGTCTGTGAAGCGCGAGCGGCTGTTCCGCAATCCACAGCATGGAGTACACGTTTTGTACTCCATGCTGTGGATTCTTTTTGTGCTCATCCTGGCTGTTTTGGGCGGGATGTGGTTGGGCCGCCTGACCGGCTCGCCGGGTAGTTGGAGCAGGGACGACCTGCGCGCCATCGACCCTGCTGATGATCTACCCGACCCGTCTGTTGATATCACCGCCGTCTACACGCGAATTGCAGGCCTGCATTGCGAAATCCGTATCGATCTGTTAGATCTACCCGAGACCCCACAATACGACATCGAAATCTTGGTGGACGGGCATACGCTCAAAGCCAGGGCCGGTTCACCCCTGCCGCCAGGGCTAACACTTGAATATGACTCTGTGCTCGACAGCATTGTTTTCGATCTCGACGGCTGTGCGCCTCGCGCCTCTGTTCCGCTGCTCGTCCGCACTTATACCCCGGCCGCCTCTGCTCCTGCGGACGAGGTTCGGGTACTTTTTGGCGCGGCGCTGCCAAAGGCACAGGTGGAAGTGCGGTTTGCCTTTTACAATGTTTTTTCTCCCGCCGCCACGCCCGCCCAGGCCCTGCGCCGCTGGGACGGGGCCCATACCGGCCCGCGCGGCGAACGTCACGGCCTGCATGACCTGTTGAACGCCGCCGAAAAATATCACATTCCCCTGACCCTGCTCGATCTGAAAACGCCTGCGACTCTCTCGGCCATTGATTATCTTGGCGGCATGCGCCAGGTGCGCCGTATGGAGCAGGATGGCATGCTCGACCTGCCAGCCGTAGTTTATGCGGAGCCCCAGGATATTTCTCTGGCCTTCAGCCGGGCCGCCGCCGATGGGTTTGGCCTGCGCCTGAGTACGGCGTACTACGACGCGCTTCATCCTGCTGCCGATCTACCTCCTAATCTGCTGCTGGTCGACCCAGGCGACGACGGCCTGCCTCTGGCTGTGCGCCGTACGCTGCTCGATGCGGCTCTTTCAGGCGCGACTCTGACGCTCGGCGGCGATTTCCAGCAGACCACCTGGGGTACGCCCAATTACGTCAACCTGGCTTTTGCGTATCTTGCCGCGCGTCCGTATATTGGATTCAAGACAGCCCCGGTCCCCAATCTGGATAATCTTCAGCCGGCTGCTCTACCCGGCCCGATCGAACGTTCTGCCTTTGAAGCCCGCTTTGACCGGGCTGCTGCCGACCCTGCCCTGGCTGAAAATTATCGGGGTGTGGAAGCTGGCCTGCGGGCTGCCTCCATGTGGGCGCAAAAACCCCGTGTTTCTGCCGCGTGCGCTGATGTGTGCATTCTTTCCTCCGAAAAGTTCTACGCCGTCCTGGAGCCGCGCGGTGGCCGTCTGGCCTTTTTCTTCGCCGGGGAAGACCAGGTCATCGGCCCCACGGCGCAGTTTTTCATCGGGTTCAGTGACAGGTCCGAGTGGGACCCGGCGAAAGGCGAGGCGGCCGACCCGGCGCAGGTCATGGGCGCGTTTGCAGATGCGCAGGATGTCTTTCGCCAGTACACGCCCGAAATCCTGGACGAAAAAACGATCCGTTTCAAGGCCCCCGATGGATCTTTGAAGACCAAGACCTACCGCTTGACGGATTCAGGCCTGGAGGTGCAGCTCTCCGGCCCGCTGCAGATGAAAATCCCGCTGGTGGTCAGCCCGCAGTCGCGTTTTGAGTCTGGCTGGGCTGAGAGGTACACGCTGAAGCGCGAGTCGGGCCGGGCCGGGCTGGGGCTGGCTTCCGGCCCGATGGTCTGGATCACGGCTTTGGGAGCCTCCGACCTGTCGTTGGAATCTGCTTTGGATGTCGAGGCGCGCCCGCTGCTTTTGTCCCCGGAAGACCCGGACAAAGAGTATCCGTCCAGCATTTACCTGCCTTTTGCGCTGGCGATGGTCCACCTTTCAAGTACCGCGGACGTGTTTGTAAGTATTACAGTCGCTGAAAAGTGAGCCTGGAGAACTTCTCCTGCCCCAAATTCCATGATTCCCAGAAGTTGGGCAGGTTGGGATGGGGTTGGTTTGTGCGCACCCTGGGTTTTCAGCCACCTGAGCAGGCTGCTTGACAATCTTTCTAAGTACGGGTAAAATCACGCACGCTTAACAATAAGTATCTCCATTGCCGAGATAGCTCAGTTGGTAGAGCACGCGACTGAAAATCGCGGTGTCGTCAGTTCGATTCTGTCTCTCGGCACTACCTCGGTCAGGAGATCGGCCGAAATTGCGGGCGTAGTACAGTGGTAGTACGTCTCCTTGCCAAGGAGAAGGTCGTGGGTTCGAATCCCATCGCCCGCTCTCGTACTAAAAGTAATAAACGGCTGGCATGAAATGGTTCGCTGCGAGCCATTGTTGCCAGCCAGGTTTTTATAAGCGTCATGGCGACGTGGCCAAGTGGCAAGGCAAGGGTCTGCAAAACCCTCATCATGGGTTCAAATCCCATCGTCGCCTCTACAAAAAAAGACAGGCAAAAGCCTGTCTTTTTATTTAAAAACTCACCTTACGCAGCCATGCTCAAAGGCGGGCTCGCGTTCTTTGCGCCCTTTAGGGTTGCCCGCCGTGTTTGGCAAGGAAAATCGCAGGGGCACAGCCCCTTCGGGAGCAAAAAAGTGCGTAAGGTGAGTTAAAAGGAGGACACGGGTGACGCAGATGCTGCGGATCTTCGCTGATCTTTTTTAAAAATCCGTGTAAATCCGTCTCGTCCGTGTGATCCGCGTTCTCTCTTGGGCTTTTGTTTGGCGGCAATCTCGTAGGAGCGTTTCAACAGCTCAATCGCTGCCTGTACATCGCCTTCTTCACACAGGTAGAAACTGACCCAGCCGGTCTCGGGCAAAATATGGTGCGGCTCGGCCAGGCCGCCCGAGACAAGTCCGTCACGCACCTTTGTCGGGAAGGGAATATCCACCAGCCAATCGCCGTGGATATGACCGATCTCGCGTGTGCCGACCCCGCCGCATTTCGGCAGGGTGCGCGGTCGGTGCCAGGGAAGCGGTGCGGGGCGGCTTCGACGCCGCTCCAGGATAGCAGCGCGGTCTGTATTTTCCGGGAAGCGCCCGTAACAGGCATTGCGTCCATTCTTTCTATTTCTTCTTCCAGACCATCAGGCTGGGCAAACCTATCTTCGCAGCCCGGTCGCTGGACCAGGGTGCCCGAGGGGCCATCGTCAGCGCGCACAGCGCCAGTAAAACGACGTCATAGTTTACGCGCCAGCCGGCATAATCCTTCCAGGCCTGGTCGCGGTCGGGTTTCAACGGGACACCGCCCTTTGCCAGTTGGCCCAGGGCCATATCGAACTCCTCGCGGGTGATGCTGATCGAGTCCTGCGGGAAGTGAGGGTCGGGCGGGTAAGCGACATTGAAATAATCGACGATCCGGCGGAAGGCAATGAAACCGGCGCGGATGCACAACTGCGCCGAAGCGGTTGCGGGCACGTCCACCGATGAGAGCGTCAGGGCGGCTGCATCCAGCACTGTCCCGGCGGCAATCACCCACGAGTTGTGAGCGCTCGTCGAACGGAAAAACACCAGCGCCGGCAGCACCGTGTGGGTCTCTTCGACGTCGGCAAACCAGGTCTCCCAAGAGAGCCAGTATTCGTTCAGCCGCTCCAGGCCGTGGATGCGGTTATAGCGCAGGATCATTTCTATTGCCGAGGGGGGGTTCCCGGCGCGCACTTCCAGCAGGTTGACCGCCTGCTCGCGGCGCGCGAAAGCGGCATACATCGTCGGCAGGTAAGCGATCAACAGGGCCACCAGGATCAGGCCGATCGTGGCTTCGGAGAACATCAGCAGGTTGACCGGGAAAATATCCGAGCTGGCAAACCCGAGCGTCAGCAGGGATGAGCCGCTCAGGCGGAAATCCTGGATCCAATCCTGCCTGTCCAACGCCCAGTACATGCCGGAATAGCCAAGCGCAACCAGCACATACCAGGTTGGGACGAGCAGCATCAGCCCAATCGGCGCATAGTAGGCCATGAGCGCGTCACGGCGCTCGAAATCACGGAAGAGCCTCAGGGGAATTTCAAAGGCGCGGCGCAGTAACCCGAAGACCAGCCGGTTCAGTTCGCTCTGGACCGCGCGCGGTACCACAAAGGTGGAAAGCGCCGAATGAAACGTGCCCAGCACCAGGGTGGCACCGGCCGCAAATACGGACACACGCAGGAGCATGTCCATCATGAAAGCTGTTTCCCGAGCTTGACGCACAGCGCAGCCAGGGTGGCCTGTTCTTGCGGTGTGAGCACGCCGATCTCTTCGCAGATCGCGCTGGCGTGACCCGGGAAGATGTGCTCGATCATCTTTTTCCCGGCGGTGGTCAAATGGATCGTCACCTGCCGGCGGTCCTGGCTCTCGCGCGCCCGCTCGACAAACCCCTGCTTTTCGAGGTTATCGATCACCAGCGTAATATTACCGGTGGATTTGAGCACCTTGGCGCTCACCTGCCCCTGTACCAGCGGCCCGAGATAATACAGCGCTTCCAAAACGGCAAACTGGCTGGGGCTGAGCGGCCGGATCGTGCCGCGCCTGTTGAGTCGGGCTGTCAGCGATTCCGCGGCGCGCGTCAACTTGATGAATGTATCCAGGGCGCGCACAGTTTCGGGAGTACCTTGATAGTGTGTAGGCATAAGCTCTTATTCCGTTTCAACTATTTTGATGTAAAAATAGTAGCCGGTTTGTTTGGCGCTGTCAAGGTGCTATAATCATTATAGTAATAGCGCGCCTGAAGAACAATCGAAACCCTTACCAGTATGCCTTACGAAAATATTTCTTGTAATATTCTGCTCGTCGAGGACAGCAAAACCGATATCGACCTGATCCACAGGGCGATAGAGAATAAAGATTCCAGGGTACATCTCGATATTGCCCGGGATGGCCAGGAGGCGCTGGCCTACCTGAAACAATGGGAGCAGGGTTCCCCCGCCCCCCTGATCGTCCTGCTGGACCTGAAGTTGCCCAAATTAAGCGGGCTGGACGTACTGGGCACACTCAAAGCGCATCCGCGCTACAAGATCATCCCCGTGATCATCCTGACATCCTCCAGGAACGGCAGCGATATCCTCCAGTCTTACAAACTGGGCGCTAATTCCTACATCCTGAAAGCCGCCGATTACAACGAATTTGCCGGCGCAATCGTGCTGATCCACCGTTATTGGTGTGAATTGAATATTTACCCTGAATAAGGCAGCCATTAGGGTGGTACAGGCAATACCGGGACCCATTCTTTGAATATAACAGGTTCATTGGGAATCGGCATGCTGATCCGCCGCATGTAGGTCGGATTGCCAATCTGACTTACGAATATAATAGGCGCCGGATCCCTCCGCGCTACTATTTGGTAAAATCAAACCCATGCGCCGCTTCCTGATCATCCTTTCCCTGTTGACCTTATTCGCAAGCTCCTGCACCCGCACCGCGCCCGGACCCTCGTGGACCCCCGCGGCCCCGGTCGTCGCCAACCCGGGCCTCCCTACCGTCCCGCCGGTGGCCACCTACCTGCCGCCCACGCGCGCGCCGGGCACACCCATCGCCAGCCCCACTGCGGACGCGGCCGGTATCATCCTGCCGACTTTCACGCCCCTGCCGGCGGATGCCACCCAGGTCTTTGCGACCGCCACCGCCGGGCTGCTGAGCTATACCGTCCAGGCCGGGGACTACCCGGGCAGCATCGCCGCGCAGTTCGACATTACCGTGGACGATTTGCTGGCTGCCAACAAGCTGAACGAAGGTGCAATTATTTATCCGGGCGACGTGCTGCTCATCCCGGGCACCGACAACCAGACCCAGCAGGCCCCGATTGTCTCCGTCGCCCCGCAGTTGGCCTCGTCGGATTTCTTCAAGGTCATCCCCGATTCGGAACTGGTCGCCGGCCCGCTGAGTTCGCTTCTGGACGTGGAAGCCTTCGTCCAGAAACAGGGCGGCTACCTGGCCTTCTTCACCCAGGAAGTGGACGGCGAAACGCTGACCGGCGCGCAGATCCTGAAGAAGGTGGCCGAAAACTACTCGGTCAACCCGCGCCTGCTGTTGGCCGTGCTGGAATACCGCAGCCAGTGGGTCACCAACCCCAACCCGGCAACATCCACCTACGATTACCCCATCGGTTACGTGGACGATTTCCACACCGGCCTGTACCGCCAGTTGACCTGGAGCGCCAACGCGCTCAACGAAGGTTTCTACCGCTGGAAGGAAGGCAAGCTCACAGACTGGAAGCTGAGCGATGATACCACCATCGTCGCCCAGCCGGGCATCAACGCCGGCACGGCCGCCGTGCAGGACATGTTTTCGTACCTGGACGACCAGGCCACCTGGCAGATCGACACCAGCACAAACGGCCTGTTCGCCACCTACTCGGCCATGTTCGGCTATCCGTTCGACTTCGCCATCGAACCCTTCCTGCCGCCGGGGTTGACCCAGCCGGCGCTGAGCCTGCCCTTCCCGGCCGGGGAGACCTGGCAGTTCACCGGCGGGCCGCACGGCGGCTGGGATTCCGGCGCGGCCTGGGCCGCGATCGACTTTGCCCCGCCCGGCGAGCCCAACGGCTGCGGCGAGAGCGACGCCTGGGTCACCGCCTCTGCCCCGGGGTTGATCGTGCGCGCCAAAAACGGGGCCGTGGTGGAAGACCTGGACGGCGACGGCCTGGAACAGACCGGCTGGACGATCCTGTACATGCACATCGAAGCCCGCGAGCGCGTGGCGCCCGGCCAGTTCGTGCAGGCCGGCCAGAAGATCGGGCATCCCTCCTGTGAGGGCGGGCTGGCCAACGCCACGCACCTGCACTTTGCGCGGCGCTACAACGGCATGTGGATCCCGGCCGCCGACGCGCGCGTGCCGCTGGTGCTGGACGGCTACGTGACCAGCGGCAACGATACCGAATACGACGGCTGGCTGACAAAGGGAGATATGGTCATCGCAGCCTGGGACGGGCAGAACGCGGTCAACCAGATTACCCGGTAAAGCAAAGGCGACCGTGGACCCTTCACTACCGTTCAGGGCAGGCTCTAGACCAAGGACCGTGGCCACAGCCCAACGAGCACAGGCAGCTTGTGGGCGATAAAAGAAAAAAACCTGGCAGAATCTTCTGACTCCGCCAAGCACGACCTGCTCATACCTCATCGGGCACGCGTACTCCGGCGCGCCAAAATCCGTTCAGATCCGTGAGTCCGAGACAAAGTCCGTTGAAAAGTACGCTTGCCCTTGCTGGGCCGAGATTTCAGATTTCCGGGCTTTATTTTGCGTCAGTAAACGCTTTCCAATCCAACCCTAATTGACGAACAACCGCACGCAATGTGCCGAGTTTCAAATCTTTTGCGCCCCAATCGGGTAATGGAGCAATTTTCCCGTTGGCCGGATTATGCCAAACCCGATGCGACCCTGCTCCACGGCGCGACAACTCTTCACATCCCAGGGCTTTGAGTTTTTTTGAAATCTCACGATACTTCATACAGCCAGCACCGTTTCAACCCACAGCGCCGAACCTTTTTTTGCGGCTTGCAAGCCAGGCGGCAATGGGCGTTTGAGTTGCTTCAAAGCCTCTATAATTGCCGCCAGAGCATCATTGGCATTTTGGAGAGCATCTTGCACCGTGTCGCCCTCGGTGATTAATTCAGGCAAGAGTGGACAAGTGACAACGTATCCGCCTTCAGGCTGTGGTTCAAGAACGAGGGGTAACTTATAAATTTGGCTCATTTTTTTCTCCTGAACTTCTCGGACAGTAACCAAGCCCATCGTGCTCAAAGTATAGCATAAAGCGTCCTATAAGGAGCCGGGCACGCGTACTCCGGCACGCCAAAATCCGTTCAGGTCCGTGAGTCCGAGACAAAGTCCGTTGAAAAGTACGCCTGCCCTGGCTCTGCTTGCCCTGGCATTTTCGGGGTCGGGGCGATAGAGCCCGCTGTGCCTTCGCAGGGGGTTGAAAACAAAACCCGGTGGGGTCAGGAGACCGTCGCCGAGTTTCTTCCGTTTACCAGCTTGTGGTTTCAATACCTTCAACTTCGCTGAAATGCTTATCGTATGTGACCAGCATATGTTTATATTGGCGCGATAACGCCGCAATCCAGATATCGTTTTCCGGGATGGGTTTGCCTTTGGCGCGCAGGCTGTTTTTGACTTCCCCATAGTAACGCGCAGTTTCGCCGTCAATGGCGAGTATTTGATTTTCGGCGGCAAATTCATCAATACGGGCAATGTTTATTCGTGAACGGCTGGATTTGTTGGCCCCATAATACAACTCGCCCAATACAGTGCTGGGGATGAACACTTCGTCCGCGCTTTTGAGTTGCGCAAGCACATTTTTGTCATTTGCAAATAACGCAATGACGATGTTCGTATCCAGCAGGAACTTACCACTCATTCGGGTTCACTTGCTCGCAGTCCGCTTCGATGGCTTTTTTCATGGCGGCCAGATCGTCTACGGCAATTGCACCTGAGAATTTGAGCAATTTCTTTCCCGCAATACCCCGCTTGCCCGGCTTGTTCAATGACTCGACGTAGCTCAACACCCGCCGTTGGAGCTTGGGCGGCAGGTGATTCATTTGCTCAACCACTTGATTAACGATCAGGTTAGTCATATCAGCTCCTGATGGAATAAAGCTTTTCCCGTGCAGTGATCGGGACCATCACGGGCAGAAACCAAGACCTTCTTGCTCAAAGTATAGCATAAAGCGTCCTATAAGGAGCCGGGCACGCGTACTCCGGCGCGCCAAAATCCGTTCAGATCCGCGAGTCCGAGACAAAGTCCGTTGAAAAGTACGCCTGCCATGGCTCTGCTTGCCCCGGCATTTTCGGGGTCGGGGTGATAAAGTCCGCCGTGCCCTCGCAGGGGGTTGAGAGCAAAACTCGGCGGGGTCAGAGACCGCCGCCGAGCAAGACTATTTCTTCTTTGCTTTCACACTTTCAAGTAATTTTATTGTCTGTTCCTGCCTATCAGGTGGAAGCCTGTTAAAACTCAAACTGCGTTCACAAGCTGAATAAGCGAGATTATTTTGGCCCAGGCGTGAATAGATGGCGGCCAGGTCTGCCCAGGCAATCGCATCCTTTGGATCCATTGCAACAACCCGCTCATAAAGCTCTTTGGCTTTTTCAAATTGCCCAATTTGCATGTGACAATAGCCCAGCCATTCTAACCACTCAGTTTCTATAGATGCAAAAGCTACCAATTTTTCACACGTCTCTATCGCCGATGTCCACATTGATTGCGCCATTTGAATTTCCGCCAGCACTTCATACGTGGATATAAATTCGGTGCTTATAGATAAAGCGTGTTGAATGCTATCGTTTGCCTGATCAAACTTATTCTGTTTTGCCTGGCTTTTGGCAAGATATGCCCAATACTCGGGAATATTTATTTTGTTTCGGACTGCTTTTGCAGCCAGCTTTTCTGCTTCTTGATAATTTTTGGTATCGAAATAAAAATCAATGACTATTTCCTGGAACATGATCGGGTCAATCCGACGATCATGTTTGTGCAACTGGATGAGACTCCATGCGCGATCCTCTTTTCCACATTCCACCAATGCTCCTGCATAGTTACCTATATACACGCCCGACATATTTTGTGAAGAAACATAGCCATCACAATATTTGATAATGTCCTTTGTAAATTTTGAATAAGCCTGCTTATAACATCGAATGGCTCCTTCGGGGTCGTAAAGCTTGTACTGTAGATAATTTGCTTTCCAGATATATGCTGGGTAGAGTTGTGGGTACTTTTGGATGTACGCGTCCAACATTGCGGGAATCTCGTCAAACCGATTTGTGCAGTAATATAAATCGATTGCTGTTCTGCACGCATCCAGGTCCCACGGGGCAATCTTTTGCGCTATGGATACTTCTTCCTGCGCATCCTTGATATTCCCCAAGAATAAAAGGCACTGCCCCATCAGGGCGTGAATTTGCGCGAACCAACCTCTTTTCGGATCTTTTTTATTTTCCGGCCAGTTGGCTAGCATAAATTGGAAATGCGACAATGCTTCTGAGTAATTACCTTGGTTTAACAAGGCGCGATTTAGCCACCATCTTAGATCAATATCATAGGGCGCAATTTTTATACCCTTGCGCAGCAAAAGAATCGCTGATTCCAGCTTTTGGGATCGTAGATAGTATCCGCATAACCAGGAATATAACATCTTGTTGTATGGCAGGTAGTCAAGAATGCTTGGAAGCATGAGATCTCCTGATCGCAATTCAGATTGTAAGTTTATCTTACACCTGGTTGATTGATCCATTATATCTACCAACTACCACCAACTATAATCCCCATTCTGGAATCCAGGGGGTAGGATAACTTCATTATATGTCGGTATAGATGTGGGTGTAGTGGTCGGCGTGTTAGTTGAAGTTGGCGTGGATGTTGCAGTCGATGTCGAAGTTGCCGTCGATGTAGCTGTTGATGTTTGTGTTGGGGGCGGCGTACTCGTAATGGTGATCGTTGCAGTTGGCGTTTGAGAAGCGGGTATGGTTGGCGTTGGATTTAAGGTCGGTGTTGCCGTCGGGTTACAATATGGCTTATTCTCCTCAAACGAGCATCCGGTAGTACGTCCAGCTATAATGACACCACCGAGGATGATAACTCCTATACATTTTGTCAAATTTTCTTTACAGAGATTCGCCAAAGCTCCGATAGCTACAGCCGTGTCCCTAAAAAAGGGGTTACCGGGTTTATTGGGATTAGGTGGGGGAAAGCCACTTCCATATAGCCCTTGATCGGTAATTTTTCGCTGTCGTTCGCTTTTCTGACTCAGCCCATTCCATAATTGACCGGCACCCGACACTATCGCTTGCGCACCCTGTCTATTCATTGCCCGTCCCTGCGGCGTCATATTGTTAACTATCATCACACCACATAATATAGCGGCAGCAGCGGCTAACACCAGTGCTCCCCCTACTACTATGGCTTCCTCAATACCAGTGAAATGGCCGCTTTTATCAGTATAAAGTATAGGATTGTTAAGCGTGTACGAGTACCTATTCCAGCTCTGTGGATCACTCTCGTCTGGGATGATCGTATCCGGGCTAATGAACCTGCCAATCGAGGCGTCGTAAAAACGCGCCTTGAAATCAGACAGCCCGATACTCGCCAGTGAACGCTGGCCTGTATAGCCAAAGTCAGTGGCGGTGCTGCTGCTGGTCACGTCGCTGCGCACCTTGCCAAAAGGCAGGTAGCGCTGCTCGCTGCCGGAGATGATCAGCCCGTCCGTGCCCAATACGGCCACGGAAGAGCCCTGCTGGTCGGTGAGCACGTATTTTAATCCCGAACCGTCCAAGTACGTGACCGTAGACCGTGGACGGTGGACCGTGGCCACAGCCCAACGAGCACAGGCAGCTTGTGGGCGATAAAAGAAAAAAACCTGGCGGAATTTTCTGACTCCGCCAGGTTAGACCTGCTAATACCCCATCGGGCACGCGTACTCCGGCGCGCCAAAATCCGTTCTGAGCTGATCGTCATCTGGCCCGGTTCATCTTTTATGTTTTGGAAAAGCCCGGTGAGCTCAAACAACTTTCGGTGAGTAAGCTACTTGTTATCTTTCAAAACCATCCTACCCTGGTCATCTAAAACAAAAAGCGCTTCTTCTGGCGAGTATCCTGATTTGTCGCCTTGATTAGAAACGAATAAATCATATGGGTCTTTCGGATAAGCTAAACAATGAACCACCGTACCATTGTCACTGAATACCAGTAGTGTAAAACCATCGGAGTATGTGACAAGGCTCAGTTGAGAATTGCAGCTATTGCGCCAGGATCTTCCAACCACGGCATCAAGATCTGAAGAACCAGTGTAATCTCCAAAAATATGAAGTCGATCCCAGGAAAAGGTTGTTACGGTTGATATATCAATCACAGATATTTCACCGTTTTTATAGCGGGAGGCCAGGTTGTTCAGCCTGGCTTCTAAAGGATCTGGCGGAAGTGGTGTTCCAACTCTCATAAACTGAGAAACTAAAAATTCTGGAGTATGTGTTGCCGCAAAGACGCACAGCGTTACCACAAAGAGCGTAAGAAGTGTCAAGAATATCCTTCGGTTTTTTTTACTCATTTCTTCTCTCCGTCATAATAACTTTTTAATTTACTACGGCAACTGGTTACTAAAATATGGGTCGTAGTGTTCATCCAGGACAACCATTTGGCCATTTTGCACAGCTTCATAAATTCTTGCCTGCAACAAATAAAGTGGCACACCGCGATTATCTTCTGCAATCCTTCTGCCGACTTCATTATTGTGCAAATCCATAAACGTGGGCGCCCTTTCAGAACCGAAGCCATGCTCGTGAGCATCCGTTACATTTTTGGCGAATTCTGAGCCGAAATCCCGGCTCAGCAACGCGTTCCAATAAGCATGTTGAAATGCATTTTGAGGGCCGTTTGGATTCGATTGGGGACCTGGGTATAGCTGTTCTGCGATCTTGCCTGCCATGAAGGCATCGTAGCCAGCCGCTAAGAATGCTATAGTATTAAATGTTCCATCTTGGTTGTAAAACAAACCCTTTTCTTCCACCGTTATATGCGTCGTGACGTTTGGATCAAAAGGTGATTGTATTAGTACCATCTGGTTTGGGTCGTTTAGATCCGTATGGACATAGGGTTGATTGAAGTTGTCTAACTCCTTACGCAGTTTTTCATCGCCACCACCATCGCCATTTTTAGGTATAGAAGCTAGACAATACTCACGGTTCGAGCCTGACATATTATCGCATGGGCCATGCCCTGTCGGGTCGGTAAAGCGAACAGGATTATTCAATCCGTACGAATACCTATTCCACGTCTGCGGACTGGTTGGATTGGAAACAATCGTATCCGGGCTAATGAACCGGCCAATCGAGGCGTCATAAAAACGCGCCTTGAAATCTGAGAGCCCAATACTCGCAAGGCTGCGCTGGCCTGTATAGCCGAAGTCAGTGGCAGTACTGCTGCTGGTCACGTCGCTGCGTACCTTGCCAAAGGGCAGGTAGCGCTGTTCGCTGCCAGTGACTAATGTGCCACTGGCATTCAAGATGCCCACCGTCGAACCCTGCTGGTCGGTGAGAAGATATTGTAGACCAGAAGAGAGAGAATAGAGAATAGTCTGGCCGCCGATGGAGTAGTACTTCTTCTCGGCTGAACCTGTCATTTCGTACGCGCCGCCCATGAAGTAGGCGCTCATCACGCCGTTGATGATCTGGGCTACGCGCGTGCCATCGCCGTCGTAGAGCGAGATGAACGAGAGCGTTGGACCGGTGGTGTTGGTGATGGTGGCCGGGCGGTTATCGGCGTTGTAACCGAACGTGGTGGTCACGTCGCTGGCCGTGCCGGTCACGTCGATCGTGCGCGTTCGTTGCGGATGTCCGCGACCGTGGCTACGGCGTGCGGCATGCCGCTGGTATAGGTGTAGGCCAGCTTCTTGGTCAGGGTGGGTGTGGGGGTGGGCGTGATCGTGGGCGTCGGGCTGGGGGTCACGCCGGGCGCAAAGTTCGCCGTCCAGCGCGCGATGCCCTTCGAGACGCGGTAGTCGTCCACGTGCCCCAGGAAGGAGCCGTTGGTCCCGTCGGTCGTGCCGATGCGCACGGAAGCCGCCAGGTTGGGCACCGGGTCCGCATCCGTGACGGTCGTGCCAAGCTGCGTGCCGTCCTCGAAGATGATGAAGTCATCGCCGCTGCGCACGACGGCGATGTGGTGCCAAACCGCGGCCGAGATGGTGGTGGTCTTGTCGACATAGATGGTCATCGTGCCGCCGTTGTCGACGCGGAAGCGCCACTTGTAGACGCCGCCGGCGTTGTACAGGAAAAGCTTGATGGCGTTGCTGCTATCCACCGTTTGCGAATACAGCGTGACGCCCGTCCCGCTGGCCGGCAGGGGCGAATTGAAACGCACCCAAAAATCGATGGTGAAATCGTTGGAGCTGAAAAAGAAGTCGTTCGAATCGCCGGTCAGGATGTCGTCGCCGCTGCCCCACAGCGTCAGCGAGCCGGTGCCGACCAGCTCTTGCCGCTCACATCGGTGAAGGTGGTGGAGGCGTTCGCGCCGTCCAGGTGCAGCATGACCTTGGTGTAGCTGTCGATCTCGCTGGTGGCGGTCGGCGTGAGTGTGCGCGTGGGCGTGAGCGTGATGGTCGGCGTGGCGGGCACGTCGAAATCCTGGACGTAGGCCGCGGCGGTCGGGTTGAAGGTGTGGCTGCCAAGCGAAGTCCAGTAATACACGCCGATACGCCCGCGCCCGCCGGCCCCGCCGGCGCTGCCGCTGCCGCCGGTCACGCTGACCGTGCCCAGGGCCGTGACCGTGTCCGCTTCGATGCGCACGCTGCCGCCCGCCCCGGTGCCGGGGACTCCGGCTCCGCCAACGTCTGCGCCCTTGCTGGTGATATTGCTGCCGCCGGCCATGTTGATGGTTTTGGCCAGGATGTAGACGACCCCGCCGCCCTCGGTTCCGGCCGCGCTGTTGTAGCCCCAGCCGCCGGCCGAGCCGGGAGACAGGCCGTCCAGGAACAGGTCGCCATACACCGTCCCGTTGCTGCTGTTGCTGCCCCCGCCGCTGC
>WNFL01168117.1_pt1 | contig 146966 bp, 129 predicted proteins | sample 5400361 | NCBI WGS metagenome assembly WNFL01 (sample SAMN13153351, study PRJNA577476) | soil metagenome | isolation source: 40 cm soil on Douglas fir-dominated hillslope | place: USA:California | collected 2013-09-17
GCGAAATGGCGGAAGGACGATAGTCCGTCTCCGTCTGAAATTTATTACCTGTTGCCAGGACAATCGGATTGCCACAATTAGGGCAGATATCAAGCTTGGACTTTTGCGAAACGCCATTTATGTTGAGCTGGTCTCCCGGGCTGACCAAAGTGCAGGTTGTGCCTCCAATATTCGTTTGAGGCAGGCAGTCATGTTGAACGACGCCACCCCCAATTTGGCCAATTGAACCGTTATATTGACAACGCCCATAAATTGCAAATGTAGAGCCAGAGGGGGCCACTTCCGCCCTGACGAAATCGTAGCGCCAAACTTGCCCCATTGAACAATTAATTGCGCATACGACTTTATTGTCCGTGGCTTGTATGGCTTGCTCTATCGTCGGAAAGGTGTAATTTAATTGATGCGACCCGGAGCAATCATTAACACCTACATTACCTCGATAAACAACGGTTGCAGGCACAACAATTGTATCGGCCCATAAACAATTCCATTGCAACACGAACGCAATAAGTAAAATCCGAGGCGGATTCAAAGAAAAAGCCTGACTAATAAATTTAATCGCGGCCCGTTTCTGAACGGAAATTGCTTCTAAAAGCGAGGTCAATTTTTTTAATTCGTTCTGCGCGTATTTCCGTTCCAAAAGCAGCTCCCAAATAAGCATTTTCAAATCTCTGCGCCCGTTAGCGCGCGATTCTCGCAAATTGATTTTTTTGCGCCGAACGGACAGTAACCATTTTCCAAATTGATGGGCAAGGTAATTTTTTATTGGGCGTGACAATTTCGCCACAAGCATTTTTCTTACCTACCTGTGCAGGTGGGAAATGAAGTCACGACTTGACATTTGCATGGACCAGCGAAGGCAAAAATATTTTTGTTCTTTTATCTAGATAGACTCTTGTCCGTGCTAGGAACATTGATCTATAGATTGTCATGGGGCGAATCGTGTCGATTCGCCCCGAATTTGGCAGGGGATTCTGCGAAATAATAGCGGCTAATTCTTAAAAATTACCTCCCCACCGCCCCCCGAATCTGCTCCAGCGCCGATGGGTCTTCAATCGTCGTCGTATCCCCCGCCTCGCGTCCCTCGCAGATCGCCTGAATCAAACGCCGCAGCAATTTGCCCGAACGCGTCTTCGGCAGCATCGTGACGAAGTGCACACGTGCAGGACGGCCGATGGCGCCGAGTTCCTTGTCGACAGTGGCCATCACTTCCTTTTCGTGCGCGGCGGCGAGCGCCGGCGTGGCGACCCTGCTCGTGTCTTTCACCACCGCGAACGCGACCGGCACCTGGCCCTTGAGCGCATCGGCGACGCCGACCACGGCGACTTCGGCGATATTGCTGTGCGCCTGGATGGCTTCCTCGATCTCGCGGGTGCCGAGACGATGGCCGGCGACATTGATGACGTCGTCGGTGCGGCCCATGATGAAATAGTAGCCGTCCTCGTCGCGCGTGGCCCAGTCGAAGGTGGTGTAGACCTGTTCGTCGCGGAAGCTGCTGAAATAGGTTTTGACGAAGCGCGCGTCGTCGCCCCAGATGGTGCTCATGAAGCCCGGCGGCAGCGGCGGCTGGATGCAGAGCACGCCTTTTTCATTGGCCGCCACCGGCGCGCCGGTGACTTCATGCTTCAGCTTCATCTGGTAGCCATAGGAGGGAAAGCTGGGTGAGCCGAGTTTGCGCGGCGTTTCTTCGATGCCGGGTTCGGCGGAGAGGATCGGCCAACCGGATTCGGTCTGCCAGTAGTTGTCGATCACCTTCACGCCGAGGCCGCTTTCGATCCAGTCGGAAGTCGGCTGGTCGAGCGGCTCGCCGGCGAGATAGAGATAGCGCAGGCTCGAGGTATCGAATTGCTTGAGGAACGCCGGGTCCTGTTTTTTGAGCACCCGCACCGCGGTCGGCGAGGAGAACATGGTCGAGACCTTGTATTGCTCGACGATCTTCCACCAGATGCCGGCGTCGGGACGAATCGGCACGCCCTCGTACATGATGCTGGTGGAGCCGTTGATCAGTGGCCCGTAGACGATATAGCAATGGCCCACCACCCAGCCGATGTCCGAGGTGCAGAAATGCGTTTCGCCGGGCTGGGTGGCGAAGATATGGCGCATCGACGCGGCCAGCGCGACCGCGTAGCCGCCGGTATCGCGCTGCACGCCCTTGGGCTTGCCGGTGGTACCGCTGGTGTAGAGGATGTAGCTGGGATGCGAGGACTCCACCCATTCGCAGGGCACCACTTCCTTGTCGTGGCGGTGACACAACGCCAGGTATTCCATATCGCGGCCCGGCAGGGTATGCATACTCTTGTCGAGGCCGCGATTGACGATGATGACGTGCTTGGGCGGGTGCTGCGCCAGCGATATCGCCTCATCCGTGAGCGGCTTCAAGGGAATCACCTTGCCCATGCGCGAGCCGGCGTCGGCGGTGATCATGACCTTGGGCGTGGCGTCGTCGATGCGCGCCGCCAGCGAGGCCGCGGCAAATCCGCCGAACACCACAGAATGAATGGCGCCGATGCGCACCGTCGCCAGCATCGCGAATACCGCCTCGGGAATCATCGGCATGTAGATCAGCACGCGATCGCCCTTGCCTACCCCCAGCGATTTCAGGATGGCGGCGAAGCGATTCACCTCGTCGAACAGCTGCCGGTAGGTGAAGGTGCGCGTCTGCTCGACCTCGGAGGAAATCCACACCAGGGCGTTCTGTTCGGCGCGCGCGGTCAGGTGCCGGTCGATGGCGTTGTAGCAGAGATTGGTTTCGCCGCCGACGAACCATTTCGAAAACGGCGGCTTGGAAAAATCGCAGACCTTGCGGAACGGTTTCACCCAGTCGATGAGCGCCGCCTGCTCGGTCCAGAAGGCGTCGCGTTCATTGATGGAGCGTTCGTAAAACTGTTGATACGAAGCCATGACGCCCTTCCGGTTTTTTAGGACAGAACCTGCTTGATCGCGTCCAGCAGGGCCTTGGATTTGGCCGGCTTGGTGAGGTAACCGTTGGCGCCGAGCTTGAGGCCTTTGAGAATGTCGTCCAGCGAGCCCAGGCTGGTGAGCATCAGCACCGGCATGTCCTTGAGCGTGGCATGGGTGCGGATGCGGTTGAGGATGTCGAAGCCGTTGGCGTCGGGCATCATCACGTCCATGATGACGATATCGGGGAACAGCTTAAGCCCGCTGATGATGGCGGCGCGGGTGGCGGCGTAGTTCACCCTGAAGCCATTGGCCTGCAGGATGCGTCCCAGCAGGGTGGAGGTCACCTCGTCGTCCTCGACCACCAACACCGAGGGCGGCGCGCTGTGCGGCTTGCGCTTGGGCGCGGCCTCGTTGATGCGCACGAAATAGCCGTTGCTGGTGAGTTTCGATTCGCCGATCACTGCTTCCTCGGTCAGCGCTTTTTCTTCCTGCGCGGTGGGCTGGGGTTCCTTGACCGGGGTGGCAGGATTGAAGAGCTTGGTGAAATCAAGATCGAACGGGTCTTGATCGTCATTTGTCTTTTTGGGCATGGTTGTATCCGCAGAGAAGTCGGTACACAAGAGCGAACAGTAGTTTACCCGGCATGGCGGCGGTTTGCCGATGGCTTGTTCCGGCGCCGCTGTCGCCAATGCCCGGGTCAGCGATTGACATCCACCACCAGGCGCCCGCGCACGCTGCCGGCCAGCACCTCGGCCGCGCGGCCGATGGCATCGCCAAGGCCGATGACGGTGGTAATACGGTCCAGTTTGGCGGGGTCGAGATCGGCGGCCAGCTTGCGCCAGGCTTCCCGCCGCGTCGGCATCGGCTGGTAAACGCTGTCCACGCCCGCCAGCACCACACCGCGCAGGATGAAGGGCATCACCGTGGCCGGCAGATCGAAACCTTGGGCGAGGCCGCAGGCCGCCACCACGCCGCGGTATCTGGTTTGCGCGCAGGCATTGACCAGGGTATGCGAGCCGACCGAATCGACCACCCCGGCCCAGCGCTCCTTTTGCAGCGGCTTGCCGGGCGTGGACAGCACATTGCGGTCGATGACTTCCTTCGCCCCCAGCGCCTTGAGGTAGTCGGCCTCGTTCATTTTGCCGGTCGAGGCGACCACCTCGTAGCCCCATGACGAGAGTATGGAAATCGCCACGCTGCCGACGCCGCCGGACGCGCCGGTGACCAGAATTTCGCCCTGGCCTTTTCTTTTTTCCACGCCATGACGTTCCAAGGCTATGCAGCACAGCATTGCGGTATAGCCGGCAGTGCCGATCGCCATCGCCTGCTTGCTGCTGAAGGCGGCAGGCAGGGGCACCAGCCAGTCCGCCTTCAGTTTGGCGCGCTGCGCCAGGCAGCCCCAGTGCGATTCGCCCACGCCCCAGCCATTGAGGATGACCTTGTCGCCGGGTTTCCAGCGCGCGTCGCCGCTCGCCTCGACCGTGCCGGCGCCATCGATGCCGGCCACCAGCGGCCAGCTGCGCACGATCGGCGATTTATTGCAGATCGCCAACGCATCCTTGTAATTGAGAGTGGAGTAGTCGATGCGTACAACCACCTCGCCTTCGGCCGGCAGGCGGCTGTCGTCGATGGTCTCAACGGCGGCGTGGAAGCCCGCATCGGATTTGGAAAGCAGCAAGCCTTTGAAAGTGGTCATGGTCGCTTCCGTTCAGGTTTTTGGCACCCGCGGCGCATTCGATTCCGGATCGTTCGCGCCGCTTCAGGAATCACGATTGGTAATGCCAGGCAGCAATTGCTCAGTTTATTTCCAGCACTGCCGGATTATCCGCCGAGGCGTGCTTGCGCGAGAAATATTCGCGCGACTGCATTTCGCGCAGTCTTGAAGCGGTGCGCGCGAATTCGGCCGACACCATCATGCTGGCATCACCGCCGCTCTTGCTGCTCACCGCAGCGGCGGTGGCGCTGCCGACGCGATCATCGACCACCAGTAGTTCGGGTTCGGTCTCGGCACTGCAGATCAGCTTCACGCGCTGATCGTAGAACACATCGACCAGCCAGGTGAAGCGTCGCACCACGTCGGCGCGGTTTTTGGCGTGCAGTTGCGGAATGCCGGAGATGAGCACCGTGTGGTACTGGCTGGCGATGGCGAGGTAATCGACCTGCGAACGCGGCTTCACGCACAGCTCGTCGAACTTGAACCAGATCACGCCCTTGGCGCGGCGCAGATAGGCGATCTCGCGATTGCCCAGGGTGATCGTGCCATTGGCCTTGTGGCTTGCCTTGGACATGGCCTCGAAAGCGCGCGCCAGGGCGTGCTCGGCGGCCTTGGTCAGCGGCGCATGGTAGACGGGGGTGGATTCGAGGATGCGGCGACGGTGATCGCGATTGCCGGCGATTTCGATCACCTCGAGTTCGCGTTTCAGGATCTCGATGGCGGGCAGGAAACGCGCGCGCTGCAGGCCGTTGGGATACAGATCGTCTGGCTGGTAGTTCGAGGTCATCACCAGCACCACCCCCTTGTCGGTGAGCAGTTCCAGCAGGCGGCCGAGGATCATGGCGTCGGCGATATCGCTGACGTGGAATTCATCGAAGCACAGCAGGCGCAGCTTGCGCGCGATCTGGTCGGAAATATCTTCCAGCGGATCCTCGGTGCCGGACAGGGCCTGCATCTGCACATGAATCTCGCGCATGAACTCGTGGAAATGCACGCGCCGTTTGCGCTTCAGGGTGCAGACGTTGTAGAACGCGTCCATCATCAGCGATTTGCCGCGCCCCACCCCGCCCCAGATATAAAGTCCGCGCGGCGGTTTCTTGCCGCCGCCGAAATTGGTGACGAGACGGTTCACCGGCCCGGCGCGATACTGCCGATATTTTTCCAGGTCGTCGTGCAGGCGCTCAAGATGCTGCAGCACGGCCAGTTGCGCCGGGTCAGATTCGAAATCGCTGGCCTGCGAAAATTTCCAGTACCACTCGAGCGGGTTGGAGGCCTCGATCGACTCGGCATCGCCGGTTTCGCCGGAGATATTGGGCAGCGTGCTGCTTGGTGTCGGGCTCATGCGGTTACGATGAACAGGGAACTTCAAAAAACCGTGTCGTCCCAGCGAAGGCTGGGACCCAGTCCGTCCAAGTATTTGAACATACGAAGGACTGGATTCCGGCCTTCGCCGGAATGACGAATACTTGAGGTTTCGAGAAGTGCCAAAAAAGTGCAGAACGCCAATTGGCGCGCTTCTCCAAGCATAAATGCCTGGAAAGCCGCGCCAATGCTGGAGTTTGACTACTCAGCGTGAGATGCATTGTCGGCAAGCCGGCCTGTCCCGCGCGCATCCGGACGGACGCCCATCACATGTTCAGGGTGCGTTTGTCGACCGCCAGCGCGGCTTCCTTGACCACTTCCGACAGCGTCGGATGGCCGTGCACGATGCGCGCGATGTCCTCGGCGGCGGCCTTGAATTCCATCGCCGTCACCAGTTCCTGGATCAGCTCGGAAGCATGGGCATGGATGATGTGCGCGCCGAGGATGCGATCGGTATTGGCGTCGGCGACGATCTTGACGAAGCCGCCGATTTCGCCCTGGCCCTGCGCGCGGCCATTGGCCAGGAACGGGAACTGGCCGGTCTTGACCGCCACGCCTTCGGCCTTCAGTTGCTGTTCGGTCTTGCCCACCCAGGCTACTTCCGGCGAGGTGTAGATGATCCAGGGAATGGTGTTGAAATCGATATGCGGCTTTTGCCCGGCGATGGTTTCGGCCACCGCCACGCCCTCGTCTTCCGCCTTGTGCGCCAGCATCGGACCGCGCACCACATCGCCGATGGCATAGACATTCGGCAGATTGGTCTTGCAATGATCGTCGACCTCGATGAAGCCGCGCTCGTTGACCTTCAGGCCGACATTGGCAGCGCCGAGGTTGTCGGTGTTGGGCACGCGTCCCACCGAGACGATCAGCTTGTCGCAATCGAGCTTCTGTTCCAGCCCCTTGTCGTCGGTGTATTCGATGGAGATGCCGGATTTTTTCTGCGTGACCTTGCCGATTTTCACACCGAGCTTGATATTCAACCCCTGCTCCTTGGTGAAGGCCTTCCAGGCTTCCTTCTGCAGCGACTCATCGGCCACGCCAAGAAATACGGGCAAGGCCTCCAGCACGGTCACTTCCGCGCCGAGTCGGCGCCACACGCTGCCGAGCTCCAGCCCGACCACGCCGGCGCCGATCACGCCGAGGCGCTTCGGCACCTCGTCGAACATCAGCGCGCCTTCGTTATCGCAGATGCTGACGTTGTCGACGGTGATGCCGGGCAGATGCCGCGCCTTCGAACCCGTCGCGATGATCACATGTTTGGCCTCGACCACTTCCTTGCTGTCTCCGCTGGCAACTTCAATGGCATACACCTCGCCGCCGGAAACGAATTTGCCGAAACCCTTCAGCCAGGTGATCTTGTTCTTGCGGAACAGGAATTCCACGCCCTTGGTCATCTTGCCGACGACGACGTCTTTGCGCGCCTGCATCTTGGCGATGTCGACCTTGACGCCGGCCACGGTGATGCCGTGATCGGCAAATTTATGCTCGAGCTTCTCGACGTTTTCCGAGGACTCCAGCAGGGCCTTGGACGGAATGCAGCCCACGTTGAGGCAGGTACCGCCCAGCGCCAGCTCGCCCTTGGGGTTTTTCCAGCCCTCGATACAGGCCACCTTGAACCCGAGCTGGGCCGCGCGCACCGCGGCGATATAACCGCCGGGACCGGCACCGATTACCACGACATCAAATTGTTGGGACATGATGAATTCCAGTAACAGTCAAAATTAATGTTTGAACTACCCTGCCCGCGGCACGAAGATCCACAGCAGAAGGTAAAGAAACAAGCCGAAGCCGCCGGCGAGCAGCAGCGCGACCCAGATCAGGCGCCAGATCCAGCTCTCCACGCCGGTCAACGCACCCAGGCCGCCGCAAATGCCGCCCAGCCAGCGGTCGGTATTGGACAGGCGAAAACGGTTGATCGCGGCGGCCGTCTGCTCTCCCGCGTTGCTGGCGCCGCCGCCGGACAGAACCCGCTGCTTGGCTTTTTCGTACTCATCCTGGGTCAAGGCGCCCGAATCGTGCAGGCGTTTCAGCTTTTCGATTTCGTCAGCGATCATGATCGGCTCCTGTGCAGCAAATTGGGGCGCCCCCAACGGTTCCAAGTGCATCGTTCGCGCCATCGTTCATTCGGCAAAGCTTCGCGGCGCACCTCAGGACAGCCACACCTTCGCCACATGCACGCCCAGCGCCGCGCAGAACCCCGCCACCAGCGGCGAGGTGCCCTTGAGCAGAAACGGCGGGTGCTTGATCAGTTGCGTGATCCACAGCGTGATCGCCACCGCCAGCCCGACACCGATCACCACCGAAAAATGCCTGTTGATGAAATGCTCGAGGAACTTGGCAAAAAACACCGTCAGGAAACCGGTGAGCAAGGCGCCTGCAATGAAGAAGAAAACCTGCCGGAAGAGTTTGGCAGGTTTCCATTTTTTTCTCGCCATGAAATCGTGCGGTTGATCAGATATCGAGCAGGAGGCGCGCCGGGTCTTCCAGCGCCTCTTTCATCGCCACCAGCGCCAGCACCGCTTCGCGACCATCGATGATGCGATGGTCGTAGCTCATCGCCAGATAGTTGATCGGGCGAATCACGATCTGCCCGTTCTCCACTACCGGACGCTCCCTGGTGGCGTGCACGCCGAGGATCGCCGATTGCGGTGGGTTGATGATCGGCGTCGACAGCATCGAGCCGAACACGCCGCCATTGGAGATCGAGAAGGTGCCGCCGGACAGATCTTCAATCGTCAGCTTGCCGTCCTTGGCCTTCTGCCCGAACTCGGCGATTTTCTTTTCGATGCCGGCAATCGACATCTGGTCGGCATCGCGCAGAATCGGCACCACCAGACCGCGCTCGGTGCCGACGGCAATGCCGATGTCGTAGTAGCCGTGATAGACGATATCATTGCCGTCGACCGAGGCATTGACGATCGGATATTTTTTCAGCGCATGCACAACCGCCTTGACGAAGAAGCTCATGAAGCCCAGCTTCACGCCATGCTCTTTCTCGAACTTGTCCTTGTAGGTGTTGCGCAGGGCGATCACCGGACCCATGTTCACTTCATTGAAGGTGGTGAGGATGGCGGCGGTCGCCTGCGACTGCAGCAGGCGCTCGGCGATGCGGGCGCGCAGGCGCGACATCGGCACACGCTGCTCGCTGCGATCGCCCATTGGAATCACCACCGCCGGGGCGGCCGGTTTGGCCGCAGCCGGCGTAGCGGCCGCGGGGACGCCAGCCACCTTGTTGACCACGTCTTCCTTGGTGATGCGGCCGCCACGGCCGCTGCCGGCGACATCGGCCGCATTGACATTGTTTTCGGCGGCGATCTTGGCGGCGGCAGGACTCATGGCCGCGCCGCTGCCGGCGGCAGCCGGTGCCGCAGCAACTGCGGCAGGTGCAGCGGCCTTGACTGGCGCCGGAGCTGCAGCAGCGGGTGCGGCGCCGGCAGTGGCTTTGGCCTCGGTATCGATGGTCGCAATCACTTCGCCCGCAACCACGGTGCTGCCGTCGGTCTTGATGATCTTCACCAGCACGCCGTCAGCCGGCGCCGGCAGTTCCATCACCACCTTGTCGGTTTCGAGGTCGATCAGGTTTTCATCGCGCTTGACCGCCTCGCCGGCCTTCTTGTGCCAGGACACGAGCGTGGCTTCGGAAACAGATTCGGACAGGACGGGGACTTTGACTTCGATTTGCATGTTTGTATTCCTTGTTATTCGTGATGACCCGGTTGCGCCTTGCAGGGCAACGGTGTCCGGGTCTTATTTCTTGCCGGCCACTTCCCAGGTCAATGCGGCATCGATCAGCTCTTTCTGCTGCTCGTTGTGCTTGGCCAGATAACCCACCGCCGGCGAGGCCGAGGAAGGACGCAGTGCATAGCTGAGTGTTTGCTCGGGGCGCAGATGGCGCTGCAGATAATGCTGGATGCGATGCCAGGCGCCCTGGTTGCCCGGTTCTTCCTGCGCCCACACCACCGATTTGGCGTTGGGATAGGCGGCGATCTGCGCGGCGAATTCTTCATGCGGGAAGGGGTACAGCTGTTCGATGCGGATCACGGCGATATCGTCGATCGCGCGTTTCTGGCGCTCGGCGACGATATCGAAGTACACCTTGCCCGAGCAGGCGATCACGCGCTTGACCTTCTTCGCGTTGATTTTCTCGACTTCGCCAATCACGACTTCAAACTTGCCGTTTGCCAGTTCTTCCAGCGGCGACGTTGCCTCCTTTCTGCGCAGCAGCGATTTCGGCATCATCACGATCAGCGGTTTGCGCATCTGCCGCAGCGCCTGACGGCGAATCATGTGGAACAACTGCGCAGCGGTCGACGGCACCACCACCTGGATATTGTGTTCGGCGCAAAGCTGCAGATAGCGTTCGAGGCGCGCGGAAGAATGCTCCGGGCCCTGCCCTTCATAGCCGTGCGGCAGCATCATCACCAGGCCGCAGAGGCGCGCCCACTTGGATTCGCCGGAGGAGATGAACTGGTCGATCACCACCTGCGCGCCATTGGCGAAATCGCCGAACTGCGCTTCCCAGATCACCAGCTCGAAAGGCTGGGCGCTGGAGTAGCCGTACTCGAAACCCAGCACCGCTTCTTCGGACAGCAGCGAATCGATGACGACAAAATTGGCCTGTTTTTCCTGGATGTTCTGCAGCGGAATATAGATGCCGGAATCCCATTTTTCGCGATTCTGGTCATGCAACACCGCATGGCGATGCGAGAAGGTGCCGCGGCCGCAATCCTGGCCGCTCATGCGCACCGGATTATTGGTCGCGACCAGGGAGGCATAGGCGAGGTTCTCGGCCATGCCCCAGTCGAGCAGTTGCTCGCCGCGGCCCATCTTGCGACGGGCTTCGAGCAGCTTCTCCACCGACATATGGCATTTGAAGTCCGAGGGGATTTCGGTAAGACGCTCGGCATAGTGCTTGAGCTTGTCCATGGGCACGCGGGTGTCGGCCTTTTCACGCCAGTCCTTGCCCAGATACGGCGCCCAGTCCACCGCCAGCGGCGGCTTGATGCCATAGAGAATCTTGGTGTTGGTGCTCTTGCCGGCGTCGAGGCGCGCGCGGATGTTGGTGACTAGGTCGTCGCCGTAGTTCGCGCTCACGGTGCCCTCGGCGGCCAGCTTGTCGGCATACAGTTTGCGCGTGCCCGGATGCTGCGCAATCTTTTTGTACATCAGCGGCTGCGTCACGAACGGTTCGTCCTGCTCGTTGTGGCCGAGCTTGCGGAAGCAGACCATGTCGATGACCACGTCCTTGCCGAATTTCATGCGGTATTCGAGCGCGATGCGCCCGACCATCAACACCGATTCCGGATCGTCCGCATTGACGTGGAACACCGGCGCCTCGATCATCTTGGCGATGTCGGTGCAATACAGGGACGAGCGGGTGTCGCGGGTATCCGAGGTGGTGAAACCGACCTGGTTATTGACCACGATATGCACCGTGCCGCCGGTCTTGAAGCCGCGCGTCTGCGACAGCGCCATGGTTTCCATCACCACGCCCTGGCCGGCAAAGGCCGCGTCGCCGTGGATCAGGATGGGCACCACTTCCTTGCCCTCGACATCGTGGCGGCGATGCTGGCGCGCGCGCACCGACCCTTCCACCACCGGGTTGACGATTTCCAGATGCGAGGGGTTGAAGGCCAGCGTCAGATGTACGCCGCCGCCCTTGGTCTGGATGTCGCTGGAGAAACCCTGGTGATATTTGACGTCGCCCGAGCCGAGTTCCTTGGCGTGCTTGCCCTCGAATTCGCTGAACAGGTCGGCCGGCAATTTGCCGAGGCTGTTGACCAGGACATTCAGACGGCCGCGATGGGCCATGCCCAGCACCACTTCCTTGGTGCCGTTTTCGCCGGCGCTCTGGATTACGTCGTCGAGCAGCGGGATCAGGGTCTCGCCGCCTTCCAGCGAAAAACGCTTCTGGCCGACATAGCGCGTATGCAGGTATTTCTCCAGCGTTTCGGCGGCGCTCAGGCGTTCCAGCAGGAACTGTTTTTCGTCCTTGCTGAGGCGCGGCTGCGACTGGGTCGATTCAAACTGGCCCTGGATCCAGCGCTTTTCCACCGTCGACGAAATGTACATATACTCGACGCCGACGTTCCCGCTATAGGTCCGGTTGACCGCTTCGACAATGTCCTTGAGCTTGGCCTTTTCGGCGCTGCCGGCAATGCTGCCCTGCCAGGAGCCGAAGGCGAACTCGGTTTCCAGATCGGCCTGCGTCAGGCCGTAATAATCCAGTTCGAGTTCCGGCACCGGCATGCGCTGGTTGCGTTTCAAGGGATCCAGCGAGGAATGGCGCGAACCGAGCACGCGATGCGCGCGGATGAACTGCAAAACCTTGAACGATTTCTTTTCGTCGCTGCCGGCCCCGCCGACATTCACATAGGCGATACGCGTGGCGCCGCCCAGCTTCGCGCGCTCGGCAAAGGCCTGGATGACGGGAGTATGGGCCACATCCTTGTTGGCATTGCCGGCCACATTCGGCAGCGAATCGAATTGCTTGCGCCAGCCTTCGGGCACCGATGCGGGATCGGCCAGATACTGTTCGTAAAGTTCTTCGACATAGGGCGCATTGGCGCCGAAGAAAAGGGAGGACTGCTGGTATTCGCGCATCATGATGAGTACCTCGTTTGGCCGTTGCTGCGGTTTGCGGCGACTGTAATCTGCTGTTGAAAATTATCCGGGCTGTTTACTTGCGATTTTTGCGATTTTTTGCGATTTTTACTTGCGCTTTTTACTTGATATCGCGGCGCTTGGCGCCGACGTAGAGCTGGCGCGGACGGCCGATCTTGTATTCCGGATCGGCGATCATCTCGTTCAGCTGGGCGATCCAGCCCACGGTACGGGCCAGCGCGAAAATCGCGGTGAACAGCGGCACCGGAATGCCGATCGCTTTTTGCACGATGCCCGAATAGAAGTCGACATTCGGGTAAAGCTTGCGGCTGACGAAGTATTCGTCCTCGAGTGCGATTTTCTCCAGCGCCATCGCCAGCTTGAACAGGGGGTCGTCCTGCAGGCCAAGTTCATTCAGCACTTCGTAGCAGGTTTCGCGCATCAGCTTGGCGCGCGGATCGTAGTTCTTGTAGACGCGATGGCCAAAACCCATCAGGCGCACGCCGGAATCCTTGTCCTTGACCTGCTTGATGAAGCCGCCGATTTTGTCGACGCCGCCGGCGCGCTGGATATCGTAGAGCATGTTCAGCGCAGCTTCGTTGGCGCCACCGTGCGCCGGACCCCACAAACAGGCCACGCCGGCCGCAATGGCCGCGAAGGGGTTGGTGCCGCTGGAGGCACACAGGCGCACCGTCGAGGTCGAGGCATTCTGCTCATGGTCGGCATGCAGGATGAAGATGCGGTCCAGTGCGCGCACCAGTACATCGTTGACCTTGTACTGCTCGGCCGGCACCGCGAACATCATGCTGGTGAAATTGGCCGCGTAGGAAAGATCGTTGCGCGGATAGATCAGCGGCTGGCCGACGGTGTATTTGTAGGCCATCGCCACCAGGGTCGGCATCTTCGCGATCAGACGAATGGCGGAGATATTGCGCTGCCCTTCGTCGTGCAGATTGATCGAATCCGGGTAGAACGCGGACAAGGCGCTGACCAGGCCGGTCAGCACCGCCATCGGATGCGCGTCGCGGCGGAAGCCGCGCAGGAAGAACTGCATCTGCTCGTGCACCATGGTGTGGCGCGTGACCAGATCGACGAAATCCTTGCGCTCGGTCGGATTGGGCAATTCGCCGTTGAGCAGCAGATGGCAGACTTGCAGGAAATCGCATTTGGCGGCCAGCTGCTCGATCGGGTATCCGCGATACAGCAGTTCGCCCTTGTCGCCGTCGATATAGGTGATCGAGGAATTGCAGGAGGCGGTCGACAGGAAGCCCGGGTCGTAGGTGAACATTCCCGTCTGTCCGTAAAGCTTGCGGATGTCGATGACGTCAGGACCGTGCGCGCCGCTGTACACCGGCAAATCCACCGATTTGCCTTCGCCGTACGACAGGGTTGCCTTGCCTTTTGCATCCATGTTCTGCTCTCCCAGATTACCGGCGCGTCGCTGCGGAAAACCGCCTCGCTTCACGCCGCTTGAATTTTGTTCACAAGGTCAGCCTCGGCGGCGTCCCCACTCAGCTTGCGGCCCATCAGCAAATCCAGCAAATCGTTGTCGCCCAACTGCAGTAACTGGTCCAGCGCCGTCAACCCCGCGTCATCCAGCGATTCCAGATGCTTGTCGAGGAAACGGCTCAACAACAAATCGTTCTCCAGCAATCCGCGCCGCGCCTTCCAGCGCAGGCGGTCGAAGCGTCGATCATCGATTACCGGCAGGTTCATGAGCGGGTCGGCAAACGTCCGGCTTACACCGCGCGCTTGACCATCATTTCCTTGATCTTGCCGATCGCCAGCGAAGGATTGAGCCCCTTCGGGCAGACATCGACGCAATTCATGATCGTATGGCAGCGGAACAGGCGATAGGGGTCCTCGAGATTGTCGAGGCGTTCATTGGCCGCCTGATCGCGCGTATCGGCGATGAAGCGGTAGGCCGCCAGCAAACCGGCCGGGCCGACGAATTTGTCCGGGTTCCACCAGAACGAGGGGCAGGCGGTCGAGCAGCAGGCGCACAGGATGCACTCGTAGAGGCCGTCGAGCTCAAGGCGATCGGCGGGACTCTGCAGACGCTCTTTTTCCGGCGCCGGCTCGTCGTTGATGACGAAGGGCTTGATCGAGTGGTACTGCTTGAAGAACTGCGTCATGTCGACGATCAGGTCGCGGATGATCGGCAGGCCGGGCAGCGGTTTCAGCACCACCGGTTCCTTCAGGTCGGCAATCTTGGTCACGCAGGCGAGACCGTTCTTGCCGTTGATGTTCATCGCGTCCGAGCCGCACACGCCTTCGCGGCAGGAGCGGCGCAGCGCCAGGGAGTCATCGACCGATTTGATGCGGATCAACGCGTCCAGCAGCATGCGGTCGGATGGCTCCAGTGCGATATCGTATTCCTTGAAATACGGTTTCTGGTCCTGGTCCGGGTCGTAGCGGAGGATCTGGAATTTCATGGGTTCGTCCGTCAGTCGTCTTAGTAGGTGCGCGCTTTGGGCGCAAACGATTCAACCGTCAGCGGCGTCAGGTTGACCGGCTTGTATTCGATCTTGTCGCTGCCTTTGTACCAGAGCGAATGTTTGAGCCACACGGCATCGTCGCGTCCGTTCGGATAGCCCGGGCGATCATGGCAGTCGGCGCGGTCATGTGCGCCGCGGCTTTCCTTGCGGTTCTCGGCGGAAATCATCGTCGAGACGGCGACCTCGATCAGGTTCTGCAATTCAAGCGCTTCGATGCGCGCGGTATTGAATACCTTGCTCTTGTCTTTCACTTCCAGACGCTCGGCGCGTTGGGCCACTTCCTTGATCTTGGCGACACCCTTTTCCAGCATGTCCGGGAAGCGGAACACGCCGCAGTGCGCCTGCATGGTCTGGCGCATGGCGTTACCGACCTCGTGCACGCTCTCGCCATTTTTCTGGCCTTCGAGGCGCGCCAGACGTGCCAGCGACACTTCACCTGCATCTGCGGGTAAATCCTTGTGCACCGGGTTCTGCTTGATGAATTCGATCATCGATTCCCCCGCCGCCTTGCCCATCACCAGCAGATCGGTCAGCGAATTGGTGCCCAGCCGGTTGGCGCCGTGGATCGAGGCGCAGCCGACTTCGCCGGCGGCGTAGAAGCCCGGTACGACCGAATTCGGATTGCCATTCATCGGCACCACGACCTCGCCATGGTAATTGGTGGGAATGCCGCCCATCTGGTAGTGGCAGGTCGGCACCACCGGGATCGGCTCCTTCACCGGGTCGACATTGGCGAACTTGATGGCGATTTCGCGAATGCCGGGCAGGCGCTTGTTGATCACCTCCGGGCCGAGGTGGTCGAGCTTGAGCAGGATGTAGTCGCCATTGGGGCCGGCGCCGCGGCCGTCCTTGATCTCGGTGGCCATGGCGCGCGACACCACATCGCGCGAAGCCAGATCCTTCATGGTCGGCGCATAGCGCTCCATGAAACGCTCGCCGTCCTTGTTGAGCAAAATGCCGCCCTCGCCGCGCACGCCTTCGGTGATGAGCACGCCGGCGCCGGCCACGCCGGTCGGGTGGAATTGCCAGAATTCCATGTCTTCCAGCGGGATGCCGGCACGCGCCGCCATGCCGAGACCATCGCCGGTATTGATGAAGGCATTGGTGGAGCTTGCGAAGATGCGTCCGGCGCCGCCGGTGGCGAACACGGTCGCCTTGGCGTGGAAGATCATGGTTTCGCCGGTTTCCATTTCCAGCGCGGTGACGCCGAGCACATGGCCCGAGGCGTCGCGGATCAGGTCCAGCGCCATCCACTCGACAAAGAACTGGGTATTGGCGAATACATTGCGCTGATACAGGGTGTGCAGCATGGCATGACCGGTACGGTCGGCCGCACAGCAGGAACGCTGCACCGGTTTCTCGCCGAAGTTTTGCGAGTGCCCGCCGAAGGGGCGCTGATAAATGGTGCCGTTGTCGTTGCGGTCGAAGGGCATGCCGAAATGTTCCAGCTCGATCACCGCTTCCGGCGCCTTGCGGCACATGAACTCGATCGCATCCTGGTCGCCGAGCCAGTCGGAGCCCTTGATGGTGTCGTACATATGCCAGTGCCAGTTGTCCTCGCCCATATTGCCCAGGGAGGCGCCGACGCCGCCCTGCGCCGCCACCGTATGCGAGCGGGTGGGAAACACCTTGGAGAGCACCGCGACTTTCAGGCCAGCCGTGGACAGTTGCAGCGCGGCGCGCAGGCCGGAGCCCCCTGCACCCACCACCACTGCGTCATATTTGCGAACCGGGATTGCCATCTCAATATTGCCTTCTCGAAAATTGCTGAATGAGCAGCATCAAAAATCGTTCATCGGGCGCAGCCCGCTCAGACTGCTGCCTGTGCCGCCGGCGCCCATAGAATCGCAACCGACCAAATGGTGAAACCGAACAGGGCCAGCAGCACGATCACCTGCAGGCCCAGGCGGATCGCCAGCGGTTTGACATAATCCATCAGCACATCGCGGATGCCGATCCAGGCGTGGTAATACAGGGACAGCAGGAACAGCAATGCGAGGATACGGAACAGCTGCGAAGCAAAAAGTTCCCTCCAGTCGGCATAGCCGACGCTGCCCTTGATCAGGAAAAAGGCAAAAAAGACGATCGAAAACACCGCCATGATGAGCGCCGTCACGCGTTGCGCCAGCCACTCGCGCCAGCCGTAGTGGGCGCCTACCGGTTGTTTGTTCACCATATGCGCACCGCGAGCAGAAGGGTCGCCAAGGCGCCGAGCAGGAAGACCCAGATGGCTGAAGTACGCGCCGGGGCTTTGGCGACGCCGATATGCAGATCCAGCAGCAAAAAGCGAATGCCGGCGAAGAAGTGGTGCATGAACGCCCAGACGAAACCGACAATCACCAGCTTGACCAGCGGGAAATTGATGACGTTGCGCCAGAAGTTGAACCCGGACTCCGACTTCAGGGTCCCCTGTAGCAGGAACAACATCAGGGGAATCAGGAACAGGAACATCACGATGCCGGTAATCCGGTGAAAGATGGAAAGCATTCCCGGGATGGGCAGGTGCAGCAGGTTGAGATCGTAGTACTTGGGACGATTCTTGACTGACGTCGACATGTTTGGACCCGTGTGAATTCGTCTTGAAGCAGACGGATGGCAGTGGCCGCGCACGCCAAAATCCGCTGTCGGACTTCGCATGGCGCCCCTGGGCGAGGCAACAATGCCCGCAATTTTAATCCCATTCTTCCAGGGCTGAATAGAGGAATATTGCTGTGTCGGACACCTTGCCCTGCGGCTCGGTATAACGCCGCTATCATCATCTAACTATTTAATAAATATAAATATATTCCAACACTATTGGTTGCTTCGGCCCCCAGGCCGTCTGCTTCGACACATCCAAATTCGTGTGATACTATTTATTAATATCATCAAGCTTTGCTGCCTGAATGGCTATATTGGGATGGTTGGCATGAATACCATGAAGTATCGGGGCTATACCGCCCGTATCGACTTCGATGAACGCGACAATGTCTTTGCCGGCGATATCGTCGGCATGAGCGAGCGCCTGACCTTTCACGGCGCCAGCGTCGATGAGTTGCGCGGCGATTTCGAGTTTGCCGTCGACCACTATCTGGCCGCCTGTGCGGCCGCCGGACAAAAACCGGAACGGCAAGCCTCAGGCAAATTGCTGATTCGCATTCCACCGGATATCCACGCTGCGGCCGGCGTGAGAGCCGCGGCCGAAGGCAAAAGCCTCAACCAGTGGATTGCCGAGACCCTGACAAGCCGTTTGCGCGCAGACTGAGCCAGGTCAGACCGCTACGCCAGTTCGTTATAATAGGAATAGCCGTCGGTCAGGCATAGGCCGCGGCGCCATTCGACCGGTTTGTCGCCATAGGTGAAGGCGATACGATCCACGCTCAGCAGCGGGGTACCGGTCTTGATCTTCAGCTGCTTGGCGGCAAAGGCATCGGCGGACACCGCCCGCAGCCGCTCTTCGGCGCGGATCATGCGCAAGCCATAGGCGGTTTCGAGAAAACTGTAGATCGAGCCGCGCGACTGCTCGATCTTGTCCATATCGAGACCGGGAAACAACGCCGAGGACAGCACGATTTCATCGAGTATCAGCGGCCTGCCGGCGAAAGCCAGCACACGATGGATAGTGATGACCGGCGCGCCGGTTTTCAGTGCCAGCGCGCGGGCGATTTCGGCGCCGGCCTTGCCGCGCTTGACGTCGATGAAACTGGTAACCGGATGATGCTTCTCACCGCTGTTGGAAATGATGCGCAGGAAGCGGTATTGGTAATTGGGCTCGGTATGGGTGGCAACATAGGTTCCCTTGCCTTGCCGGCGCACCAGGATGCTTTCCGAAGCCAGCGCGTCGATCGCCTTGCGCACCGTTCCCTGGCTGACGCGATAACGCGCCGCCAGTTCCATCTCGGAAGGAATCGCCTCACCCGGTTTCCACTCGCCGGCGATTAGGCTCTGCGTCAGCAGGATCTTGATCTGGTCGTATAGCGGCCGGAAACTCGGGCCGGGCAAGGCGGCAGCGGCAGGTTTGGGCATGGAGACTCGCAAAGTTGGTGGTGGCGATGCTAGCACAGCGGTACGCTGGAGACATTCTATCCTATGTCTTATATAAGATATAAGTGTCATTGACTTTGCGTGACATCTCCACTAGCATTGCTGCGTCGCAATAAGTTTCGCCCCAGACGTTCGTCATTGCCCATTTTCATCGCCGATACCGGACGTTCAATCCTGCCGCGGAAAACCATGACCCCATTCCTTCGTCCCCGCCGTTCGATGCTGTATGTGCCGGGCTGCGCGCCGCGCTTTCTGCACAAGGCGCGCACTCTCAAGGTGGATTCCCTGATCTTCGACCTCGGCGACTCGGTACTGGTGGAGAACAAGGTGTCTTCGCGCCAGCAGGTAGTCGAGGCGCTGCTGGCCGGCGGCTACGGACGCCGCGAGCGCGTGGTGCGGGTCAATGACCTCGATTCCCCATGGGGCCCTGACGACGTCAAAGCGGTCGCCGGCGTGGACGCCGATGCCATCCTGTTTCCCAATATCGAGAGCCGCGACGACGTGCTGGCCGCATTGGCGGCGCTGGACGCCGCAGGCGGCAGCGATATGCCGATCATGGTGATGATCGAAAGTCCGATTGCGGTGCTGCGCGCCGAGGAAATCGCCGCCGCCTCCGACCGCATCGCCTGCCTGATCATGGCGACCAGCGATCTGCTGACCCAGCTGCATGGACGCAAAACCCCCGACCGCATCGCGCTGCATTACTCGCTGTCGCATGTACTGCTGGTGGCGCGCGCTTACCGGCGCGCCGTGGTGGACGGCATCAGTGTCGACATCAAGGACATGCAGTCCTTCGAACTGGCCTGCAGGGTCTCGCGCGATCTCGGCTTCGACGGCAAATCCCTGGTGCATCCCAACCAGCTTCCCTATTGCAACGACGCTTTCAGTCCCAAGCTCGCCGATGTCGGCCACGCCAATGAAGTGATCGAGGCGCTGGAGCACGCGCACCGCGAGGGTCGCGGCACCATCATGCTCAATGGCCGCCTGGTCGAGCAGCATCATGTCAGCGCCTCGCGGCGTACCCTGGCGCTGGCCGAGATGATTCGCGAGCTGGAGTCAGCATGAGCGCCCCCTCCTCAGCGGCTCCGGCGCGTCCCCTGGACGGCTATTTTTTCGAAGACTACCGGCCTGGGCAGCGCTATTTGCACGCAACGCCGCGCACTCTCACACTTGGCGATAGCGCTCTGTATATCGCGCTGACCGGCGCGCGCCAGCCCCTGTACTGCGCAGACAGTTTTGCGCAAGAACTTGGCTATCCGCAATCGCCGGTCGACGACTTATTGCTGTTTCACATCGCTTTTGGCAAGACCGTTCCGGATATTTCCTATAACGCGGTGGCCAACCTGGGCTACGCCGACTGCCGTTTCCTGCAGCCGGTCTACGCCGGCGACACGATACGCGCGGAAACGGAAATCCTTGGCATGCGCGAAAACTCCAGCGGCAAAACCGGCGTGATCTACGTCCGTTCCATCGCCTACAACCAGCGCGCAGAAAAGGTGCTGGCCTGGGCGCGCTGGGTGATGATCAACAAACGTGCCGCAGGTGCCGCCAGTCTTGGATCGGCGGCCACCCCTGAATTCCCGGCGGCTGTTTCAAAAGAGCAAATTGTCTGGCCCGCATTCCTGAAGCCCTCGTCCACCCTGATGCGCGACACCGGCAGTCGGCGGCTTTGGGCCGATTACCAGGCGGGCGAATTCATCCATCATCCTGCCGGCATGACGATCGACAGTTCCGATCACACGCTGGCGACCAAGCTCTATCAAAACACCGCGCGCGTACATTTCGACCATCTGCATATGCGGGATTCGCGATTCCAGCAGCGCCTCATTTACGGCGGCCATATCATTTCCCTCTGCCGCGCCTTGAGTTACGACGGACTCGAGAATGCGCTGTCGGTGCTGGCCATCAATGGCGGCACGCATACCGCACCGACCTTCGCCGGCGACACCGTCTACGCGCGATCGAAAATCATCGACAAATGGACGCTGAACGAAAATTTCGGCGCGCTGCGCATTCAGCTTGACGGCTTCAAGAACCGGGTACCCGGCAACAGCTTGCCGGCCAGCAGCGAACACGCCGTACTGAGCCTCGATTACACCCTGCTGATGCCGCGCCATTAGCGCCCCGACACAAAGGAGAGAGCATGACCACCCTGGTGCACCCCAAAGACGCGCTGTTCGCCGGCGAAAAACCGTTCCCGGTCATCCCGAGCTGCGAGCACTTTGCGGGCAGCGAAAAACTTATCGTCAAGGCCTTCGAGTTGCAGGACAAACTCGGTCCGGTGTTCGATATTACCTGCGACTGCGAGGACGGCGCACCGGCCGGTCAGGAGAAGGCGCATGCCGAAATGATCGTCGGCCTGCTCAACAGTTCCGCCAACAAACACCGCATGGCCGGGGCGCGCATTCATGATCATTCGCATCCGCACTGGCGAGCCGATATCGACATCCTGGTTGGCGGCGCCGGCAAGGTGTTGCGCTATATCACCATCCCCAAAAGCACCTCCCTGGCCGACACTGCCGAGATGATCGATTATGTGCGACAGGTCGCCAAAAAGAATCAGCTCGGGCGCGAAATCCCGGTGCATGTGCTGATCGAAACCCATGGATCGCTGCGCGATATCCACCAGATCGCGGCCCTGCCCAATGTCGAGGTGCTCGACTTCGGCCTGATGGATTTTGTCTCGGCGCATCATGGCGCCATTCCCGCGTCGGCGATGCGCTCACCCGGGCAGTTCGAGCACAAGCTGCTGGTACGCGCCAAGACCGAGGTGGTGGCCGCCGCGCTGGCCAATGGCGTGGTGCCGGCACATAACGTTTCGCTGGATCTCAAGAACACCTATAACGTGTTCCGCGATGCCTGGCAGGCTAGCCACGAGTTCGGCTTTCAGCGCATGTGGTCGATCTATCCGACGCAAATCACCGCCATCGTCGATGCGATGAAACCCGATCTGTCCGAAGTCGAGGACGCGGGCAATATCCTGCTGGCGGCCCAGGCCAATGCCTGGGGCCCGATCCAGTATCAGGGCGAACTGCACGACCGTGCGACTTACCGATATTTCTGGGAGCTGTTGCAAAAAGCACGGGTGACTGGCGTTAAAATACCGGCCCCGGCACTTCAAGCATTTTTTTCCTAGGCTCCCATGACCATTCCTTCCTCCGGCGCAAAATTCCGCCAGGCCCTCAAAGACGAAAAACCGTTGCAGATCATCGGCGCAATCAATGCCAATCACGCGCACCTGGCCAAACGCGCCGGTTACCGCGCCATCTATTTGTCCGGCGGCGGCGTCGCGGCGGGTTCGCTGGGCTTGCCCGATCTCGGCATCAATAATCTGGACGACGTGCTGACCGATATCCGCCGCATCACCGATGTTTGCGATCTGCCGCTGATGGTCGACATCGACACCGGCTTTGGCCCTTCGGCCTTCAATATCGCGCGCACCGTCAAATCGCTGATCAAGTTCGGCGCCGCTGCCTGCCATATCGAAGACCAGGTCGGCGCCAAGCGCTGCGGCCATCGCCCCGGCAAAGAAATCGTCAGCAAAGGCGAAATGGCCGATCGCGTCAAGGCGGCCGCCGACGCCAAAACCGATGCCGATTTTTTCCTGATCGCGCGTACCGATGCAATCGCGGTGGAGGGACTCGATTCGGCAATCGAACGCGCCATCGCCTGCGTGGAAGCAGGCGCCGATGGCATCTTCGCCGAAGCGGCCTACGATTTGCCGACCTACCGGAAATTCGTCGATGCGGTGAAGGTGCCCGTGCTGGCCAATATCACCGAATTCGGCCAGACGCCGCTGTTCACCGTCGAGGAATTGCGTAGTGTCGATGTAGCGATGGTGCTCTATCCGCTGTCGGCGTTCCGCGCCATGAACAAGGCAGCCGAAACGGTCTATACAGCAATCCGCCGCGACGGTTCGCAGAAAAACGTGATCGACATCATGCAGACACGCGACGAGCTCTACGACCGCATCGGCTATCACGAATTCGAATCGCGTCTCGACAAATTGTTCGCGGGCAAGAAGTAATTCGGCACATGGCACCGGCCCGCAAGCCAGCATCCATGCGCTTCTTCAGGCATACCGGCCCGGAAGCCGCGCGGGTATTGGCGTTCCAGCCATATGACTTCGAATTTATGGCCTCGAATATTTGCCGGCGGGCGGATAAATAAATGGGCGTACTCAAAGTCGATCATTTCCAGGTGTCGATCCCACGCGGCAAAGTGGACGAGGCGCTGAAGTTTTATGCGAACGTGCTCGGGTTTGTGCGCGTGCCCAAGCCTGCCGAACTGGACCAGGACGGCGCCTGGCTGGTACAGGGCGCGGTGAATCTGCATCTTGGCGAAGAAGAAAAATTCGCCGCCGCGCCTGACGCCCACCCCGCTCTGCTGGTCGACAATATCGACCAGTTGCTGAATAACGCGGCACAAGGTGGATACGGACAGCGCGCCCACGACGGCCCGGCCGGCTACAAGCGCGCCTCGGTGTTCGATCCCTTCGGCAATCGCATTGAATTGATGCAAAAACTATAAACGGCAGCATGTAACGACGCTTCGACAAGGAGAAATTTGTGAGCACAACCAGCACCACCGTTCCTGCCCCCGCAGCCACCGGCCCCAAACCGAAGAAATCAGTCGCCCTGTCCGGCGTGGTCGCCGGCAATACTGCGCTCTGCACCGTCGGCCTTACCGGCAATGATCTTCACTACTGCGGTTACGATATTCTCGATGTCGCCGATGCCTGTGAATTTGAGGAGATCGCCCACCTGCTGGTTCACGGCAAACTGCCCAACGCAGCGGAACTCGCCACCTACAAGACCAAGCTGAAATCGATGCGCGGCATCCCGATGGCCGTACAGGATGTGCTGGAATCCCTGCCCGCCTCGGCGCACCCGATGGATGTACTGCGCACCGCCGCCTCGGCGCTGGGCTGCACCCTGCCTGAAAAGGACGATCACAACCTGACCGGCGCGCGCGATATCGCCGACCGCCTGATGGCAAGCTTCGGCTCGATCCTGCTGTACTGGTATCACTTCGCGGTCAACGGCAGGCGCATCGAAGTGGAAACCGATGACGACAGCATCGGCGGGCATTTCCTGCACTTGCTGCATGGCAAACCGCCGTCCGCGACCTGGGTGCGCGCCATGCATACCTCGCTGATCCTTTACGCCGAGCACGAGTTCAATGCCTCGACTTTCACCGCGCGCGTGATCGCCGGCACCGGCAGCGATATGTTCTCGGCCATAGCCGGCGCCATCGGCGCGCTGCGCGGTCCCAAGCACGGCGGCGCCAACGAGGTCGCTTTCGATATCCAGTCGCGTTACAGCAATGCCGATGAAGCGGAAGCCGATGTGGTCAGACGCGTCGCCGAAAAGCAGGTCATCATCGGTTTCGGCCACCCGGTGTATACCGTCTCCGATCCGCGCAATGTGGTCATCAAGGAAGTGGCGCGCCGCCTGTCGAAGGAAGCCGGCAACACCAAATTGTTCGACATCGCCGAGCGTCTTGAAGCCGTGATGTGGCGCGAGAAAAAGATGTTTCCCAACCTCGATTGGTTCAGCGCGGTCAGCTATCACATGATGGGGGTGCCGACCGCCATGTTCACCCCGCTGTTCGTGATCTCGCGCACCTCGGGCTGGTCGGCGCACATCATGGAGCAGCGCATCGACGGCAAGATCATCCGCCCCTCGGCGAATTACATCGGGCCGGATGATCTCAAGTTTGTGCCGCTCAAGGACCGCAAGTAACAGTCCGCCCCGTCATTTCCGAAGGAAATTGCCATGAACCGCATCGACCAAAACGCCATGGCCGGCGAATATCCGCATATCGCATCGCAGGCAAGCGAAGTCAGCCTGCTCAATTGCGTGGAATTGCTGGAAGCACGCCGGCAGACGGTGTGCGAGGAAATCAACGCCTGCGCGCGGCCGACGGCGGCCTGCGATGCGGATTTCAACGCGCTCCTGGCCGAACGGTCCGCCATCGGCCTCGCCCTGGCGCAGTTGCGCCCGCTGTGCCGCGGCGAAGTCCGCATCGCGCATCCGCGCGATGACCACTAAATAAAATTCATCAACGAAGGTAAAGAAATGTCCGCTCATATCTCGAACGTCCGTCCCAAACCCGACAAAGTCCTGACCGATATCGTCGACTACGTCACCAAATACAAGATCAAATCCAAGGAAGCCTACGAGACCGCGCGCTACTGCCTGATGGATACCCTGGGCTGCGGTTTCGAGGCGCTCGAATACCCGGCCTGCACCAAATTGCTGGGGCCGGTAGTGCCGGGCACGGTGGTGCCGAATGGCGCGAAAGTACCGGGGACGCAATTCCAGCTTGACCCGATCCAGGCCGCCTTCAATATCGGCGCGATGATTCGCTGGCTGGATTTCAACGACACCTGGCTGGCCGCGGAATGGGGCCACCCCTCGGACAACCTCGGCGGCATTCTGGCCACTGCCGACTGGCTGTCGCGCAACGCCGTCGCCGCCGGCAAAAAGCCGCTGACCGTGCACGATGTGCTCACCGGCATGATCAAGGCGCATGAAATCCAGGGCTGCATCGCGCTGGAAAACTCGTTCAACAAGGTTGGTCTCGACCATGTGGTGCTGGTGAAAGTTGCCTCGACCGCGGTCGTGGCCGAAATGATGGGCCTCTCACGCGAGGAAATCCTGAATGCGGTATCGCTCGCCTGGGTTGACGGCCAATCGTTGCGCACCTACCGCCATGCGCCGAACACCGGCTCGCGCAAATCCTGGGCGGCGGGTGACGCCACCTCGCGCGCGGTGCGCCTCGCCTTGATCGCCAAGACAGGCGAGATGGGTTACCCGTCCGTGCTGTCGGCCAAGACCTGGGGGTTTTACGATGTGCTGTTCAAGGGCAATACCTTCAAATTCCAGCGCCCCTATGGCTCGTATGTGATGGAGCAGGTGCTGTTCAAGATTTCCTTTCCGGCCGAATTCCATTCACAGACCGCAGTCGAAGTCGCCATGACGATTCACAAGGAACTGGCCAAGCTCGGCAAGAAGCCGGAAGACATCAAGAAAATCACCATCCGCACCCACGAGGCCTGCATCCGCATCATCGACAAGAAGGGCCCGCTGAACAATCCGGCCGACCGCGACCACTGCGTGCAGTACATGGTGGCGGTACCGATCCTGTTCGGTCGTTTGACCGCCGCGGATTATGAAGACCAGATCGCGAAGGATCCGCGCATCGACAAGCTGCGCGACAAGATCGTCTGTGTGGAGGATCCGGCCTTCACCAAGGATTACCACGATCCGAAAAAGCGCTCGATCGCCAACGCCCTGACGGTGGAGTTCCTCGACGGCAAGAAAATGAAGGAAATCGTCGTCGAATACCCGATCGGCCACAAACGTCGTCGCAAGGAAGGCATGCCGGTCCTGGTCGAGAAATTCAAGACCAATCTGGCCCGTCAATTTCCGGAAAAACAACAGAAAGCAATTCTGGAGCTCTGTCTCGACCAGAAAAAATTGGAAACCACAGCCGTGCATGAATTTGTCGATATGATGATTATTTAATTTTAAAATCAAATAGTTAGCATAAAAATGGCACAGATTCTGTGCCACTTTTACTTTCCGTTATCCGTAAAAATAAGTATGTATTTTTTATGCATACTTATTGCGTATGAAAATTGCATTCGGTACAATTAAACCCTTAAGGAATCGTCCCTCTCCCCCTTATCCCTGTTGCGAGGTCAGCCATGGAAGTTACTCTCGGCGAGCGCGGCCAGATCACGCTACCCAAAGCGGTACGCGATGAGCTTGGCCTGTCGAAGGGCGCGATCCTGACCATCGAGGTCGATCACGGTAAATTGATCTTGCGCAAAAATGTGCGCGAGGCCATCAGCCGGATTCGCGGTCGCTTCAAATTGCCCGAAGGCGAGACCGCGGATGAGGCGATGCGCGATTTGCGCGGCCGCGCGCCCGGAGACCCGGTCGAGCCATGATCGCCATTGATTCCTCGGTGCTGATCGACGTGCTGACCAACGATCCGGTCCATGGCGAGGTATCCGCCGCCAAGCTCGAGAGCGCGATGGAACGCGAGGACGTGGTTATTTGCGAAGTGGTGCTGGCCGAAGTCGCGACCAAAATCGAGCCCGCCGACGATCTCCTCGATGCCCTCGCCGAGCTGGGCATCAATTTTTCACCTATCAATGAACAAGCCGCGCTGCGTGCCGGGCTGATGCAGCGGCGCTTTCGCGAACGCGGCGGCAAGCGCACTGAACGCGTGGTATCCGACTTCCTGGTCGGCGCCCATGCCCTGCTGCAATGCGGCACGCTTGTCACTCGCGATCAAGGTTTTTTCCGCGATTATTTCAAAGGCCTTAAAATCATCAATCCTGCTGCCTGAATCGCCGTCGATTTTCGCCATTCCCCATCGCCACCATTCTCTACCGATTTTCAAGCTGATCTCACCCTGAGGACACCACCATGCCGCATAACCTCCACAACACCCTGCAGGAATTCAAAACTGCCTCAGGCAAAACCGGCAAGTTCTATTCCCTGCCCGAGCTGGCCAAAACCTATCCGAATATAAAGCGCCTGCCGGTGTCGATCCGCATCGTTCTCGAGAGCGTGCTGCGCAATTGCGACGGCAAGAAAGTCTCCGAGGAGCACGTCAAGCAACTGGCCAACTGGCAAGCCAACGGCACTCGCACCGACGAAATCCCGTTTGTACTGGCGCGCATCGTGCTGCAGGATTTCACCGGCGTGCCTCTTCTGGCCGACCTGGCCGCGATGCGCGGCGTGGCCAAGAAGATGGGCAAGAACCCGAAGATCATCGAGCCCCTGGTACCGGTCGACCTGGTGGTCGACCATTCGGTGCAGGTCGACAGCTACGGCAACAAGGATTCGCTCGACATCAACATGAAACTCGAATTCCAGCGCAATCAGGAGCGCTATGAGTTCATGAAATGGGGCATGCAGGCCTTCGACACCTTCAAGGTCGTGCCCCCCGGCATCGGCATCGTGCACCAGGTCAACCTCGAATATCTGGCGCCTGGTGTGCACAAGAAGGACGGCATCTACTATCCGGATACCCTCGTGGGCACCGACAGCCACACCACCATGATCAACGGTATCGGCGTGGTGGGCTGGGGTGTAGGCGGCATTGAAGCGGAAGCCGGCATGCTCGGTCAGCCGGTCTATTTCCTGACGCCGGATGTGGTGGGTGTCAACCTCACCGGCAAGCTGCGCGAAGGCGTTACCGCCACCGATCTGGTGCTGGTGGTGACCGAGATGCTGCGCAAGGCCAAGGTGGTCGGCAAGTTCGTCGAATTCTTCGGCGAAGGCACCGCCTCGCTGGCGGTACCGGATCGCGCCACCATCGCCAATATGGCCCCGGAATACGGCGCCACCATGGGCTTCTTCCCGGTCGACGATGCGACCATGGACTATATGCAATCGACCGGCCGCAGCCAGGATGAGCTTGAGGCGCTGTCCGCCTACTTCAAGGCGCAAGGCATGTACGGCGTGTCGAAAAAAGGCGAACTCGATTATTCGCAAGTGCTCGAACTCGATCTTTCCACCGTCACCACCTCGCTGGCCGGTCCCAAGCGCCCGCAGGACCGGATCGAACTCGGCAAGATGAAATCGCAATTCACCGCACTGTTCTCCAAGCCGCCGGCCGAAAACGGTTTCAGCAAACTGCCGGAAGATCTGAACAAGCGCTTCAAGACCAAGGACGGCCTGGATATCGGCTCGGGCGATGTGCTGATCGCGGCCATCACCTCCTGCACCAATACTTCAAATCCCGGTGTCTTGCTGGCGGCTGGCCTGCTCGCCAAGAAAGCGGTTGAAAAGGGTCTCACCGTCAAGCCGCATATCAAGACCTCGCTGGCCCCGGGCTCTCGCGTGGTCACCGACTATCTGACCAAGGCCGGCCTGCTGCCCTATCTGGAAAAACTGGGCTTCTATCTGGCGGGTTACGGCTGTACCACCTGTATCGGCAATGCCGGCGATCTGACGCCGGAAATCAACGAAGCCATCACCGGCAACGATCTGGTCGCGGCCGCCGTACTTTCCGGCAATCGCAACTTCGAGGCCCGCATTCATCCGAACCTGCGCGCCAACTTCCTGGCCTCCCCGCCATTGGTGGTCGCCTATGCCATCGCCGGGAGCGTGTTGCGCGATCTGGAAACCGAGCCGGTCGGCATGGGCAAGGATGGTCCGGTGTTCCTCAAGGACATCTGGCCGAGCAGCAAGGAAGTGGCCGCGGTGATGAGTTTCGCCAAGGATCCCGCCACCTTCAAACGCCTCTACTCCAATCTCGGCGCGGACAATCCGCTGTGGCAGAGCATCAAAGGCACGCCGGGTCAGGTGTACGACTGGCCGACCTCGACCTATATCGCCGAGCCACCCTTCTTCGGCAGCAATTTCGGCATGAACGCCGGCACCGCCAAGGACATCAAGGGCGCGCGCGCCCTGGGCTTGTTCGGCGATTCGATCACCACCGACCACATCTCGCCGGCCGGCTCGATCAAGGACACCTCGCCCGCCGGCAAATACCTGATCGACCACAAAGTGCTGAAGCCCGATTTCAACAGCTATGGCGCGCGGCGCGGCAATCATGAGGTGATGATGCGCGGCACCTTCGCCAATGTGCGCGTCAAGAACCTGATGCTGCCGCCCAAGGCGGATGGCTCGCGCGTCGAGGGCGGACTGACACTGATGCAGCCTTCGGGCGCACAGCAGCCGATCTACGATGCGGCCATGAGCTATATCGCGGCCGGTACGCCGACTGTCATTTTCGGCGGCGAGGAATACGGCTCCGGCTCCTCGCGCGACTGGGCGGCCAAGGGCACGCAGCTGCTGGGCGTGAAGGCGGTGATCGCCAAGAGTTTCGAGCGTATCCATCGCTCCAATCTCATCGGCATGGGCGTTCTGGCCTGCCAGTTCAAGGGCAGCGACAGCGCCGAATCACTGGGCATCAAGGGCGACGAAACCTTCGATATCGTCGGCGTGGCCAAGGGCATCACGCCGCAGATGGATGTCACCCTGGTGATCACCCGCAAAGACGGCTCGCGCCGCGAAGTGCCGGTACTGTTGCGCATCGACACCCCGATTGAAGTCGATTACTTCCTGCACGGCGGTATCCTGCCCTATGTGCTGCGCGAGCTCATCGCCAAGGCCGCCTGAAGCGACCACGGCACATAGCGTGCAATAAAAAAGCCGGGGATTCCCCCCGGCTTTTTTATTTGCCGGCTGCAGGGCATACAATCGTCGCTGGCATTCACTATCCGGAAGCATCATGAGCACAGCACCCGCCAGTACCCCTCTCAGCGACGCTGAAATCGAGCATCTTGAAGACCTGCTGGCCTCGCCGGTATTTGCCAAGCAGGCGATGGGTCTCGATGAAATGCAGGGCTTTCTGGCCGCTGTGATCAGCGGTCCCGACCTGATCGGACCCTCGTTATGGATGCCGGCGGTACTGGGCAATCCGCAATACCTTTCGGCTGAACAGGAAAAAGAAGTCGGCGATCTGGTGCAGCGCTTCTACAACGAAATTGCCGCCGACCTCGTCGAAGGAGAAACGCTGGGCCTGCTGTTGCAACGCGATGAGGGTGCCGCCGAAAATGATTACGACTATGAAACCTGGTGCCAGGCTTATCTCGATGGTGTCGATTTTTCAGCCACGCCCTGGGAAGAAGCCGGCGACGCCGAGGAAATCAACGAAATGCTGTTCCCGATCGCGCTGCTCGCGGGAGAAATCGAACCGAAGGTTCTCAAGCAGATCAAGCCCCGCGATATGGCGCAGCTGCTGCTCGAGTGCCGCGAGGATCTGCCGCTGATGGTGATCGAGATCCACCAGTATTTTCTGGCCTTGCGCGAGCGCCCGCAGCCCAAAAGCGGACGGTCGGGCGGCGCCCCGAAACTGCACTGAGGGCGCGGCCGCCATCCGCCCGGGTGCGGGAGCAATCTGCTTTATGATGAATCATCGCCATGCGCCGCCGGCACCTTCCCCATGATTAGTCCACCGCTGCATCGCCGCCATCTGCTGCTGCCGTTGCTGTTTGCGGCAAGCGCGCTGTTTACAGGCTGCGGCACAAGCCCGGGCAATCGCAGCCCGACCCCGGGCAGCGTCGCCGTCCCGGCCGCCGGCCCCAGATCGCCTGCCGTGCAGAAACTGGTGGCTGAAGCCAGTGCCCTCTCCCCCCTGGCACGCTCGGAACTGTCGCGGCGCTTCCTGGCGGCTACCGAAAGTCTGCCCGCGGTGGCGCCGCGCACCGTATTCCAGGATCCGCAGTCCCGCGAATATTTTTCGTCGGTCAAAGCCGCCGCCCTGCCCGAGGCGCGCCGCAACAAGCTGTTGCAGACCGAACTGGATGAATTTCGCTACTACTATTCCAAATACGGCTCGCCCCTGGCCTATCTGCGCGTGCTCGACCTTGCCGCGGAAAATGGCATCAGCGATGTTGCGCGCAAGCGCGTGATGGACTTCGGTTACGGCTCGATCGGCCAGCTGCGCCTGCTGGCCAGCCTGGGCGCGCGCGTGACCGGTATCGATACCGACAGTTATCTGGATGCGCTTTACAGCGAGTCGCGCGACCAGGGGTCGGTGGCGCTGGCTGGACACCTGCTCTGGTTGGGTGGCGGCGATATCACCCTGGTTCATGGCAGCTATCCCAAGGACCCTGCCATAGCCGCGCGCGTCGGCCAAGGCTACGACCTGATTATCTCCAAGAACACTCTGAAGCGCGGTTATCTCAAGCCCGAGCGCAAAGTCGAAAAGCGCCTGTTGATCGAGCTGGGCGTGAGCGACGAGGTGTTCCTGAAAACCCTGTCGGCGGCACTGAATCCGGGCGGCAAAATCATTATTTACAATCTGTACCCGCGACCCGCAGGCCCCAACGAAGCCTATAAGCCCTGGGCCGATGGGCGCTCTCCGTTCAGCCGCCAGCAGTATGAAAAGGCCGGACTAAGGGTCCTGGCCCTGGACACGCCCGACCATGATCGCGCCCGGGAAGTGGGGCGCGCCTTGAAATGGGAGCGCAACGACAAGGGCGAACTGATCGACGATCTGGATGCCAATCTGTTCGCCAGCTTCACCATCCTCGCCAAGCCATAGCGTTAAGCAGGCTACCGCTCGTCGGTCGTTCCTCCCCAAGCATTCGATGCCCTCGAAACCTGAAAATAATCATGCTACATTTAGTCAAAATGATGACAGGTATGCGAGGGGGTACCGCCAACAAGAAAGATCATCATCACCCACGCCACTCATTCCCAGGGACATATATGTCAAATTTCGAAGCGACGGAACAGGATAGCGCGCGCCTCCGGCATCGATGGGCGCAATCGCGGCAATTGCTGGTCATTACCGCTTTCTGTGCAATTGCGGCGGGTTGCCAGAAAACCGAAACCATACCGACGACCGAAGAACGCCTGAAAGCCGTCCAGCAAAAGCAGGAAACCCAGCCCGATTTCTATGTACCGCGCAAATCGGTCGACTACATGTCGGACATGAAAGCCATCAAGGAAGCAGCGGCAAGGCCGGAACCGTCCAAATCGGCGCCGGCGCCAGTCCCGGCGAAGACTGAGACGCGTGTCGCCGCCGCGCCCGTCGCGCCACCGCCAGCACCCGCTGCCAGCACGCCCACGCGCGTCGCCGAGCCGCCGGTTCAGGTGGCCAGCGCGGCGCCTACGGCACGTCCGGCCCCCGAAGACCCAACCATGGTCAAGGTGCTAACGCGCGAACAGCCCGAGTTTCCGAGAGAAGCCATGCAGCAGGGGGTGGAATCGGCAACCATACTGGCAAGGATGACCATCAATGCCGCCGGCAATGTCACCGCCGTCACCATCCTGCAGGCCAAACCGGCACGCCTGTTTGACCGCTCGGTCAAGACCTCGCTGGCGCGCTGGAAATTCAATCCCGGCGCGGACGGCCGCAGTTACGAAACCGAAATCTCTTTCAAACTGCAGTAAACGCCGCACCCGCCTGAGCATAAAAACGGCACCGCATGGTGCCGTTTTTATTTGCGTTCTTTTGCCATGACTGCCGCGCCGGCTTCATCGCGGGCGGACGTTTGCGCGTCCTAGCGCTCGCGCGGCGGGAAGCCGCAATATCCGGTCACTTCCTCGCGGTCATGGTAAAGCTGCTTGATGCGCAGCACCGCGCGGCCGGCGCGATCGCCCAGTGCCTCGTCGATGATCAGGCTGCAACGCTCGACTTCCTCGAAGCGTTTTTTCATCGGCAGTTTGAGATTGAAGATCGCGTGCCGTGCCCAGCCTTCGCTCAGCCACAGGCCCACCAGCTTGGCGATGCGCGAGGGGCTTTCGACCATATCGCATACCAGCCAGTCCACCGGTTTCTTCGGGCGGAAACGAAAGCCGTCTTCACGCAGATGGCGCACCATGGCGTTGTCGATCAGTTCGCCGCGCAGATTGCCGTTGTCGATGGCGGTCACGTGCAGACCGCGATGGATCAGTTGCCAGGTCCAGCCGCCGGGTGCGGCGCCCAGGTCCACGGCGCGCATATCGGGCTGGAACAGGCGCTCGTCGGCATCGCCCAGGAATACATGGATCGCTTCGGCCAGCTTCAGGGTCGAGCGGCTCGGCGCATCCGCGGGCATGCGCAGGCGCGGGATGCCCATCGGCCATGCCGACGAGTGCCGCACATCGGTGAGACCCAGCCAGGCTTCATCCTTGCCTGTCAGAAAAACATGCAGACGATGCGGCGATTTCTCATCGATCAGCCCGGATTCGTCCAGCTTCGCCGCCACCAGCGTTTGCAGCGCCATGCCCAGCTTGGACAAGGCCTTGCCGTCATTGGTATCAGGATGCTCCATCCATACCGCACACACCGCCTTGACCTTTTGCGCGGACAGGAACGCCGTCGCCGCAGCCATGATCGGCGTGACCCGATCGCGGCTGCCGAGCGCTGCCGGGGCGGCTTGCGAAAGCATCAACTGCCGCGCAAAAATGGACGACTCGCGCAGGATCGGCGCGATGCGCTTGGCCGCACTCGGCGGGAAAGTCAGGCGCACGAAGCCGCTGCCGGCAATCGCCGCCGTTGCGGTCGGTTGTGCACCAATGCGTGTCAGCAGTTCAGTCACCAGATCCGGCTCGAAGCCGGCGCGGCAATAAGTCAGCAACGAAACCGACGCCGGGGAAATCGGCGCGGGCGATTGTTGGGGCAAGATTGGCGCGGACGCCGCTTTGGCGACCTGTGCCTTCAGGTGCAATTGCAGCGCTGACGGCGCTTTGGGCACCTTGGGTCCGCGTGATCGCCTGGTTGCATTCGCGGCTTGCGCCGTTTCAGGCGCTGTCGCCTCGGTTTTTTTCGTTTTCATGCCACGACTTTACAGGAAGCGACAACCAGCGATAGCCGGCGCGCTTTTTTGCTTGACCCGACGTTGCCTTTTTTCCTGAAGAATTCAGTGCGCATCGCCTATCGGCGCGCTTTCCCGGACATTTTTGCCCCAAACGCCGCGCCAATGCTTGATCCCGGCTTCCGCGAAATGACCCTGGCGCAAGATCGCGCGTACGGGCTAATGAATCGCGTCCGGCTCCGGCCGCGCGTCGGGCGGCGTACGGCGCAAGGAAAAGCGGCTACTGGCGCCCACCTGCTTGGCGAAGTGAACATTTTTGCTGGCGGCATGCAGATAAAGATTAAAGCCGCCGAAATGCGTTGCCGCATAGTTATAGGCACCACCCAGATCCTGCTCAAGGCGTTGCACCGCCGTATCGAAAAATGCCGGCGTTTTTTTAACCAGATCCTCGCCCGAAGAAAAGATGATCTGCTCACCGGTCGGCGTCTGCTTGATCGCCACCCCGCCTTCGACAAACTCGGGATACAGACGGTCGCGGCACTTCTCGAGGTAGCAACGGTCTGCCATCTGCGCGATGATGTCCGAGGAACCGAGCAGGCTGCCGAGCATGCGCAGCAAAGGCTCCGCGATCAGGATATCGCTCACGCGCTTTTCATAGCCCGTGAAGTGGATCAGCTCGGCCCCGGCTTCCGCGTATTCGCTCATGCCGATCTGCGGCAGGTAATCGCGCAGGAACGCCGCGCCGCGCGACACATGATTGATGGTGAATGCCGCGCCGGTCTTTGCCTCGACATCGCTGGGCTTGCGCAAATAGCCCATATCGTGGAACAAACCGGCGATGATGCCGAGCTGGAACAGCCGCGCCCCCAGCGCCGGCGTATCGCGGCGCGAACGTTCATAGCCGTCCATCAGGCGCGCCATGGCCAAGGTGACTTCCATCACATGCTGCAGATCGTGATAAGAGGTATCGCAGGCCATGTAACCGGGGTAGCTGCCGTTGTACAGACGCACGATATCGGCAAACGCGCGCACCATCGCCTGTTGGGAAACGCCCGGGTAAAGCAGTCGCGACAGGCGGTTTATCTCTCGCTCTACAACAGCCGGATCAGTTGTCTGAATGCGGTTGGTGACATCGAAATCGTTACGTCGAATTTGCATGAAAATTCCCGTCGCGGTCTGACTTGCCGGCTTGGCGCTCGCCGCTGTTTTGCATTCCTGACGGCCCCGCCGACGGAACGAATCTGGCTCATTTCACTCCGAATAATGACAAAAATCAACTGTGTCTTAATTGTAACTTCGCCCCTTGCCCACGGCCTCCGCATGGACCGGCCGCCAGTCCGTGCAAATGCCTGGGCAACGCGGTATATTCGATTGACCCGTACAGCCCACTCCCAATGACCACCGCCGCCAACGACAGCAGCCCAACGATCGAACGCCGTATTATCGAGCTCAAGGAAGAGCATCGCGATCTCGATCTGGCCATCAGCGCGCTGATGGCCACACCGGTGCACGATCAATTGCAGCTGCGCCGTCTCAAGAAACGCAAACTGCTGTTGAAAGACCAGATTTCCTTTCTTGAAGGCCAGCTGACGCCGGACATCCCCGCCTAGCGGCAGGCGGCAATCGACGCCGGCGCGATGTCGCGTCGCGCTCCCATACAGGACTGGGCATGCGCCGGCGTCAGCCGGCCTGCACCGACGGTGAATCGCTCGTCAACTCCCCGCCCACGGCTGCCGCATCGGCGCCAATGATGGGGTAGGCGCCGGTACTGGACAGGCTGGTGCGCGAAGCGCCCCGATTTGCGCCATGCTGACCGCGCGGGGACTGGTCCAGATAACGCACCAATTGCTGCAGCGCCTGCCGGTAGACATCGCGCTTGAACTCGATCACGTTCTCCAGCGGCACCCAGTAATCGTGCCAGCGCCAGGCATCGAATTCCGGATGGGTGCTGGCGCGCAGGCGGATGTCGTGGTCGCGCCCGGTGAGGCGCAGCAGGTACCAGATCTGCTTCTGGCCTTTATAGGTGCCGCGCCATTCGCGCTTGATCCAGTGCGTGGGCACGTGATAATGCAACCAGCCCTTGGTGCGGCCCAGAATCTTGACGTGCTGACGCAGTAGACCGGTCTCTTCTTCCAGCTCCCGGTACATGGCGTCTTCCGGGCTTTCGCCCATCTTGATGCCGCCTTGCGGGAACTGCCACGCGTGCTCCTTGATGCGTTTGCCCCAAAACACCTCGTTCTTCGCATTGCAAAGAACAATAGCGACGTTCGGGCGATAACCATCACGATCAATCATGGTTGCCCTTCCAAATCCAAAGTTGCATCGATTCTTTCACAAAACTTTGGCATTGGGTAGGGTTGGCGGTTCCCGGCAGTGTAAAATGCACTCTGCACAAACGTCCAACCCACTGAATATCAAAAGAAAATGCGCGCAACCCGGTTTTTCCTCTCGACCCTCAAAGAAGCCCCTGCCGATGCGGATATCACCTCGCAAAAACTGATGCTGCGCGCCGGCATGATCAAAAAGCTGGCCGCCGGCATCTACAACTATATGCCGATGGGTTTGCGCACCATCCGCAAGGTCGAGAACATCATCCGTGAGGAAATGAACGCCGCCGGCGCCATCGAGCTGCTGATGCCGGTGATACAACCGGCCGAACTGTGGATGGAGACCGGGCGCTGGCAAAAATACGGTGCCGAGCTGATGCGCATCAAGGACCGCCATGGCCGCGACTTCATCGTCCAGCCGACCTCCGAGGAAGCGATCACTGACATCGTGCGCGCCGAGATCAAGAGCTATCGCCAGCTGCCGGTAAATTTTTACCACATTCAAACCAAATTCCGCGACGAGCGCCGCCCGCGTTTCGGCGTGATGCGCGGCCGCGAATTCACCATGAAGGACGCCTATTCCTTCGACCGCGACGAAGCCGGCGCCGCGCGCAGCTACGACACCATGTACGCGGCCTACACCCGTATCTTCACGCGTCTGGGGTTGACCTTCCGCGCGGTCAAGGCCGATACCGGCGCCATCGGCGGCTCGCGCTCGCATGAATTCCAGGTAATCGCCGATGCCGGTGAAGATGCCATCGCCTATAGCCCGCAATCCGATTACGCCGCCAATATCGAGCTGGCCGAGGCCCTGCCCCTGCTCCCCGCGCGCGCGGCGGCGGCGCAGGCGATGGTGAAAACACCGACGCCGGGCAAGGCCAAATGCGAGGACGTCGCCACCCTGCTTGACCTGCCACTGACGCAAACGGTGAAGTCGATCGTGCTGGCTACCGACAAGCTCGACGACAAGGGCCACCCGCTGTCATCAGAAATCTGGCTGCTGCTGCTGCGCGGAGACCATGATCTGAATGAAATCAAGGCCGGCAAGGTGGCCGGACTCGACAAGGGCTTCCGCTTCGCGACCGAGAGCGAAATCATCGGGCACTTCGGCTGCAAGCCCGGCTACCTCGGCCCCATCGGCTTGAAGCAACCGGTGCATATCGTCGCCGATCGCACCGTCGCCAATATGAGTGATTTTGTCTCTGGCGCCAACGAAGAAGATTTCCATTACACCGGCGTCAACTGGGGCCGCGATTTGCCCGAACCCGAGCGCGTCGCCGATCTGCGCAATGTGGTAGCCGGTGATCCTTCGCCCGACGGCAAGGGCGTCCTCGCCATCCAGCGCGGCATCGAGGTCGGCCATGTGTTCTACCTCGGCACCGTTTATTCGGCGCCGATGAAGGCCACTTTCCTCGACGAAAACGGCAAACCGCAACTGATGGAAATGGGCTGCTATGGCATCGGCGTGACGCGCCTCCTGGGCGCCGCCATCGAGCAGAACCACGACGACAAGGGCATCATCTGGCCGGACGCGATGGCGCCGTTTACGGTGGCGCTGGCGCCGATGGGCTATGACCGTTCCGCGATGGTCAAGGACGCCGCCGACAAGCTCTATGCCGAGTTGCTGGCGGCGGGGGTCGATGTGCTGCTTGACGATCGCGGCGAACGCCCCGGCGCCATGCTGGCCGATCTGGAACTGATCGGCATCCCGCACCGGGTGGTGATCGGCGAACGCGGGCTGAAGGAAGGCAAGCTCGAATACCAGCACCGCCGCGATGTAGCAGCAACGCCGGTGTCCGTTACGGATATTGCCGCATTCCTTAAAGAAAAAATCGCTGCGAAAAAAACGTAGAACGCCATTCGGCGCGGGTTTCAGAGCAAAAATGCCTCAAAATCCGCGCCAATGCTGGGGTTTGTAATTTTCGTGCGACGCGAATCTACGAAACTTTCTCTCCGGTCACCACGCGATTCAACAGCTCACGGGTAACCGTGCCGGTCTTGCGATAGGCAACATTGCCGGCGGGATCATAAACGATCGTGGTCGGCAGACCCTTGAGCCGGCCGAAGAATTTCTCGCTGGCGGCATTGCCCAGCACCAGCGGATAGGTCAGCCCGACTTTTTTCGCGAAGGCCTTGACCTTGCGTTCATCGGCATCGCGCTTGCCGGTCTCATCCCAGTCCAGCGCCACGCCGATCACGCGTACCTTGTCCCCCTGGGCGGCGGCGAAGGCGGCGATATCGGGGATCTCTTTCACACAGGGCGCGCACCAGGTTGCCCAGAAATTCACTACCACCCATCTACCTTTCAGATCAGACAGGCGCTGCGGGCTGCCTGCGGTATCCTTGAGATCGAAAGCGAAGGCCGGGTTCAGGGCCAATAATGCCGCGCACAGGAGGACCGGAGCAAAACGGGGGATGCAAAACGGGGATTGAAGCATTTTTCTCTCTGTTAGAATCGCAATACTTGGGATCGCCGGGGTCAAGGTATATCGCGGCCACCATCATAATAGACGCCACCCGATGGCCGACAATACAGCATCTTGCGCACAAGCAACGACCCATGAGGGGGATGAATGGCACTTGCACTATCGACACCGGCGGTCACGCAAAGTTTGCCCAAAGATGTGGAAACCAACCCGAAAAAAGCGCGGGCCTGGATCGAATCGCTGCCGCTGACCAAGACCATCGATTCGGCGCGCGTCGTCACCGCCAACATCAGCGCCCTGAATCGCGCCAAATTGTCGGCCGAGGAACGCGTCGAGCTGCTGGAGATTTATCGCCCGGTGATCGCGGTCCTGCTCGACGAGCTCGATGCCGTCTGCGCCTACAGCATCCTGCCGATGCCGCCCAGGCAGCTCGAGGCATTCACGCTAGCGCAGGCCCTGCTGACCGAGTGCGCCCACAGCTACAAACTGCTGCTGCTGGAAAAAACCGGCAAGCTGCTCATGTTCAACGCCAAAAAACATCTGCCGCTGCCGTTGTATCGCGCGCTGTCGTATCTGAACAGCCTGATGCTGCAAAGCTACAAAACCTACCATCCGGTGCCGGCCGGCGTGTGGCGGGATTTTCACGCCCTGTACCAATGTGCGGTCGAGCAGAACCTCGGCGAGGGAATCGTCGACGAGGACGGCAAACAGTCGATCGGCGAGTTGTACATCGTCTCGCTGCTGATTTCCCTGGCCGACCCCTATCGCCTGATGCACAAGGAAGTCGAACGCGCCGCGCAGATACTGGCGCAAAATCGCGGGCTCACCGTCATCCGCGACAACGCCGAAGGTCTCGACCCGCAGCGTCTGTTCGTGGTTGCGCTCGATTCCGACCAGGGGCCCAGGATACTGGTGCAGGGCACGCGCCCCACCGGACAAGTGCTGCGCCTGGTCGATCCCGCGCGCCTGGTCGAGCGCTTGCAGGAACGCCTCAAGGCCGCGGGCAATGCGGGCGCCGCCAAGAGCCACGCCACCCATGACCTCAACGATTTGATGGCGCGCCTGATCCGCCTGTGGGGCGATCCGCCCAAGCGACAGTTCCGCCGCAACCCGGTCGAAACCGGGGTCGCCCTGTGCAGCAGCATCAAGGGCGTCGCCTATTTTGCCGAGCTGGCCGCCAATGAGAATCCCGAGGCGGATGCCGCCGCGATCCGCGACGGTCGCACCATTCCCCTGCTGAAGATCCCGCAGGATGCGATGTCGCAACTGATCGGCGTCGAGGAATGGCAGGTACTGAACCAGAGCGCCAACGGACTGCGCATGCACCACGAATCGGGCGGCACTGTCGGCGTCACCGTGGGCGAGGTGGTCGGCGTGCGCTTTGTCGGCGGACGCGCCTGGAACGTCGGCGTGGTGCGCTGGCTGACCCTGCTGGAGGGCGATGCGCTCGAGTTCGGCCTCGAGCTGATCTCGCCGGCCGCGACCAGTATCACCATCGAGTCCACCATCGGCAGCGCGATCAAGCCGATGCCGGCCCTGCTGATTGCGCCGCTGTCGGGCGAAGCCGATACGGACACCGTCATGACCTCGTCCGAGACCTTTGCCGATCTGCGCGAATACGAGCTGGTCGATCATGGCGATATCCGCCATGTGCGCGCCACTACCCTGGTCGAACGCACCTCGCGCTTCGACATGTTCCAGTTCCAGCCCTCCTGAACGCCCGGTCAGTGATGGCCGCGACGGTCCAGCGCCTGCTGGATCGATGCGTCGTCAATCGATTCACGTGCCTGCAGCAATCGAAAGCCCGATTTGCGGCCGCGACGTTCCCAGCCGAGAATATTGGCCGCGATCAAACTGTCGAGAATATCCTCGGCCTGGTCGATCGGCATCGGCACGCGCACACGCAACGCATTGAAATCCAGCGCGATATCGGTGCCGACGGTAGCGCGCGCCAGCGCATCGAGCAGGCGCTTGGCGGATTCAAGACGCGCCAGCGGATCGAGGCGCTGCGCATCGATATGCCGGAAATACGAAAACGTCGCCGTCACCTCGGCGCCGATCAACACTACCATCCAGCAGCAGTACAACCACACAAGGAAAATCGGCACGCTGGCAAACGCACCGTAGACCAGCCGATAGGTCGGCACTTTCGCCACATAGGCGACAAACAGGTACTTGGTCAGCTCAAACAGGAAGGCGGCGAAGAAACCGCCGGCAAGCGCATGGCGCGAGGGTACATAGCGGTTCGGAATCACCCGATAGGCAATGATCAGCGCCAGAGCCGTCAACAGAAACGACACCAGCTTCAGCAGCCAGTCGTCAAGAAAAGGCAGTACACGATCGAAGCGGCTGGTCCAGTGCACCAGATAGGAGGTCACCGACAGACTCGCGCCGATCAGGATCGGCCCCACCGTCAACAACAGCAGATAGCCGGCGAATCGCTTCCATAATGATCGGCGGCGGCGCGAACGCCAAATATCGTTGAACACACGGTCGATCGTGAACAGCAGGGCGACTGCGGTGACGAATATCATCACCAGGCCGACGGCGGTGAGGCGCGCCGCATTCTGCGCAAACTGCTCCATGTACACCGAGACCACGCGGCCCGCCACATCGGGCAGCAGGTTCTTCAGGATGAAGGCGCGTACCTGGAAAATGATGTCGCGCGTCGCCGGAATATGCGCGGCCAGGGTCAGAGTCACGGTAAACATCGGCACCAGGGCCAGCAGGCTGGTATAGGTGAGGCTGCCGGCCACGGTGAGGCAGCGGTCCTCGACCGCGCGGCGCGCCACGAAGCGCAGGTAGTGAACCAGCTGGATCAGGAATTTCATCGGGAGGGGTCGAGTGGCGCCGCTCGTATAATACCTATAACTCTCCAACATTCTCCGCACCCATGGCCGACATTCTCGTTCTTTACTACTCGCATTCAGGCTCGATCCGCGAACTGGCGCGCCATATCGCGCGCGGCATCGACAGCGTGACGGGCATGGCGGCCCGCGTCCGTACCGTACCGAAAGTTTCCACCGTCGTCGAGGCCACCGCACCGCAAGTGCCGGACGGGGGCCCGCCCTATGCCAGCGCCGCGGATCTCGCCGAATGCGTAGGACTTGCCATGGGTTCGCCGACGCGCTTCGGCAATATGGCGGCGCCGCTCAAATATTTTCTCGACGGCACCGGCGGCGAATGGATGCGCGGCACCCTGTCCGGCAAACCCGCCTGCGTGTTCACCTCGACCTCCACCCAGCACGGCGGGCAGGAAGCCACCCTGCTGACGATGATGGTGCCCTTGCTGCATCACGGCATGGTGCTGGTTGGCCTGCCCTATACCGAGGCGGAATTGAGTTCGACCCGCGATGGCGGCACGCCTTATGGCGCCAGTCATGTGGCGGGCAGCGCAAACGACCTGCCGGTCAGCGAGCACGAGAAGAAGCTGGCGTTTGCGCTCGGCAAGCGGCTGGCGGCCGTGGCGGCAAAACTTTCCGCCTGAGCCGGCCGTTGACATGAGCGACGCCCCATCCCGCGCCGGCCGCTATCGCCTGCTGGCCTCGTTCAGCCTGATCGCGCTGATGGTGCTGTGCATCGCCTGGGAAGGCATGCTGGCGCCGATTCGCCCGGGCGGCTCGTGGCTGATATTGAAGGTGTTGCCCCTGCTGATCCCGCTGTTCGGCATCCTGCGCGGCAAGCGCTATACCTACCAATGGGCCTCGATGTTCGTACTGATCTATTTCACCGAAGGCGTAGTGCGCGCCTGGTCGGATCGGGACCTGGCACAGATACTGGCATGGCTGGAAGTGGCGCTGAGCATCGCTTTCTTCATCGCCGCGATCATGTATGCGCGACTGACCGCGCCCTCGCGTTTCCCTACTCGGCAGACTGCTGCGACGCCACCCGCGACCTGAGCGCGCCGATCACCACCGGGATCAGGCTCAGGACGACAATCCCGATGGCCATGAACCCCTGGTTGGCCTTGATCCAGGGAATATTGCCGAAGAAAAATCCGATATAACAAAGCGCGGCGACCCAAAGCACGCCGCCGGTGATGTTGTAGAGCGCGAACTTGGCATAGGTCATGCGCGCCATGCCCGCCACGAATGGCACATAGGTGCGCAGAAAAGGTGTGAACCGCGCCAGGATGATCGCCACACCGCCCCACTTCTCGTAGAAGGCATGCGCTTTTTCGAGATGCTCGCGTTTCAGGTACTTGGCGTTGTTGTCCTTGAATACCCGGGGGCCCAGCCATGCGCCGATATGGAAATTGACCAGGTCGCCCAGTACCGCCGCCAGAATCAGCACCGCCACCAGCAAATGCACATTCATGCCGCCGGCCGCCGCCAATGCGCCGGCAATGAACAGCAGGGAATCGCCCGGCAGAAACGGCGCCACCACCAGGCCGGTTTCGCAAAACACGATCGCGAACAGGATGGCGTACACCCAAGGCCCGTAATTCTGCACCAGCAGGGCGAGATGCTGGTCGAGATGGACAATAAAATCCCAGACGGAAAGCAGGAAATCCATACGCGGGCGCCCCTATCCCAAGGTGACCTAGGGCGCCGCCGAGATGACTTCGGGATCGGCTTTCTTCTTGTCGGGCTTGACGAAATCCTCGCGCGATACGCCCAGGTATTTGGCGATTGGGCAGGCCACCAGCACCGAGGAATAGATACCGAAACAAATCCCGATGGTCAGGGCCAGGGCGAAATAGTGCAGGCTGGGGCCGCCGAACACCAGCATCGCCAACACCATCATCTGCGTCAGGCCGTGGGTGATGATGGTGCGCGAAATGGTGCCGGTAATGGCGGCGTCAAATATTTCCTCGGTGGTAGCCTTGCGCATCTTGCGGAAGTTTTCGCGCGCGCGGTCGAACACCACGACCGACTCGTTCACCGAATAGCCGAGAATCGCCAGCACCGCCGCCAGCACCGGTAGCGAAAACTCCCACTGGAAGAAGGCAAAGAAACCGAGAATGATGACCACATCGTGCAAATTGGCGATGATGGTGGCGACCGCGAAACGCCACTCGAAGCGGATCGCCAGATAGATCACGATGCCGAAGCAGACGAACAGCAGGGCCAGCGCGCCGTCGGTGGCAAGCTCATTACCGACCTGGCCGCCAACAAATTCGGTACGCGTCAGGGTGACTGATGGCTCGTCGGCACGCAGGGCCGTCATCACCGCGTCGTTCTGCTTCTGCATGGCCTCATTCTGACCACCGGCGCCGGCGGTCATTTTCAAGGGCAGGCGGATCAGCACATCCTGCGCCGAGCCGAACTTCAGCACCTGGATGTCGTTGAAACCCGCCTTGGTAAGCGCATCGCGAATCCGATCCGGTTCCGCCGGTTTGGCGTACTTCACTTCCATCACGGCGCCGCCCGTGAATTCGATGGAAAAATGCAGCCCCTTGGTAGCGAGAAATACCACCGCAAGCAGAAAGGTGATGAACGAGATCGCGTTGAACACGAGCGCATGGCGCATGAACGGGATCGACTTCTTGATTCTGAAAAATTCCATCTCGCTTACCTCTGAATAATGCTGTTGGCGGCTATCTAGTCCAAAGTTTGTTAGGCCTTCACAACCTGCTTGCCTTCGCGATGCCAGTTCACATTGCCGATCGACAATTTGGCGACTTTCTTTTTACCGCCATAAATGAGATTGACCAGTCCACGCGATACCATCACCGCGCTGAATACCGAGGTGACGATGCCCAGGCAATGCACCACCGCAAAGCCGCGCACCGGGCCGGAGCCCCATATCAGCAGGGCCAAACCGGCGATCAGGGTGGTGATATTCGAGTCGATGATCGTATCCAAGGCGCGCTCATAGCCGGTCTGGATCGCCATTTGCGGCGACATACCGTTGCGCAATTCCTCGCGAATGCGCTCGTTGATCAGCACGTTGGCATCGATCGCCATACCGAGCGTCAGCGCGATAGCGGCAATGCCGGGCAGAGTCATGGTCGCTTGCAGCATCGACAGCAGGGCCACCAGGAACAACAGATTGGCCGCGAGCGACAATACCGAGACCATGCCGAACAGCACGTAATAGATCACCATGAACACCGCGATCAGCGCGAAACCGAACATCAGCGAGTTGCGACCCTTTTCGATATTCTCGGCGCCCAAGCTGGGGCCGATAGTGCGTTCCTCGATGATTTCCATCGGCGCAGCAAGCGCGCCAGCGCGCAGCAGCAATGCCAAGTTCTTCGCCTCATTGGTATTGGCCATGCCGGTAATCTGGAACTGCGATCCGAACTCCCCCTGAATAGTGGGCCAGGTCAAGACTTCAGGTTTGCCTTTTTCAATCAGGATCATCGCCATGCGTTTCTTGACGTTTTCGCGCGTGTTTTGGATCATCACCCGACCGCCAGCCGCATCGAGTTTCACATTCACGGTCGAGCTACCCGACTGCTGGTCAAATCCTGGTTGTGCATCAGTGACTTTGTCGCCGGAGATCACGACTTGCTTCTTGACCAACACCACCTCGCCGCGCGCGCCGATCATTTTTTCGGTGCCAAAGGGGGCGGGCTCGTTTCTGTATCTTTCAAATGCATCCAGGCCGGGGCCTGCAGCTTGCTCTTCCGCAACATTGCGCAACTCAAGTGTCGCGGTACGTCCAATAACGTCCTTCGCACGCGTGGGATCTTGCACTCCGGCGAGTTGCACGAGGATCCGATCCGCCCCTTGCTGTTGCACGATTGGCTCAGAGACGCCCAGTTCATTCACCCGCTTGCGCAGCGCCGTGATGTTCTGCTGCAGGGCATTTTCCTGCAGCTTATTCAATGTTTCCGGTTTCATCGTCGCCGTCAGGATTTGATCGCCATCGGCGGCCGAATCCTTGAGCGCCAGCTCCGGAGAAGCCGCGCTGATTTCCCGGCGCGCCTTGTCGAATTCTCCCTGCTCCTTGAAGCGCACCACGATAGTGTTGCCATCACGCGAAATGCCATTGTGATAAATCTTTTTGTCGCGCAACAGGACGCGAATTTCGCCGGTATAGCGATCAACTGCCTTGTCGACGGCGGCCTTCATATCGACCTGCATCAGGAAATGGACGCCGCCGCGCAGATCGAGGCCCAAGTACATGGGCTGCGCGCCGATCTTATGCAGCCAGGCCGGCGAATTGGACAACAGGGTCAGGGCCGCGACATAACCATCGCCCAGTTTTTCCTGCAAAGTATCGCGCACCTTGATCTGGGTGTCTGTGTCCTTCACCTTGATTTTCAACGCCTCGCCCTCGAGCTCAACGCTGTCGGTTGCCAGGTTGGCGGTTTTCAGGGTGTCCTGTACCCGCGTCAGCAGCGCAGCGTCGGCCTTGTTGGCGCGCAGGCCGGAGACTTGCACGGCAGGCACTTCGCCAAAAAAATTCGGGAGGGCAAAGAGGAAGGCGACGACCAGCACGATGCTGATGACGACGTACTTCCAGGCGGGATATTTATTCATGAAAACCTCGAAACCATGAGGTCGCGGCAGGCGACGGGGGAAACGATTTCGGCGCCCGTATGCGTCTTGGGGCGCCGAAATGGCTGGCAGAGACTTATTTGGTAACGTCGCTGAACGTGCCCTTGGGCAGCAGGGTGGTCACGGCCTGCTTTTGCACATGGATCACGGTGCCGTTGGCAACTTCCAAGCCGACATAGGTATCCGTGACCTTGACGATCTTGCCGATCACGCCCAGCGCGATCACTTCATCGCCTTTTTGCAGGGCTTCGACCATGGCCTTGTGCTCCTTGGCCTTCTTCGACTGCGGACGGATCATCAGGAAATACATCAGCAGGAACATGCCGCCGATGAGGATGAAACTGAACATCGGGTCCTGGGCCTGGCCCGGTGCGGCTTGTGCGTAAGCATTGCTAATCATGAAGCGGTTCTCCGGAAACGGGTTGTTGTATTGAGGCGTCTTTGCCAATCAGGCAAGGGACACTGCGACCTTGGCAATATTGCCTTGCAAGTCTGCGACTTCAGGAAACCGCAAGCGCCGGCATCTGCAATCGCGCGAACCCTTGCCGATCGCCTGAAATACGGGTGAAAAAGTCAACTTGAAATTATACCAGTTCGCCTGCCATCACCTGCCGGTCGGCATGAAACTGGTCGGCAAAGGCAACAAAGGCATCGGCGTCGATGGCCGCGCGCATTTCGCGCATCAGCTGCTGGTAATAAAACAGGTTATGGATGGTGTTGAGCCGCGCGCCGAGAATTTCGTTGGCGCGCTGCAAATGATGAAGATAGGCGCGGCTGAAGTTCCGGCAGGCGTAGCAGCCGCAGGTCTCGTCCAGCGGGCGCGTATCGTCGCGATGCCTGGCGTTGCGAATCTTGATGTCGCCGTAGCGCGTGAACAGCCAGCCGTTGCGCGCATTGCGGGTCGGCATCACGCAATCGAACATATCGACGCCCCGGCCGACCGCCTCGACCAGATCTTCCGGGGTGCCGACGCCCATCAGGTAACGCGGCTTGTCCGCCGGCAGTTGCGGCGCGGTGTGGGCGAGGATGCGCGACATATCTTCCTTGGGCTCGCCCACCGACAGCCCGCCGATGGCATAGCCGTGAAAATCCATCCCGGCCAGGCCCGCGAGCGACTCGTCGCGCAGGTCTTCATGCATGCCGCCCTGGACAATGCCGAACAGGGCATTGGGGTTTTGCAGGCGGTTGAATTCGCTCTTGCAGCGCTGCGCCCAGCGCAAGGAAAGTCGCATGGAGTGGGCAGCGGCGTCCACGGTCGACGGGTAGGCGGTACATTCGTCGAAAATCATGACGATATCGGAGCCGAGCACGCGCTGGATGCGCATCGATTCCTCGGGCGACAGGAAACATTTGTCGCCATTGATGGGCGACTGGAAGGCCACGCCCTCTTCCGAAATCTTGCGCAAATCGCCCAGACTCCACACCTGAAACCCCCCCGAGTCGGTGAGAATCGGCTTGTCCCAGGCCATGAAGCGATGCAATCCCCCATGTTTTGCGACAACGTCCAGGCCGGGCCGCAACCAAAGATGAAAGGTATTGCCGAGCACGATCTGCGCGCCGATCTCATCCAGTTCCAGCGGGCTCATGGCCTTGACGGTGCCATAGGTTCCTACCGGCATGAACACCGGGGTTTCGACCACACCGTGGTTGAGGGTCAGGCGACCGCGGCGCGCGGCGCCACTGGTTTTCAGCAATTGGAATTTCACGGTAAGCGTCAGTCGACAACGGGCGAAGTGCGCGAGCATAGTCGTTATTGGGCGTTTTGCCAAACCCGGCGCCGGCGCGATCGGGCAGCCGGCCGAGGCAAACCGATATCGCCATTTACAAATCGCTCACAAAATTTAAAATAGCAATGCAGCGGCAGTTTGACGTTCCGGTGCCAGAAATACGTACAATGCAACAGTCCCGCGTGCGACTGAAAATTGTCGCCCCATGCCCCATACATCTATCTGCGACATCGCCATGTATCGTAAGGTCTCAGTCAAAGAACTCAGGGTCGACATGTTTATCGCGGAGCTTGACCGCCCGTGGAACGACACGCCTTTCCTGTTGCAGGGCTTTCTGATCGACGACGCGGAACAATTGCGCCAGCTGCGCGAGTATTGTCAATGGGTGATGGTGGACCCGGCGCGCTCGATCGGCCGCGAATACGATGCCCCGTCCCGCGTCGCCCCGCCGGAGCGGCGCGATCTCGGTGACGCGCCGCGGGTGCAGATCAATCGCGTCGAATCGGCGGGCGCCTCTCTCACCGAAGATCCGGCGCACACCGGCACCCGGGCGCCGCCGCGACCCTGGGAGCGGCCGGCCGGCGCCGGAACCGCCAAAACGAGCCCGGCCAGTCCACGGGAATTTGCCGTTCCCACACACGGCGCTACAACCTCGCCCGTCAAGGCGGCGCCACCGCTGGCGCCGATTCCGCCGCGTCGCGATGCCCGCAGCACACAGGGCGGCTTTTTCAGCCAGCTTCGCGAGAGCGTTCTCAATATTCTCACCCCCGGCGCCAAGGACAAGCCCGATTTTGATCGCGTCCCCGAAACCTATCCCCAGCCTGGCGCGAACCCGCGCCCCGCCTTCATCCCCGAAAGCGTGCAGCTGACCATCTACGAGGACAAGACGTCGGTCCAGGAAGAGCTGGGCTTTGCCACCGAAACCTTTGCCCGCACCAATGAAATCCTGATCCAGGTCGCGGAAGATATCCGCCACGGCAACACCCTGCAGCTCGACAGCGTCGAGGACGTGATCGAGGACATGGTCGACAGCATGGTGCGCAACCCGGACGCGATGATGTGGGTGGCGCGCATACGCGAACTGGATGTCTCCATCTACGATCACGGCCTCACCGTTGCGATCAGCCTGGTGGCCTTTGGCCGCCATATCGGTTACCCGAAGGAGCCGCTGTCGCATCTCGGCATGCTTGGCCTGCTGCTGGATGTGGGCAAAATCAAATTGCCGCGCACCCTGCTGGAAAAAAACGGGCGCCTCAGCACCGAGGAATTCACGCTGGTCAAGACGCACGTCGAGCTGGGCCTCAGCGAACTGAGCCGCACCCCCAATCTCCATGCCGACGTGCTGGAGGGCATCGCCCAGCATCACGAACGCATGAACGGCAGCGGCTACCCCGCCGGGCTGCAGGGCGACAAGATCAGCATCTTCGGGCGCATGGCCGGCATCGCCGACACCTATGCGGCGATGACCAAGAAGCGCGCCTACGCGGACGCCGTTTCGCCGCATGAAGCCCTGCAAATGCTGTCCAACTGGGGCGGGACGCAGTTTCATCCCGATATGGTCGAGCAGTTCATCCAGTCGATAGGGGCATTCCCGGTTGGCAGCCTGGTCGAACTCTCCACCGGCGAAGTCGCCGTCATCGTCACCCACAACAAGCTGAAGCGCCTCAAGCCCAAGGTGCTGGTCATCACCGAGACGGACAAGACCCCGCGCAAATATCCAGGCACCCTGGACCTCATCTACGACGTCTCGGAGCGGCCCGTCTATATCCGCCGCGGCTTGGCGAGCAACGCCTTCGGGCTGGATCCCGGCGAGTACTACCTGAACTGATGGCAGCGAACCCGTCATGAGCATCGCGCCGGAATCGTCCGGGGAAACCGGCGGCGGGCATGCGCCGCTCCAGGATGGGCGTCAGATCGCGCGCGACCAGCTCAAGCCCGCGCTGACCAATGCCATCGAATACGCGCGCATTTCGCAACGCGTGGTGGCGTTGCTGGTGGTCAAGCTGGTGCGGCGCGACAAGCTCGACGCCCTGATCGGCGTGCCGACCGCCGACATCATGCGCGAAGCCCTGACGCGCCTGCCGGCCATTCTCCGGGCGGCCGACCGTTTCGTGCATATCTCGGAAGACAAGCTCTGCATTTTCCTGCCCAACCTCAAGACCGTTGCCCAGGCCTGGCTAGCGGCGCATAAAATCCAGCAGACGCTGGACGCGCCCTTCACCTTCGGCAACACCGTGGTCACAGTACGCGCGGTGGTCGGGCTTGCCTATTTTCCGGACCATGCCGTCTCCGCCGAAGAGCTGATCATCCACGCCGATATCGCCAAGACCATCGCCCGCAGCCGCGATGTATCGCAGTACGTGTTCCAGGCGCAGGACCGGGGCAGCGCCGAAGTCTATTCGGGATTCGAGGCCCAGTTCCGCGACGCCCTGCGCAACAACCTGCTGGACGTACAGTACCAGCCGCAGATCGATTTCAAGACCGGCAAATGCCGCGCCGTCGAGGCGCTGCTGCGCTGGCAACTGCCGGGTCGCGGCGCGGTGCCGCCGCTGGCGATTGTCGGCATGGCCGAGTCCAACGGCATGATCGGCCCGCTCACCGGCTGGGTCATGAACACGGTGCTGCGCCACCAGCATGAATGGGTGCGCGACGGCATTAACCTCGGCGTCAGCATCAACATCTCCGGCGTCAGCCTCAGCGACCTCGACCTGCCGCAGGTGATCTCGCAGGCGCTGGGCACCTGGCAGGCGGACCCGAAGACCGTCACTCTGGAAATCACCGAGAGCTCGACCATCAACGATATGGACTATGGCCTCGACATTCTGAAGCGACTCAAGCAGATGGGAATGCGCCTGTCGGTGGACGACTTCGGCACCGGCTATTCGTCGCTGTCCTATGTCAAACGCTTTCCCCTGGATGAACTCAAGATCGACAGGCTGTTCGTGCAGAACATGCGCGAATCGAAGGGCGACCAGCAGATCGTGCGCTCGGTGATCGATCTCGCGCACAACTTCGATCTGTCGGTGGTCGCCGAAGGCGTCGAGGACGAAAGCACCTACAAGGAGCTGAAAAAGCTCGGCTGCGATATCGCCCAGGGCTATATCATCAGCCACCCCATGTCGGAAGCGGATTTGCGCGCCTGGTTCCGCAAGCGGGAGCAATCGCCGAGAGCCCATGCCTGATTGGTGCCGGCAATGCCGGGGCGGCCGCTGACCGGACCGATTTTGCTTGCGAATGGCGCAGCGCAACATGACATTCCCGTCTCACCGGCGTACCTTATTCTGGTATCTTTCCACGCGTGGCAGCAGGCAATAACACACTGCATGCGGGTATCCGCTGCGACGAATCCCTTCTCGCGGTTCCCCGATCGGCAGTTTCTTCCCGGCAATGCCGCTGCAAGACGGCGAGCCCCCCATTTTCCCCAACAACAGTGCACACTCTTTTTCTTAACCAAGTACCGAATGGAAAGGAAATACCGTGGCAAAACTGACCGTTAACGGCAAAGCCGTCACCATCAAGGCCGCCCCCGACACGCCCCTGCTGTGGGCCTTGCGCGACAATCTCAAACTCAATGGCACCAAATTCGGCTGTGGCGCGGCGTTGTGCGGCGCCTGCACCGTGCATGTGAACGGTGAAGCGGTGCGCTCCTGCATTACCCCGCTTTCCGCATGCGAGGGCAAGAAGGTCACCACGATTGAAGGCATTTCCACCAGGGGCCTGCACCCGGTGCAAAAGGCCTGGATCGAGCTCGATGTGCCGCAATGCGGTTACTGCCAGTCCGGGCAGATCATGTCCGCCGTGGCGCTGCTCAACACCAACAAGAAACCCAGCGATGCCGATATCGACGCCGCCATGAGCGGCAACATCTGCCGCTGCGGCACCTACCAGCGCATCCGCGCCGCCATTCACAAGGCGGCCGGCCAGAAAGCGGAGGTGTGAGATGAGTGCCCATGACACCGCCAATACCAATCTGAAACGCCGCCAGTTCCTGAAAACCTCGGCCGCCGCCGGCGCCTATGCGGCCGGCGGCCTGGTCATCGGTTTTCATCTGCCGGCGGGCGCCAAGACCGCCGCCGTCAACGCCAAGACCGCGCAGCCCAATGCCTGGGTGAAAATCGGCAGCGACAATACCGTCACCATCATCTGCCACCGTTCCGAGATGGGCCAGGGCACGTACACCGCGATGCCGATGCTGGTCGCTGAGGAACTCGAAGTCGATCTGCGCGCCGTCAATATCGAAATGGCGCCGGCCGACCCGGTCTATATCAACAAGCTGCTCGGCGGCCAGCTGACCGGCGGCTCGACCAGTGTGCGCGACGCCTGGACCACGCTGCGCGAGGCCGGCGCGCAAGCGCGCATGATGCTGATCTCCGCGGCCGCCAAGGAATGGAAGGTGCCGGAAAGCGATTGCCGCGCGCAGAACGGCCAAGTGATCAGCAAAGGCGGCAAGAAGCTGTTCTACGGCCAGCTCGCCGAAAAAGCCGCCGCCCTGCCCTTGCCCAAGAATCCGCCGCTGAAGTCGGCGAATGAATTCAAGATCGTCGGCAAGGCGATGCGCCGCCTCGACACGCCGATGAAAGTGACCGGCAAGGCCGGTTATGGCCTCGACGTGGATCTACCCGGCATGCTGATCGCCTCCCTGGCGCAATGCCCGGTGATCGGCGGCAAGGTGCTGAGCGTGGATGACGCCAGGGCCAAGGCGATGCCTGGCGTAAAGGCAGTAGTCAGGATCGACGACGGCGTTGCCGTGGTGGCCGATACTTTCTGGCAGGCCAGACAGGCGCGCGATGCGCTGACCATCAAATGGGACGAAGGCGTCGGCGCTAAACTCTCGACTGCCTCGATCTCGCAGGGGCTCAAGGACGCGCTCGCCAATCCCGCCGCCAGCGTGAAAAAAACCGGCAATGCCGATCAGGCCATCGCCGGCGCCGCCAAAAAGATCGAGGCTACCTACGAGTTGCCCTTCCTGGCCCACGCCACCATGGAGCCGATGAACTTCACGGCAGACGTGCGCGCCGACGGTTGCGATATCTACGGCCCCACGCAATTCCCGCAACTGGCCGAAGGCATGGCCATGCAGATCACCGGCTTCCCCAAGGAAAAGATCAAGGTTCACACCACCTTCCTCGGCGGCGGTTTCGGCCGGCGCATCGACGTCGATTTCATCGTCCAGGCCGTGCAGATTTCGAAGGCCGTCGGCAAGCCGGTGAAACTGATCTGGACGCGCGAGGACGATATGACCCATGATTTCTATCGCCCGGTCAGCCTCAGCACGCTGTCTGCCGGCCTCGACGACAAGGGCATCCCGGTGGGACTCAAATCGCGCCTGACCTCGCAATCGGTTACCGCCCGCCTGTTTCCGGCCTTCGTCAAGGACGGCATGGAGCCGTTCATGACCGAAGCGGCCGTCACGCCCTACACCGTGCCGAACATGAGCGTGGAAAACATGATCATCGACTCCGGTATGCGCGTCGGCTACTGGCGCTCGGTGTCGCATGCGCTCAACGCCTTCGCCAATGAAAGCTTCGCCGACGAAATGGCCGCCGCCGCCGGTCGCGACCCGCTCGAGTTCCGCATGTCCCTGCTGGGCGGCAAGGAGAACGAGCGCTACCGCAATGTGCTGAGGCTGGCGACCGACAAGGCCGGCTACCAACCCGGCGGCAAGCTGCCCAAGGGACGCTTCCAGGGCATCGCCGTGATGGAAGGCTATGGCACCTATGTCGCGCAGGTGGCCGAAATCTCGGTGGTGCAGAACAACATCAAGGTGCATCGCGTCACTGTGGCCGTCGACTGCGGGATGATGGTCAACCCGGACATCGTCAAGGCACAGGTGGAATCGAGCGTGGTGTTCGGCCTCTCCGCCGCCCTGCTGTCGAAAATCACGCTCAAGGACGGCAAGGTCGAGCAATCCAACTTCCACGACTATCCGGTACTGCGCATGAACGAGATGCCGGTGGTCGATGTGCTGCTGGTCGTCTCCAACGAGAACCCCGGCGGCATCGGCGAACCCATCACCGCCACCACCGGCCCGAGCGTGGCCAATGCGGTATTCAACGCCACCGGCAAGCGCGTGCGCAAAATGCCGATCACCAAGGATGAATTGAGCAAAGCCTGATCGGTATTGCTGCAAAAAAACGATGCGGTGGACGGCTTGCTGTTCACCGCATTTTTTATTTGTGCACTGGCCGAACGAAAATCGTAGAACGCCATTTGGCGCGGTGTTTGGGGCATTTTTGCTCGGAAAGGCGCGCCAGTGCTGGACTTTTATATTCAGCCCGGATTCTGTAGCCCCACCATGTCTCTAAAAACCTACCTGCGCGGGTTGGTTTTGCGTTGCCGGCGGGCACAGTACTCAGAATCGCGGCTTATTATTTGAACTGGCCGCCGACTGGTCGCAAGCGATAGCCAAAAATGAAAAGCCCGGCAGGTTTCCCTGTCGGGCGGGTACGAATCTTTCGATTCTTATTGTAGCAACGGCTCTCACCCCGGAAAGCTACAAGACTAAAGAATAGCGGAGTTGACAATGGCAATCAAGCACGAATTGGGACCGCTCACGTTTGGCTTCGATATCGGCATCGCTTCGGTGGGATGGGCGGTACTTTGTCCGACGCGGATTGTCGATCTCGGCGTGAGATGTTTTGACAAGGCCGAAACAGCGAAGGAAGGAGAATCCCTGAACCTCGCGCGCCGTACGGCTCGATTAATGCGCCGCCGCCTACGTCGTCGCGCTTGGCGCCTCACAAAGCTCGCACGTTTGATGAAGCGCGAAGGTGTGATCGATGATGCTAACGAATTTCAAACGGTGCCAACAACTTCCATGTCGCCATGGCAGTTGCGAGTTAAGGCGCTGGATAGAAAACTGGAGCGCGATGAGTGGGCAAGAGTGCTCTATCACGTATGCAAGCATCGCGGCTTTCATTGGATTAGCCGCGCAGAGGAAAAGAAAGCCGAAGCCGACGCAAAGGGCGAAGGCGGAAAAGTAAAGCAGGGTCTGGCTGCAACCGCAAGATTGATGAGCCAAAAAGGGTACCGCAGCGTCGCCGAAATGGTTTTGGCGGAATTTCCCGATGCACAGCGCAACAAGCAAGGCGACTATGGCAAGTCGCTTTCGCGAGTGTCCCTTGCAAATGAACTGGCGCTACTATTTTCAAAGCAACGGGCGCTCGGTAATCCGAACACAAGCACCTCGTTGGAACAATCGATTCTTGGCCAAGGCGATCGGAAAGGCGGTCTTTTTTGGTCGCAAAAGCCGGCTTTGGCCGGTGCCGACCTCCTTAAAATGCTCGGCAAATGTACCTTTGAAAAAAGCGAGTATCGCGCACCCAAGGCCACCTTTACTGCTGAGAGGCATGTTTGGCTCACTCGTTTGGTCAATCTTCGAGTTATCGTCGACGGCCGCACGCGGCCTTTAAGTGAAGCAGAAAGACGCCTTGCCCTGCCACTCCCATATCTGGCTGGCGAAAAATTCGAATACAAACAATTACGCGCCGCGCTTGAAAAAAATGGATTGCCTGATTCATTCAAATTTGCGGGCCTCCCATATCCAAGCAAGCGGCAAGAATCAGAAGAAAAGGCGAAAAACCCGGAGTCAGCAAGTCTAATGAAAATGCCGGCGTGGCATGAACTTCGGCTCACCCTAAAGCGCGCTGGACTCGAAACAGAGTGGCAGGGCATGGCAACCGCCGCGATAGATGGCAATCCCGACTTGCTGGATCAAATAGCCTGGGTCTTGAGCGTGTTCAAGGACGATGACGAAGTTGTCGCTGAATTGAACAAGCTGTCGCTCCCAGCTAAAGAAAAGACTATTGAAGCACTGCTGGGGGTCAGGTTCGATAAATTCCATTCCCTATCTTTAAAAGCGCTGCGGCAGATTGTCCCATACATGGAAGCAGGGCTGCGCTACGATGAGGCTTGCGAGAAGGCCGGTTATCACCATAGCCAGCTTTTCAAGATCGGCGAAGGCGTAAGTAAGAAACTTCCATCGTTATATAGCGGCCGCGATCAATCCGGCCGTATGGTCTTTAACGAAGAGCTTGGCGATATCCCGCGAAATCCCGTTGTATTGCGCGCCCTGAATCAAGCACGCAAAGTGCTAAATGCACTTGTGGAAAAATATGGGTCGCCGTATTCCGTACATATCGAAATGGCGCGGGATTTATCAAAGCCTTTCGATGAGCGCAACAAGATCGGCAAGGAGCAAGAGGCCTATCGTGAGCGCAACGAAAAAGACCGGCAAACATTTTTAAGCGAATTCGACGTCATCGGCGCCGCGCGAGGTGGCGACTTCGATAAGTGGAAGCTGTATCGAGAGCAGCAAGGAAAATGTGCCTACTCGGTCGAGCCAATAGACATCCATCGCCTGCTTGAACCAGGTTATGTCGAAATTGACCATGCACTGCCCTACTCTCGCAGTTTCGACGACAGCAAAAACAATAAAGTTTTGGTGCTCGCGAAAGAGAACCGCGACAAAGGCAACCGTACGCCTTACGAGTATCTTGACGGCGAGCACGAGTCGGCGCGGTGGCGAATGTTCGTGGCATTTGTTGAATCGAACAAAGCTTATCGCCAAGCCAAGCGCTCACGGCTATTGAGGAAGGATTTCGGGAACGAACAATCCGAGGAGTTCAGGGAGCGCAACCTAAACGACACACGCTACATCTGCCGTTTTTTCAAGAACCAAGTCGAGCGATTCTTGCGACTCGCCGAAGGCAGCGAAGACAGGCGGTGCGTAGTCGTATCGGGGCAGCTGACCGCATTTCTGCGCGCTCGCTGGGGCTTGTTGAAGGTACGCGACGAGAGCGACCGCCACCATGCGCTGGACGCCGTTGTGGTTGCTGCATGCAGCCACAGCATGGTCAAGCGCTTGTCGGATTACGCAAGGCGAAAAGAACTAGACCAGGTAAAAGACGGTTTTGTCGATATTGCGACCGGTGAAATTGTTAATCCCAGCATGCAGCAACGTTTGGCGGAACATTTTCCCGAGCCGTGGCCTTATTTCAGGGATGAGGTGCAAGTACGTCTGAAGTTAGATGACCCTGCGCTGTTACGGACAGAACTTGAACGCCTCGGAACTTATTCGGCTGCGATGCTGGAAGAGGTGAAACCAATTTTTGTATCGCGAGCACCTCAGCGGCGAAACGGTGGCGCTGCACACAAGGAAACAATTTATAGCCAGCCTGCACGCCTCCAAGCGCAAGGCGGCGTCACACAGAAGGTACCGTTAACGAGCCTCACGATCAAAGCTCTCGACAACCTGATTGATCCCCACCGAAATGAAAAGCTATATGCAGCGATTCGGGAACGGCTGGAACAACACGGCGGTAAGGCAGACAAGGCGTTTGCAGCTGGCAATCCGCTTCGAAAGCCGGACCACAACGGGGCACCGACTGGCCCGATAGTTCGTACCGTAACCATGGTTATCGACAAACTCACAGGCGTACCGGTTCGTGGCGGTGTTGCTAAGAATGACAGCATGCTAAGAGTTGATGTTTTTGCGAAAAGTGGAAAGTTTCATCTGGTGCCAATTTATGTTCATCATCGAGTGAAAGGCCTTCCCTTCAAGGCAATCGTCGCTTTCAAGGACGAGACCGAATGGACCTTGATCGATGAAAGCTTCAATTGGCAATTTTCGCTTTATCCGAATGATCTTGTGCGTGTGAATCTCAACGGCAAAGAGCCGATAACTGGCTACTTCGCCAGTTGCGATCGTAGCACTGGAGCAATCAGTCTATGGGCCCATGATCGCAGTAAAGCGATTGGGAAAGACGGTCTTATTAGGAGTATTGGCCTCAAGACGGCAAAGACTGTTGAAAAGTTTCATGTCGATGTTTTGGGTACTGCATACCCAACCACTGCGGTGCCGCGCCGTGGTCTGGCGTAGCGTTGTTATTAACCAACCGGCTCGCCTAAAGCGCGAGCACTTTTCGCTAGTCATCGAGCAGGAACAAACGGCGCATGTGCCGTTTGAAGACATCGCAATCATTGTGCTGCATCACCGCGAAATCACGCTGACCCATCCTGTACTTGCGGCATGCGCGGACTACGGCATCAGCTTGTTTGCCACGGGTGATAACCATCAACCTAACGGCGTATTTCTCCCCTACCTTCAGCACAGCCGCGCAACACGAATGATGCGGCTACAGCTGCGCTTAGCAAAGCCAACGGTTAAAAGCGCTTGGGCGGAGATCGTCAAAATGAAGATTCGCAATCAAGCTGAATGCTTGCGGCTTTGCAACGCAAAGGACGAAGACCGCCTATTGTCATACTCACGTCGAGTCCGCTCGGGTGACACAGAGAACCTGGAAGCGCAAGCAAGCGCAGTATATTTCCGCGCGTTATTCGGGAGCAACTTTGATCGGTCGCAACAGCGTTGGACAAATGCGGCGCTTGATTACGGCTACTCAATTTTTCGCGGCGCGATTGCGCGAGCACTCGTAGCACATGGATTTTTGCCCGCTATTGGCTTGTTTCATCGCAGCGAGCAGAACGCATTCAATCTCGCCGACGATGTCATAGAGCCGTACCGCCAGATCGTTGATTTGCATGTTGCGAAATTGCCGGCTCTCTCCGAAGAGACTGAGCTTTCGCCGAATGACAAAGGGAATCTGGTGGCTCTGCTAAATATCGACGTAGGCATGCCGCGCGGGGTGATGAGCAGTCTTTCTTCGATCGAACAAACTGTCGAATCGTTAGCCAGGCTCTATGAGGGTAACGATGAAAACACGCTGGAACTGCCGCGCCTGCTTGGGTTACGGCAGCATTTCCGCGAAATCTGATGGGGCAGGAGACCCGGCGCTTTATGAGACTGCTGGTGTTCTTCGATTTGCCAGTTGTCACAAAAGCGGAGCGCAAAGCGTACGTACACTTCCGTCGATTTTTGCTGAACGACGGTTATGACATGCTCCAGTTTTCCGTTTATGGGCGCATTTTGAACGGCACTGACGCCGAGCAAAAGCATATGCAGCGACTAGTGCAAAATCTTCCACCGGCTGGCTCCATTCGCGTATTGACCGTTACCGAAAAGCAGTTCGCAAGCATGAAGTTGCTTGTGGGGCTCCCGCTTTTTCAGGAAAAAAACGTCAACGCGGCGCAAATGCTATTGTTTTAAAGCGTTTTTAAAAGACGAAATCCCGCGTAGCGCTAGGCGCTACGCGGGTTTCCGGCTAGTCAGATTGTAGCCTTCCGGGGTGAGAGAGGGAGCTACAACGCATGCTGGATGTTGATGCCGTCATTAAGTGATTGTAGCCTTCCGGGGTGAGAGAGGGAGCTACAACGGTAAGGCCGGCGGCCTCGCGCGCTTTTCGGATTGTAGCCTTCCGGGGTGAGAGAGGGAGCTACAACACTGCCCGCCTGGTTCGATCATTGTTATTGGATTGTAGCCTTCCGGGGTGAGAGAGGGAGCTACAACGGGCATGATCTACTTATTCGCCCAGGCGGAGATTGTAGCCTTCCGGGGTGAGAGAGGGAGCTACAACCAGTTCAGAGGCGACGGGAAAAACCCCGTCACCTCTGAACTGCGCGCTGCGCGCTCTTGCGTCACTAGAATGCGGCCCTTCCTCATATGTCGATCGAATTTATTTTTTTTGAAAGTCAAGCATTGGCGCGCTTTCCCAGCCACTTTTGCCCCAAAACCCGCACCAATGCTGGACTTTGTTCTTTCAAAATATTTTCCAAACCCTTCTTGACATAAAACGAACGATCGTTCTATTATTAACCCCATGAACCAGACCGCAAACAAATTGAGCAAGGGTGAAGAGACCCGCGCCGCCATTCTCAAGGCGGCGCTGAAGCACGCCAGTGTGGCCGGCTTCGAGGGGCTCACCATCGGTACGCTGGCGGCCGAGACCGGCATGTCCAAAAGCGGCCTGTTCGCGCATTTCGGTTCCAAGGAAGAGTTGCAGATCGCCACGCTGGACGAAGGCATTCGCCGCTTCAGCGAGACGACGATGATGCCGGCGCTGTCGGCGCCGCGCGGCCTGAAGCGTTTGCAGGCGATGTGCGACAACTGGCTGAACTGGACGGCGCGCAACGACCTCGCCGGCTGCCCGATGATGACCGCCAGCCAGGAATTCGACAACAAGCCGGGGCCGGTGCGCGATGCAGTGGTGGCGCATATGCAGCGCCTGCATCAGGGCCTGGTGAAATCGGTGCAGATGGCGATCGACAATGGCGAGTTCGCCGCCGGCATCGATGCGGAACAAGTCGCCTTCGAATTGTTCGGCATCATTTCCAGCTGCTATCGCGCGCGCAATCTGTTCCACGACAAGTTCGCCGATCAGCGTGCGCGCCGCGCTTTCGAACGCCTGATCGATTCCTGTCGGGCCCTGCCTGCCCAAGCCCAGCGCAGCGCCTCCGCTGCCGCGCCCACCCCCTAAACCGCATTGAAGGAGACCGTCATGACCACTGCCCAACTTCCGTCTTTCAATAGCACGATCGTTCGTTTTATGGCACGCCACCCGATTGCCCCCGCCCTCAGGCGCGGCGTGCAACGTGTCGGCATGCGTTTAGCCTCGGCAGTCGCGCCGCGCTTTGCCGTCAGGCAGGCGATGGACCGTTTCATGACGCCGCCGCGTTTCCCGCGGCCCGAGGCCGAGCATGCTCTCCTCGACAACGCGACGGCGCTGGATATCGCCACGCCGCTGGGCGATATCCGCGCCTGGCGTTTCGGCGAACCCACAGCGCCGGTGATCCTGTTCAGTCACGGCTGGGGGGGGCGCGGCGCGCAGTTCCGCAGCTTTGTGCCGGCGCTGCTGGATGCCGGCTACCAGGTGATCCTGTTCGACCATATCGGCCACGGGCAAAGCGCGGGCCGCGAATCGTCGCTGGTGGATTTCTGGCGCGGACTGGAAGCGGCGCTGAAGGCTCTCGATGCACAGGGCCTGGTGCTGGCCGGCCTCGTCGGCCACTCGCTGGGCGCGGCGGCGGTGGCCTCCGCCCTGCGCGGCATGCCGCCGGGGCAGACGCAGGGCCTGCGCGCGGTGTTGATCGCGCCGCCTTCTTCGGTGATCCGCTACTCGAAATTTTTCGCGCGCTATCTCGGCATCAGCGAGCGCATCCGCGACGCCATGCAATGGCGCTTCGAACAGCGCACCGGCGTGGCCTGGCAGGAATTCGAATTGCCGCATTCGGTCGACCGGATCGCGGCCAAGGCCCTGGTCATCCACGACCGTGACGATCGCGATGTGGGCATCGACAGCGGCCTGGCGATCGCGCGCGCCTGGCCCGATGCGCGCTTCCACGAGACCCGGCGGCTCGGCCATAACCGCATCCTGCGCGACCGGGAAGTCATTCAGCACGTAGTCGATTTTCTCGGCGGCCGCGTCGAGTTCCTGCGCCCGCCCGCCAGCGGCGAACGCAGCCCCTACCGCGAACCTGCACCGCTGTATTGATGCACCGATGAAGGAGACCATCATGAAACTGCTTACCCTGGGCGCCGCCCTCAGTTTTACCGCGGCCGCGGCGAACGCGACGATTGCCGTCAGCAACCTGCACAGCGAACATCTGTCGCACGGCGCGGAAGCCGGCGCCATCGGCAACGGCGGCTCAACCCTGTTCACGCTCGCCGTGGTTGCGCTGTTCGCCATCTCCGGCCTGTATGCGCTGGCGGCGTCGGGTCGCATTCGCTCCCTGCCGCTGATGCAGAACGCGATCTACGCCATCACCGGTTTCTACCTGCTGCGCGGATCATTCCTGCTGCCGCAACTGTTCGGCTACAACATTTTCTCGTCGCGCTACGAGGTCAGCGCCGCCGATCTGCTGCTGTCGGCCCTGGTGCTGGCGATCGGCATCGTCCACCTGGTCGGTCTCAACAGGCAGAGCGGCGGCGAAACGCGCTAGTTCGAAACATCAAACAGCCGTCATTCCAGTGCAGGCTGGAATCCAGTCCCGCGTATTGTCGAATCATGGACTGGGCTGGGCCACAGCTGCGCTGGGCGACGGCGATGGATTATGTTCCTCCGCCTGTAGCGGTGTTTGCGTAATGTTGGTGCGCTAGGCAGAATAGGCCCGGCAGTCCATAAAAACATGACGCAACACCGGAGGAGCCATGCCCAGCACCATGATGCAGCGCCCGCTGCTGATCTCGTCTTTGCTCGAGCACGCCGCTAAAAACTTTGGCGACACCGAAATCGTGTCGCGCACCGTGGAAGGCCCGATCCATCGCTACAATTATCGCGAAGCCAACCGCCGCGCCAAACAGCTGGCCAATGCGCTCAGGCATCTGGGGGTCAAGCGCGGCGACCGCATCGGCACCCTGGCGTGGAACGGCTTTCGACACCTTGAAGTCTATTACGGCGTTTCCGGCATGGGCGCCATCACGCACACCGTCAACCCGCGCCTGTTTCCCGAGCAGATTGCGTACATCATCAATCATGCCGAAGATGCATGGCTGTTTTTCGATGTCTGCTTTGTGCCCCTGGTCGAGGCACTGGCGCCGAAGCTGTCCAGCGTCAAGGGTTTTGTGGCAATGACCGATGCGGCGCATATGCCGCAGGCGAAGATCCCCAACCTGCTGTGCTATGAAGACCTGCTCGCCGACGAAGCCGACGATTATGTCTGGCCGCAGTTCGACGACCAGACGCCCTCCGGGCTCTGCTATACCTCGGGTACCACCGGCAACCCCAAGGGTGTGCTGTATACGCATCGCTCCACCCTGTGCCACACCTATGCGGCGATGACTCCGGACGCCTTCGGCCTCACCTCCCGCGACACCCTGTTGCCGGTGGTGCCGATGTTCCACGTCAATGCCTGGGCCACGCCGTTCATCGCGCCGGCCGCCGGCTGCAAGCTGGTGTTTCCCGGCGCCATGCTGGACGGCGCCAGCCTCTATCAATTGTTCGAGCAGGAAAGCGTCACCGCCAGCGCCGGCGTACCCACGGTGTGGATGGGCCTGCTCAATTATCTGAAAACCCACCAACTCAAGTTCAGCACGCTCCGCGAAACCGTGATCGGCGGCTCGGCCTGCCCGCCGGCGATGATCGAGAGTTTCGAGAAAGACTACGGCGTCAATGTGATCCACGCCTGGGGCATGAGCGAACTCTCGCCCCTGGGTAGTATGAACCGCCTGCGCGCCAAGCACCTGAAGCTCGGCGCCGCCGAACAGTTCGCCATCAAGGTCAAACAGGGCGTGCCGATTTTCGGCATCGAGCTGGAAATCGTCGATGCGGAGGGCAAGGTGCTTCCGCATGATGGCAAGGCCTTCGGCGACCTGATGGCGCGCGGCCCGTGGGTAATGGAGCGCTATTTCAAGGAAGAACATTCGGCATTGCGAAACGGCTGGTTTCCGACGGGCGATGTGGCCACCATCGATGCCGACGGCTATATCCAGATCACCGACCGCTCCAAGGACGTGATCAAATCGGGCGGCGAATGGATCAGCTCGATCGAGCTGGAAAACATCGCCGTCGCCCACCCGGCGGTGCAGGAAGCCGCCGTGATCGGCATCGCCCATCCCAAATGGGACGAGCGCCCCCTGCTGGTGGTGATGCTGAAAAAAGACGCCCGGGCGACACGCGCCGAACTGCTGGCGTTCTACGACGGCAAGGTGGCGAAGTGGATGAAGCCCGACGATGTCGCCTTTGTCGAGCAACTGCCGCATACCGCCACCGGCAAATTGCTCAAGACCAAATTGCGCGAGGAATTTCGCAATTACAAATTGTCGACAGCCTGAGCCGCGGGGCGCCGCGGCCTTGCAAGCGCGTCAGGCGTGAATCGACGGCGCCGCGGCGCCGCGGCGCGCGCCCGGTTCCGACGAGGCCTCGACCACCACCGGCAAATTGAGGCTGCGCCACAACCCCCGGGGATACATGCCGCGCCTGAGCAATTGCCCCGCCACCATCAGCACGATGCGGGCGATATCGTGGATCGGCCGGAAATGGCTGGGACGCGCCTGTTTCGGATAAATGCCGGGGATCGCGACCGCCACGCTGCGCACACCGGCGGCCGCGGCGACGATCAGGATCTCGCTCTCGAATACAAAACCCTGCCACGAAACCTGCTTGCGGCTGAGCCGCGACAGCAGGGACGCCGGATACACGCGAAAACCCGATTGCGTATCGGCGATCGGATAACCCGCCGCCCAGGAAATCCAGAAGCGCGCAAACTGGTTGGCATAGTAGCGGCGCGCCGGAAAATTCTTGCGGTCATGCAGACGCGCACCGATGACGATGCGGTGCGGGTACATGGCAGACACATTGAGCAGCCGCCCGATGTCTTCGGGACTATGCTGGCCATCGCCGTCCAGGGTCACCACGCTGCGCGCGCCGCGCGCCAGCGCATGCTCGAAGCCCCTCCACAGGCTTGCCGCCTTGCCGATATTGCGTTCGTTGCGCAGCAGCGTGACCGGCAGGCCGGCCAGCTGCGCGGCCGTGCCATCCTGCGAGCCATCATCGACCACCACCACATTGGGAACCATCCGCAAGGCCCGTTCGGCCAGCGCGCGGATGGTTTCCACCTCGTTGTAGGCGGGAATCAGCACATGGATTTCGTTCAGGGCGTCAGGCATGAAGGCAATTCAATATTCCGATGGCGGGCAGCGCCCGTTTGCAGGCGGGCGGGGAATTGAGGCGATCCACTTGCGCATTCTCCCATAACGGCGGCGCTTATCTGTGCGGTAGCGCTCATGGCGCCCCCGCAGTCCGGTTGCCATCCGCGCGCATCAGCAGGCTCAGCAGCGGCGTCGTCATCAGGGTGGTGACCAGGGCCGTCACGAACAACACCGTGAACATCTCTTGGCCGATCAGGCCGGCATCGAGGCCGACTTTCAGGAACACCAGCTCGACGACGCCGCGCGTGTTCATCAGCACGCCGACCATCAGGGAGGAGCGCCATGATTGCCGCGCCAGTCGCGCCCCCAGGGTACCGGCAATGATCTTGCCGGCAATCGCCGCGCCGAGCACCAGCAGCAGCACGGTGACGCCGGCGGCGGCGAACGCGCGCGCGGTGGTATTCAGGCCCGCATAGGCAAAAAAACAGGGCATCAGCACCAGCAACACCAGCGGCTCCACGCGCTGCCGCAACTCTTCAAGCAGGCGGTTATCGCGCGGCAGGCACAGGCCAAAGATGAAGGCGCCGAACGCGGCATGCACCTGCAGGCGCTCGGTGAGCCAGGCGCACAGCAGCGCACCCATCAGCAGCAGCGCCGTAACGGCCAGCGGCTGGGGCGCAGCATGCGGCCGAAGCGCACCGGCCAGCCAGGGGCGCAGCACACCGAGCATGAACGCGCCCAGCAGCGCCAGCAACAGGGCGTTGACGGCCGCCTGCCATCCGCTCGCCGGCGCGTTGCCGGTGGCCAACACCACAGCCAGCATCAGCCATGCCACTACATCGCCGATCGCCGCGGCCGACAGCGCGAGTTTGCCCGGCGCGGTATGCACCAGTTCGCGCTCCCTGAGAATGCGCGCCAGCACCGGCAGGGCGGTGACGGACAATGCCGTACCGATGAACAAGGCGAACGGCCAAAACGCCACGCCCGCCGGCGCCATGCTGCGATAGAGCAGCGGGGCCAGTGCCAGCCCGGCCAGCATCGGCAGCAACAGGCTGAGGCCCGCGAGTTGCGCCGCATGGCGCCACTGCCGGCCGGCCTCGCCGCCGGCAATGCGCAGCTCGGCACCCATCAGGAACATGAACAGCACCAGACCGAGTTGGCCAAGGCCGTTGATCTCGCGCAGGGAGCCCGGTGCGAACAAATACAGATGCCAGTCCGGCAGCAGCCCGCCGAGCACGATGGGCCCGAGCACGAACCCGGCCGCCATTTCGCCGATCACCGGCGGCTGGCCGAAGCGGCGCAGAAGCAGCGCCAGACCCCGCGCGGTCAGCAGAATGATAAGGATTTGCAGGATCATTCAAGGTCCATCGGAAATTTTCGCCTTTGCCTTCGCCATCGCACCGGCCGCACCATCACCACAGCATCCAGCGCCACCACCAGGGCACCATGTCGCGGCGATGGGCGGCATCGCGGCCGCGCACCAGGGCGGCGCGCTCCATGCTTGTCGCTTCATTGTAAAAGGGCTGTGCGGACAGGGTCAGCCCGGACGCGCGCGCTTTGTCGACAATCATCTGCAGGTACTCCTGCATATGCGCCGCGGTGTAGTTGTTGGTGTCGTGGAAGGTAATCACCACCGGCGCGACCCCGTCGACCGCCGGGATCTGCCCGCTGTCGATGCGTTCACGCACCTTGCGCATTTCGCCGGCCATATGGATAAAGCGGCGCGGGCTGGCCTTGAAACCCCAGTCCTTGCCGTCATTGGCGCTGATATCGGTCAGCAATACCGTCAGGCCATGGCTGGCATAGGCCGCCAGGGTGCGCGCATCATAGGCCCAGTAGGGTGGGCGCAACAGGGTGACCGGCCGCCCCAGCACCGGGGCCAGGTCGGTAATGCCGTCGCGCAGGGCTTGCACCAGTTCGGCATCGTTCAGGCTCCGATGATTGCGGTGTCCCCAATGGGAAGCGTCGTGCAGGGCCAGCACATGGCCGTCCGCGAATTCGCGCCGGATCAACGCACGGCCGCGCCTGGTCGCGCCGCCATCGCTGCTGCGCGTCTGCAGGAAAAAAATCGCCTTGATCCCGTTCTGGGTGGTGTTATGGGCCAGCGTATCGAGAATTTTTTCGGTGGGATTGTCGGTCAGCCGGCCGTTGGGGCCGTCGTCGAAGCTGAGGATGAACCGTACCGGGACAGCCGCAAGGTCGGGTGGCGCTGCGGTTCCGGCGCCGGGCCCGATCGACGCGCAGGACGCCAGCAGCCATACCAGGCTTGTCGCCACCACAGGACAGATTTTTTTGAATGCCATCGATGATGCGAACTGCAGCGTTCATTCCTTGAGGTTGACCTGCTGCTTCGATTGCGCGAATACCCAGGTCAGGCCGATGCCGGCGGCAATATTGCTGCGCCGCTCGACCAGGGGACTGGCCGCGAAAGCCGCATGGCTGATATTGTCGTATTTGATAAAGGCGCCCAGCCACATCCGTTCGAATCGCTTCGAAGCCGCGACGATGAATTGCGCGCCGGAATAGCCGCCCGGCGCGCGGTAAGCCGGACGCATGATACTGGAATATTGCGGGGCAACGCCGTAGAAATAGTCGTGATAGCGGCGATCCGCGATCAACACACCGGCGACCAGGCCCAGCCTCCAGCCCCGCGCCATGCCGACATCCAGATTGAGCTGCGGATGGGTCAAGGCGCCCGCATCGTTGACATGACGAAAATCGCTGGCGATCACGGCGCGTACCGGCAGCTTGAAGGTCAGCTTGCCATGATCGGGGAATGCCAGCAGCAGGATGCTGAGCGCCGGCCCGATCTCCAGCGTGGGATCGAGATTCGGCATGCCCTGGCGCGCGCCATTATCGCGGCTGCGCACCGGCACCGAGCCGTCGATGGAAATATCGAGTTCGACGCGCTCGCGCTTGAACAGCAGGCCGCGCATCTTGTCGCGATCCATCTGCAGCATCTCGCCGCGATAGACGAAATACGGCACCGGCAGCAGGTAACCGCGCTGCCGGTTGGAGCCGCGGTAATCGGGATAGCTGAGCGCGGCCACGCCGCCACCCACTTCCCACAGCGGGTGTTCCTCGGCGGCGGCCAGGCCGGCAATCGCCGTCAGTGCGATGAATAAACCCATGGTGCCGGCAAAAACAAAACATCGATGGGCTTTCATACACCTTCAGCGCTGGCCCGGACATCGCGCCGATGCTTGAACCAGGCCCGAATTGCCGTCGGCAAGGTGCCGAGAAAATTGACATAATAAATCGCCCGGAACAGATACAGGCGCGGCGTGATCGGGCCGCGGCGAAACACATCGCCCGCCAGCAGCGATACCACCGCCGACTGCACGCCCCACACATTACGCGGCGCCATGAACAGCTTGCGGATGACCGGCGATGTCATGCGATAGATCAGCCATGAGAAGGTGCGTACCCCGCGCCGCACGGTGCGATCGAATTCGCGATGGAGCTGCGGCGCGCGCGCCGGGTCGGCGAGCACGCCGTCCACCACCCCGGCCCCCAGCTTGGCGCTGTTCATCGCCAGATGCACGCCGCTGGAAAATACCGGATCGATGAAGGCCCAGGCGTCGCCGATCAGCAGATAGCCGTCGCCGCACATGCGGCTCGACTGATAGGAATAGTTGCCGGTGGCCGTGACCGGCGCGGTCAGTTCGGCGTCGACGAGGCGCGCCGAAATTTCCGGCGAGAGCGCGATGGTCTGCATCAAGAACGTGGTCGGATCGGTGCGGCGCGAATTGAGATACGCCGGCCAGCACACCGCCCCCACGCTGGTGGTGCCGTCCTTCAGCGGGATGAACCAGAACCAGCCATGCTCGAACCAGACGATGGTGATATTGCCCTCGGCGCTGCCGGCATTGCGGCGCGCATTGCGAAAGTGCCCGAAGATGGCGGCGCTGGCGTGCTTCCTGTTTTTTTGCTTGATGCCGAAACGGTTCGACAAAAAAGTATCGCGCCCCGAAGCGTCCACCAGATAGCGCGTGCGCCATTGCTGGGTGCTGCCGTCGTCCACCTGCAAGGTGATCAGGGTGTCTTCCCCTTTGGCAAAATCGCCGAAGGTCACGGCACTGACGCGCGCGCCCTCGAACACGCGTGCGCCCTTGGCGGCGGCATTGCGCAACAGCATATGGTCGAACTCGGAGCGGCGCACCTGGAAGGCATGCGGCCAGCGCTTGTCGAAGGCCTCGGCAAAAGCGAAACGCACGGTCTTGTTATGCGTATGGGATTCAAATTCGGCGGCGTCCTTGCGAATGCCGATGCGCACCAGTTCCTCCCACACGCCCAGCTGTTCCAGCAGCGGCATGTTCTGCGGCAGCAGGGATTCGCCGATATGAAAGCGCGGGTGATGTTCCTTGTCGACCACGGCCACGTCGCGCCCCTTTTGCGCCAGCAGGGCGCTGATGGTCGAGCCGGCCGGACCGCAGCCGATGACAAATACTTCGCAATGGCGCTCTGCCTCTGCGGTGCTGCCGATGACGAGTCTGGGCATGATCGGACCTCCTGGTAACGGCGGTTTCCACTATCGGCAGCCGGTTGCCGCCAAGTAAAAAAATGATTTGCCGATGCTGCACTTGCCTGTTACTTGCCTGTTTCGAGGCGACTCCTGAAACGGCGACCTCGCAGTCTCAGCTCATGCCGCCGTCGATACTGATGACCTGGCCGGAAATATAACCGGCACGATCCGAACAAATAAAGCCGACCAGGGCCGCGACTTCCTCGGCGCGGCCGGCGCGCGCCAGTGGCACCAGTTGCCTGATGCGCTCGGCGGGAAAGGCCTCGGCCAGCATCGGCGATTCGATGATGCCCGGCGCCACCGCATTGACGGTGATGCCGCGCGTGGCGACTTCCAGCGCCAGCGCCTTGGTGGCGCCATGCAGGCCGGCCTTGGCCGCCGCATAATTGACCTGCCCGCGATTGCCCAGCAGACCCGACACCGAGGTCACGCTGACAATGCGGCCCCAGCGGGTGCGAACCATCGGCATCAGCAGCGGCTGGGTGACATTGTAAAAACCGTTCAGGCTGACATCGATCACGCGCTTCCAGCGGGCTTCGTCCATCGCCGGCAGCAGCACATCGTCGTGGACGCCGGCATTGTTGACCAGCACCTGGATGGCACCGCTGTCGAGCAATGCGGCCAGGGCCGCGGCGGTCGCGCGGTTGTCGCAGACATCGAATACCGCGACTTCGGCACTGCCGCCCTGCCCGCGCAATTCTTCAACAAGTGTTTGCGCCGCAGCGGCGTGTTGATGCGCATGCACCACCACATGCAGGCCCTGCGCCGCCAGCTCGCGGCAAATAGCGCCGCCGATCGCGCCACTGCCGCCGGTGACCAGGGCGCGCTTCATGGGCGGGCTTTCGTCGCGGGCAGATTCATATCCCACAGCCGCGCATCGGAATACGTAGAACGCCATTTGGCGCGCTTTTCCAGCCATTTTTGCCCCGGAAGGCGCGCCAAATGGCGTTCTACGCATTTCAGTATCGACGTCATGCGGCGCCTCCTGCAGCCGGCACGCGAAACATCAGCGTGAACTGCCCGCTGATCAAAAGGCGCTCATCCGCGCTTGCCTGGAAGCGGTAAATACCGCCGGCTGCATCACTGTGCAGAAGGGTCGCGCCGAGCAGCAGTTCGCCGTCGACCCGGTCCAGCCATTCGATATGGGTTTCGATATTGCGCAGCGCCGCCAGCACACCGGCGCGCGGCGCGGCATGCGCCTCGCGCAGGGCGCCATGCACGGCGGCCGCCTGCGCCGCGTATTCGATCGCCGCCCATACCGGCAGGCCGCCCGCCTCGCGCAGCGGATTGTCGAAGTCGCGATGTGACAGCGCGACGCAGCGAATGCCGTCCGCATCCCAATGCAGCACGCGCTCCAGCAGGCACATGCGGCCACCGTGCGGAATCTTCGCGGCAATCGCCGCGCGGTCCAGTTTGGGCAGAGTGCGCACTAGCATCGCGACACCCGCAGATTCAGTTCCGGAGACAAGGGCAGCATCGCCGTGCGCGCGGCGGGGTCGGCCAGCGTGGCCAGCGCCGCGAAGCCGCGCGCACTGGCATTGGCCTGCCAGCTCGCCGGCATCCATGCGGCCCAGGCCGGCGCGGCAGGTGCGGCGCTCAAGCCCACGTCCCAGCCGGGGCTGTTCGCCGCTGCCGGCGCGGCTGCGAGCACCAGGGCGATCGCCGTGGCCTCGTTCATCGGCATGACTTCGCTCAGGGGTGCGGGCAAGGGACTGTCGTAGCAGACAAACAACACCGGCAATTGATCGGCATTCACCTGCGCGACCGCATTCAGCAGGCCGGCGGCGAAACTCCATTGGCCGCGGGCGATGCTGCTGGCCGCCAGCTTCGCGTTCATGGCGATGCTGAAATAACCGCTGGGCGCGTTATGCACCGAGTTATGAAACTGGGTGGGCGACACTTCGCGGCTGCCGGCCAGCGCCTCGCAGAGCTGATGGGTGATCACGCCGGCCGCCTCGCGGGAAGCAAACACCATCGCCATTTCCTGCGCCGCAATCGACGTTTGCTGCAGGGCCTGCTCGGCCGCCGCGATCGCGAGGCGCACCGTCGGGCTGCTGCGGCGGCGCTCGGCGGGCGGCAGGCTGTTCGGCGCGATTGCGGCCAGGGGTGCGGCGGCGTAGGCTTGCATGCCGCCCAACACCGCGCGCGCCTGTTGCCAATCGGGCAATCCGGGCGCCAGCACACCGACTCCTTCGACGAAAACGCGCATCAGCTTTCCCTCCCGAAAATCAACGCGCAATTGCTGCCGCCGAAGCCGAAGCTGTTGCTCATCACCGTCGATACGGCGCTGTCGCGGCCGCCAAGCACAATGGCGCACCGGGTGTCCGGATCGACCTCTTGCGTGGTCGGGCTGCCGGGAATGAAATTTTCTTCCAGGCTCAGCAGCGCAATTGCCGCCTCGGTAATGCCGGCCGCGCCCAGGGTGTGCCCGGTAAAGCCCTTGGTGGAAGAGCACGGCGTGTCCGCGCCGAACACGCCGAACACCGCACGGCCCTCGGCGCGGTCGTTGGCCGGGGTCGCGGTGCCGTGCAAATTGATGTAATCGATGTGCCGCGCCTCGCGATTGGCCGTGACCAGTGCGGCCAACATGGCGCGGCGCGCGCCCTCGCCTTCCGGGTGCGGCGTCGACATATGGTGCGCATCGCTGGTTTCGCCGTAGCCTAGCAGGCGCAATGCGCTGCTTGCCGCTTCGGGCTTCTCGAGCAGTGCAAAACCGGCGGCCTCGCCGATGCTGAGTCCGCGGCGCGCCACATCGAAGGGCCGGCAGATTTCGCCGGCCACCAGTTGCAGCGAATGGAATCCATACAGCGTGGTGTGGCAGAGGCTGTCGACACCGCCGACCACGGCGGCATCGATCAGTCCCAGGCGCATGAAACGCTCAGCCAGGCAGAACACCTTGGCGCTGGACGAGCAGGCGGTCGAAATCGTCATCGCCGGCCCGGTCAGGCCCAACACCCGGCGCACAAACTCGGTGGTGGCGTCGAGATTGTGCGTGGTCTCATAACGAAAATCGGCGGGCAGGCTGCCGGTTTCGGGATCGCGATGCTGGTAGGCGATCTCGGTGGACAAAATGCCCGCGGTGCTGGTGCCCAAAAAGACACCGATGCGCGCGGTCCCATAGCGCCGGCGGGCGGCCGCGACCGCAGCGTCGAAACCGTCCTGCTCCAGCGCCAGCAGGGCGAGGCGATGATTGCGGCAATCGTAATCGGCCAGCGCCGGCGGGAAGGCCATGTCGCCGTCCGCCTCGATGCCGTCGACGCGACCGATCCAGCAGGGCAGCGGCGCCCAGTCCAGATCGTTGGCGATGAGTCCGCTGCGTCCTTCGCGCAGCGCGCGCGCGGTCGCCGCCTTGCCGATGCCGGCGGCATTGCTGGTGGTAAAGGCACGGATGGCAAGCGGAATCATTGGCACGAAGGGATTATGAACAAGTTAACGGACAGGCGCGCACAGGATCAATTGGCCGGCATGAGGCTGACCTGCCGCGGCGCCCACAAGGCGCACACCAGCAGGGACAGCAAAGCGCCCAGGGCCACCGTGCCGCCAATGGCGTGCAGCACCGGCGTAGCCGACAAGGCCAGGAAACCGAAGGTGGCGACCGTGGAAATGCTGCACACCGCCAGCGACAACCGGGTACGGGCGCGCTCGTCGGCATCCGCCGGGGTGCGTTCGAAAAACAGCGCGTAATTGAGGCCGATGCCGAGCACCAGCAACAGGGCCACCAGGTGGAATACGCTGATCCGCTGCCCGCCCGCGACCAGCAGCGCCACCGTCAGGGCCAGCGCGGCCGCCACCGGCGCGGCCACGCGCCAGGTGCGGCGCAGGGAACGCAATCCCGCCACCAGCAATATCAGGATCAGCAAGGCGCCCCAGGCCGCCTGATGCAGGGCCTCGCGGCGAAAGCCGTCGACCATTTCGGTCGATACCTGTTTCAGATCGATCAGCTGGCTGTCGCCCCCCGGCATCGCCGCCAGCGCGCTCGACAGGCGGCCGATCTCGTTCACCCCGCCCAGGGGCGTGAGCACCAGCCAGCTGTCGTCGAGGTGCACGAACAAGGCATTCAATTTCGCCCCCAGCGGGGTGGCCGCATAGGCCGCGCGCGTCAGCGCGGGCTGCGTGCGCGCGGCGGCCACCTCCTGCGCAAACGGCACGAAAGCATCGGCACGAAAGCGGAGGCCGCGCAGCGCCGTACGCAAATTCCTGTCCAGTTCCGCGGCGTTCGGCAGCGCGCTCAATCGCGCGCGCTGCGTGGCCGGCGTGGGCACATACCAGGCCGGCGAATCGTAGCTGCGAATCCAGCCGTCCTGCTGCCATTGCCGGAGCGCGGGCAACAGTTTCTCCGCCGCCGCCAGCGCCGCCGCTTCGCTGTCGCCGCGACTGGCCACAAACACGCTGACTTCCGGCGCGCCCATTTCGCGGCGCAGCGCGGCGTCCTGCGCGCGCATCGTCGCCGATACCGGGCTGATGCCCGCCAGATCCGTTTCCCACCAGGCCGGATGCAGCCAGGCCAGCCACAGCATTGCCATCAGGGTGGCGACCACGCAGAGCCGGCGCGGCCAGAGCGAACGTTCGAGCACCGCCAGTTCCGGCACCCGCAATCGATGAAACGCCAGCACCTGCTCGCCCAACAGCCAGGGGATCAGGCGATGCGTGACCAGGCCCGCCACCAGCACCCCGGCCATGGTCAGCACGCCCAGTTGCGCCAGGCCCTGGAAGCTCGATAGCGTCAGTGCCAGTGCACTGACCACTGTCGTCAACACCGCCAGCGCGAGGGTGCGCCCGATGCGCCGCGCCGCGCCGCGCACGGCTTCGCCGGCCGCGGTATTGAGCAGCAGGTAATTCGGATAATCGACCGCCTCGCCAATCAGGGTGGCGGCGAAGCCGAGCGTGATGCCATGCACCGCGCCGAACAGCGCCTGCACCAGCAGCACGCCGATCAGCAGACCGAAGGCCACCGGCGTCACCACCAGGACCACCGGCAAGGCCGAGCGGTAAATGAACACCAGCATCGCCAGAATCACCAGCGCGGAACAGAGGCTCAATTTCCAGGCATCGCTTTCGATCAGGCGATGCGATTCGGCGGCGAACACGCCGGGCCCGGTGAGCGTGATATCCACGCGCGGATTGATCGACCGCAGCGCACTGCGCACAGTGGCGATGGCGGCGGCCTGTTGCACGCTGTCGAAGCCGGGCGCGCGCGTCTGCAGCACCAGAAAGGCGCGCTTGCCGTCGGCGCTGAACCAGACGCCATGACGCAGGGCGGGACGAGGCCCGGAATCGAATTGGCGCAGCGTCGCCAGAAATTCGCCGGTCGGGTCGCGCGCCAGCAGGGTTCGCGACAGCATGCCCAGGGGCGAGGCCAGTTGCGCCTCGGCCTCCTCCAGCGCCGCGTGCAGGGCGGGCGCGCTGAATTTTTGCGCCTCCAGCGCCGGGCTCAACACATAGCGATTGCGCATCAGCACTTCGCCTTGGCTGATGAACTGGTCGAGGCTGCCGTTGGCGGCGTAGGCGAACTCCGCCGCGCCGCCCAGCTTCGCCGCCAGCGCCCGGCTGGCCCGCGCCAGCGTCTGTTCGTCAACGCCCTCCCCGTGCAGCGCCACCAGCATCAGGCGCGACACCAGGCCGTCGCGCAACTGCGAAATCAGCAGGCGCTGCGGCGCACTGGCCGAGGGCGGCAGGAAGGCGCTGAAATCGGTTTCGATACGCAGGGTTTTTGCCGCCAAGAGGCACAGCGCGGCGAAGCAGAACAGCGCGATGCCATAGCGCACATAGCGTCGATAGCGTCCATAAGCCGGCGCCTGCCGATCGCCGCCGGTGCGTGGCGCGCCGGCCATCAGTGCACCTGCAATACGGAGCGGTCGCCGCTGCTTTCGCGAACCTCGATCTGCGCGATGCGGCCGGCGTGGCCGGACACCAGGATGCGCTCGATGTGCCGGGTCATTTCCTCATCGCCCGGAATCATCGTCAACCGCCAGGCCTGCTCGCCGCCTTCAAGGGAAATGCGGTAATAGGCCTGCAGCTGGGCGATATCACCCGCCAGCACCCCGCGCAAACTCGCGGCAAAGGCGTCGAGCAGGGGCTGGCTGGACAGCGCAATGCGATATTCCTTGCCGTTGCGCGCCACGGTCAGTTCCTGGCCGCTGATGCGAAAGCGCTCCTTGCGCGGCGTCAGCGTGATTTTCTCCACGGTGTCGGGACGGCGATAGGCCAGCGTGCCGGTGCTGACGATCGGCGCGGCCAGCAGGCTGGAATATTTTTTTTCCGTGTACGGCACTTCGCCTTCGGGCGCCACGGCCAGCAGTTGCATCAGGCTGGCCAGGTCGAACGCCTCGGCATGGACCGGCCCGACGGCGAACAAGGCCAGCATCGCGGCGACCAGCAGGACGGCGCGCCGCGCGGTACAGGATGTGCGCAACAAGGATGTGCGCGGCATGCGCATGCTATGCGGCCCAGTAATCATAGAAATTGAACCAGTTGTAGGGTGCATATTGCGCGTGGCGCTCCAGGCTGGCCACGTAGCGCTCCAGCGATTGCGACTCGGCGTCGCGCGACGGCGCACCCGCCATCTTGTCGGCCTGCGCGGCGGACTGGTCCAGCGATTCGAAGATGATCCGGTAGCGGTTGCCGCCGCAAAACAGACCGAACACCATCACCGTCGGCGCGCCGGTGACGCGCGCCAGGCGCAGGGGGCTTTGCGAAAAACGCGCCGGACTGCCCATGAACGACAGCGTCCGGGTGGGTTCGTCGCCGTAGATGCGATCGGCCAGAATACCCACCACCTCGCCGCGCTCAAGGCACTCTTTCACCTGCAGCATCGAGCCCGGCTGGCCGAGCGGGATCACGTTGTATGGCGACTGCCGGCCGGTACAGGACAGCAGGGTGCGCAACTGCGCGCCGTCGTCGATATGCATGACCACATTGACCTTGAGTTTTTTCTCCACGCTGCCGATCACGCCGAGCATGTCGAAACTGCCCAGATGCGAGCCCAGCAGCAGGCAGCCGCGCCCGCTCGCCAGCGCGTCCCAGAACGCGCGGTCGTTCCTCACCTCCACCGCCAGTTCGCGCTGACGCCCATTGAGCAGGTAGACGCGATCGAGCAAGGTGGTGGCGAAGACATACAGATGCATGTAGGTGTCGCGCCAGTTTGCCGGGCGATCGAGGGCGCGGCGCATGAAAGCCAGCGAAGCGCGGCGCGCCAGCGGCGCTGTCAGGAAAAAATAGAAGGTGATCGGCACCAGCAATACCCGGCATAATCCGCGCCCGCCATGCAGGGCCAGCCAGATGATGAGGCGCACCGCATCGCGGCTGCCGCGCTCGGGCCGATCGCGCCATTGCCCGTTCATGGCTTGCCGACCGCCGGCGCGACGGCAGCGGTGCAGGCCCACAGACCGCTCGCGATCAGCAACACACCGGTGCCGGTTTCGGCGCGCATCTCGAAGCGTACCCGTCCGCCAGCATCCCACTGCGCCTGGACGGTAAACGTCTGATCCGGTTTGAGCGGCGCGTGGAAGCGGGTGTTGAGCAAGGCGCCCAGTTCAAGTTGCGGGTAGCGCGCGCGCACCGCTTCCGCCACGCGCGCCAGGATGATCACGCCCGGCACCATGGGGTCGCCCGGGAAATGGCCCGCCAGCGCGGGGTGATCGGCGGCGATCGCCGCCGCCGGTGCGGCCGCGCTGATCCGCTCGCTGTGTTTATCGCCATGTTTATCGCCGCGCTTGCTGCCCGCTCCATCACCCTGCGCGCGGCACTGCGCCAGCAAATCGATCAGCGCCGCCTGCGGCAGTTTGCCATTGGCATTCCGGGGCAGCCGCGCCACCCGGTACAGCGGACGCGGAATGAACACCGGATCGATGCGCGCGCGCAACACGCTGGCCACCTGCTGCGGCGACAGCGTCTGCGAGACATAAAAACCGACCGGACGCTGTGCGCCATTCGCTTCGTCGTTGGCGGCGGCCGGTGCAGCCTCGGCGGGAAAAAAATACACGCCGTCATCGACCCCCGGCAGTTCGGCAAGACTCTGGTTCAGGGCGGCCAGGGAGGCGCGCTTGCCGCCGACCTTGACTAGGTCGCTGGCGCGTCCGCCCAGCAGAAAGCGGCCATCGGACATCAGCTCCAGCACGTCGCCGAGCTGCACGGGCGGCTCCACATGCGCGCCCGCCGCCCAACTGCCTGTGCTGAGGCCGTCGCCTTGCGCGGCCCCGCTCCACAACCTGACCCCGGGCAATGGCAGCCATGCGCTGTCGCTGGCGGTGCGCCGTATCGCCAGCGCCCCGGTCTCGGTGGAGCCGTAAATTTCCATCACCGGCACCTGCCAGGCCGCCTCGGCCGCGATCGCCTGCGCCAGCGGCACGCTCATGGTCGAGGCCAGCACGCCCTGCAGGCCCGGCATGCGCGCAGGCGCACTCAGCGGCGCGCGCATATGCACGGCCGTGGTCATCCACCAGCTCGGCAACGGGTGCTGCGCGAGCACCGTGCAAAGATCGGCTGACAACAACGGCCGCTGGGCATGCACCGGCACTCCCGTGTGCCAAGGCAGCATCACCGTTGCTTCCAGCCCGAACATATGCTGAGGCGGCACGCTCCCCACCACCGCGCAGGCCGGCGCCTGCGGCCAGCGCAAGGCAGCGGCCAGCGCGGCCGCGCCGCGGCACAGCTGTCCCCAGGTTTTGCGATGCGCCGTCGGCTGCCCGGTGCTGCCGGAGGTAAACAGGATTGCCGCCACCTGCGCATCGCCGATCAGCGGAATCCGCAGCGGGGTGTCCGCATCGATGGCCAGCGCCAGCCAGGGACGCAGATCGAAACGGCGCACCGCAACCGCCTCGGCGTCGGCCTCGGCCTCAGCGCTGGCCCGGTCGCCGACGGTATCCGCATCCGCCAGCAAATAGACTCCCTGGAATTGCCGCAGCAGGGGCTCCCAGTCGCTGCGGCTGTGTCCCGTGGGTAGCAACGAGGTCTGACCGCGCATCAGCGCGGCGGCGAAACCGAGCATGAAACCGGCGCGGGTCTCGCAGCGGTTGATCACGAACGGAGCGTCGGGCAGCGCGGCCGCCAGCCTGGCGGCCCGCGCGAAGAATGTCGCCGCCGTCATCGCCCCCTCGGGCGCGAGCAGCAGCGGATCGCCGGCGGCGCGATAGCCAGCCAGCGGCAGCATGTCCGGCGCGGCGGTTTGCGCGGGAGCCGGTCGGCGGGGATGAATCGCGGCCTCGCCGACGACGGCGATGATATTGACGATCAGGCTCGGCAGCGAACCATGCTCCCGTTCGCGAAAGTAGCGGTGGCGAAACACATACTCGCCGACGAACAGCAGGCCGGGCACCACATAGCCCAGGCCGTGCACCCAGCGCGACCATTGTTCGAGCGGCAGTAGCGGCGCAAGCAGCAGCGCGGACAGCAGGAGAAACACAAAACAGGCGACCCAAATGCGCGTCAGCGTGCGCGTGTAGCACGCAACTTCCGCGGGCAATTCGGCGTGCTCCTTGCGCGCGACGCGCGTGATCAGCGGATCCGCCCCCGGCCCCAGGGTGCGTTGAAAGAAAACCGCCATGAATGCGAACGCGGCCAGCGGCGGCGCATAGGCCAGGAAGGCGAACGAGTCGGCACCGTAAGCGGCGGCGCCCGCCATCGACAACGCAACCGCCGCGCCGGCAAACCAGCGGCCGGCGGCGCCGATCACCACGCCGAGCATGAGGCCGACAATGCCGATCGCCACGGCGCGATGCCCGCTGGCGGAAGTCAGCAGATAACTCAGGGCGAGGCCCAGCCACAGCAGGGCCGGCAGCGGCACGCGCGATCGCCGGGTAGTTAGGGGCGCCATCGAATCGGCGCGAATTTCATCGGCGTCAGACATCGCAATTTCAGTCCCGGAAAAATGGAAAACGGGCTTCGCCGGCTATCGCTATCGTCGCCATCCTTGCACCGCGCATGCGCCGCACCCCGGCCACAGGCACTGTCGGTTCAGGCGGCGCGATGCTGCTGGATATGTCCCGACAGGCTGCGCAGAGAGGCGAAAATTCTTGTGTTATCGGGGTCGTCGGAACGCAACTTCACCCCGTATTTTTGTTCTACTGCCATCGAGAGTTCGAGCATGTCCAGCGAGTCGAGGCCGAGACCGGCGCCAAACAGCGGCGCGTCCGGTTCGATCTCCTCGGCGGCGACGCCTTCGAGATTCAGGGATTCAACAATCAGGCGAGCCAGTTCATGCTCGCCGCTGGATACACCATTCATAAACGACCTTCAAAACTTGTCAGACAAAATTCATTCCCCATTCCCTCGTCCATGCCGACATCGCCTGCGCGGCGGGGGAACATTATTTGCACTGCTTGCAGTTGCGCGGCTTGCGCCCGATACAACCACACGATACCGCATGATATCAGCCTGAATCGCCGGTTTATGTTCGCTGGCGAACAAACAGAAGGCATTGAAACAGAAGCCGATTTCACACAAAAAGCCGGACGGCGATCAAACCGTCCGGCTTTTGTTTTCGGCTGCGGAAAGACGCCGATTTACAGCAGCGGCACGATCAGCAGGGCCACGATATTGATGATCTTGATCAGCGGGTTCACCGCCGGGCCGGCGGTGTCTTTATACGGGTCGCCGACGGTGTCGCCGGTCACGGCCGCCTTGTGCGCGTCCGAGCCCTTGCCGCCGTAATGGCCGTCCTCGATATATTTCTTGGCGTTATCCCAGGCGCCGCCGCCGGTGCACATCGAGATCGCCACGAACAGGCCGGTGACGATGGTGCCCATCAGCATGCCGCCCAGCGCCTGCGCACCGCTGTCGCGGCCCATCAGGAAACCGACCACCAGGACCACGGCAATCGGCGCCAGCACCGGCAGCAGGGAGGGGACGATCATTTCCTTGATGGCGCCCTTGGTCAGCATGTCCACCGCGCGCGAATAATCCGGCTTGGCGGTGCCTTCCATGATGCCCTTGATCTCGCGGAACTGGCGGCGCACTTCTTCCACCACCGCACCGGCGCAACGACCGACCGCCTCCATCGCCATGGCGGCGAACAGATAGGGAATCAGGCCGCCCGCGAACAGGCCGATGATCACGGCCGGGTTCGACAGATCGAAGCTGAACACATGGCCGAAATGTTCGGTCAGCTTGTGCGTGTAGTCGGCGAACAGCACCAGTGCGGCCAGACCGGCGGAGCCGATGGCGTAGCCCTTGGTGACGGCCTTAGTGGTATTGCCCACGGCGTCGAGCGGATCGGTCACCGCGCGCACCGATTCCGGCAGGCCGGCCATTTCCGCGATGCCGCCGGCGTTGTCGGTGATCGGGCCATAGGCGTCCAGCGCAACCACGATACCAGCCATCGACAGCATGGAGGTTGCCGCAATCGCGATGCCGTACAGGCCGCCGAGTGCATACGCGGCATAGATCGCCAGGCAGACCGACAGCACCGGCCAGGCGGTGGAACGCATCGATACGCCCAGACCGGCGATCATATTGGTGGCGTGGCCCTTGGTGGACGCTTCGGCCACATGGCGCACCGGCGCGTAATCGGTACCGGTGTAGTACTCGGTGATCACGACCATCAACGCGGTCAGCACCAGGCCGACGGCGCAGCAGCCCCACAGGCGCAGCACGGTCAGGTTCGGGTCCTGCAGATGCGCGTCGCCCATCAGCCAGTTGGTGATCGGATAGAAGGCGATCAGCGCGATCACACCGGCGACGGTGAGGCCGCGATACAGCGCATTCATGATCTTGCCGCCGTCGGAGGTCTTGACGAACATGCAGCCGATGATCGAGGCGATGATGGCGAAGCCGCCCAGTGCCAGCGGATACACCACCACATTGCCGGCGATGGTCGGGCCGGGCATCAGCAGTGCGCCCAGCACCATGGTGGCGATGATCGTCACCGCATAGGTTTCAAACAGATCGGCGGCCATGCCGGCGCAATCGCCGACGTTGTCGCCCACGTTGTCGGCAATCACCGCCGGGTTGCGCGGGTCGTCTTCGGGAATGCCGGCTTCGACTTTACCGACCAGGTCGGCGCCGACGTCGGCGCCCTTGGTGAAAATGCCGCCCCCCAGACGCGCGAAGATCGAGATCAGCGAGGAACCGAAAGCGAAACCGATCAACGGCTTGATGATCTCACCCATCGAGGTGCCGTGCACCGCGGAACCCTGCAGGAAAAACAGGAAGCCGGTGACGCCGAGCAGACCCAGGCCGACCACCAGCAGGCCGGTGATGGCGCCGCCCTTGAAGGCGATGTTCAACGCTGGATTGACGCCGTGCTTGGCGGCTTCAGCGGTACGCACATTGGCCCGCACTGAAACATTCATGCCGATGAAGCCGGCCAATCCCGAGAGGACGGCGCCGACGGCAAAGGCAATGGCCGTCATCCAGCCCAGCATCGGAATGAAACCCACCACCAGGAACAGCACCACGCCGACCATGGCGATGGTGGTGTACTGACGGTTCAGGTAAGCCTTGGCGCCGGCCTGGATGGCCGCGGCGATTTCGCGCATGCGGTCATTGCCGTCCGGCTGCGCGAGGATCCACTGCCGCTGCCAGAATCCGTAGCCCAGGGCGATCAGGCCGCAGACGAAGGCGAAAAGAAGTCCACCATTCATTGTTGTTCCTCCCAATTATTGGTTGAAGCGGAAAAAACTGAAGCTGCGAATATTGCAAAGCGGGGCAATCTTATCAGACGGCGCGTGTCAGCTGCATTGCGGCAACAAGCTCATTTTTGGGCGGCGGCAATTCATAAAAATGCAAAACTCCAGCATTGGCGCGGCGTTTGGAGCATTTTTGCTCCGGAAAGCGCGCCAATGCTGGAGTTTGGCTTTTCGATCAACCACCACTGTAGCCCGAATGAAGCACAACGCAAGCCGGAATTGCGGCCACAGATAATGTGTCCTCGAATGCGCTGTTCTTCAATTTGATTGGTTCTTGTCGAGTTACGAGGCGCTAACCAGACCTACGCAATTTTTTCAGCCTCAACCAAGAGAAAGTAATTACGGCAAGTTCGAACACGTATTCGGCCAAATCGCGATTCCAAAATGCAATCGCCGCAACGATACTCAAAATCATCGACACACTGGTACCAATCCAAAGTCTGTGCGCCCAATTTTTGTTGCCCCAAAATCCGAAACTAGCCGTCAGGCTCAGAAGTCCAAATCCGCCAAACACAACTGCAACAATGCAAAGGCCCTTGAAAATTTCTCGCGTGTGCTCTGGAGCGACCAGATCGATGTCAGCCCTGGACATGCGAAGGATGTCATACAATAAAATCGCGGAATAACCAGCGAACCATGCGTGAATAAGGTGATAAAGCCCCAACGGACCAACCAATGCCGCCATCCATCGCTGATTCATATGCTTCCCCGCCCAATGAAAAACATCGCAAGTTTTTTAGCGCCCGAAACGGACTGTTAATTAAAGTGCGCGTTTCCGAATTTCGGCCAACGGACGCCCCTGTAGGATGCTGGACTCCAGCTTTTGTTGGCACGTTAATTTTTCGGAGCACTTTTGCCCCGTGAGCCGCACCAATACTGGACTTTACAACTTGAATTCCACCAACTTCTTCCGCACCGCCACATTCTTCAACCGCACATAATCCGGCAACCCATCCACATACGGCGGGTAGGCTTCCCCCGCAATCAGCGGCTGCAAATAATTGCGGCATTTCTGCGTGATGTGGAAGCCATCTTCGGTGATGAAATCGCGCGGCATTTTCTTTTCACGGTTGGCGACTTCGCTTAAGGGTGCGGCGCTGATTTCCCAGCGATAGGGTTTTGACGATAGCCGCTTGATGGCCGGCATCACGCCGTTCATGCCTTTGACGGCGTATTCGACAGCGGCCTTGCCGAGCGCATAGCTTTGTTCGACGTCCGTTTTCGATGCGATATGGCGCGCGGCGCGTTGCAGGTAATCGGCGACGGCCCAGTGATGCTTGAGTTTCAGTTCGCGCTGGATGAGGCCGGCGATCACCGGCGCGACGCCGCCGAGCTGGGCGTGGCCGAAGGCATCGACCAGGCCCGATTCGGAAATGAATTTGCCGTCCGTGTCTTTGATGCCTTCCGAGACACCGATGGCGCAGAAGCCGTGCTTCTTCACGGTGGCATCCACCTGCGCCAGGAATTTTTGCGGCTCGAAGGCGATTTCCGGGAACAGCAATAATTGCGGCGCATCGCCCTTTCTTTCGGCGGCGAGTCCGCAGGCGGCGGTGATCCAGCCGGCGTGGCGGCCCATTACTTCCAACACAAACACCTTGGTCGAGGTCTTGGCCATCGAGGCCACATCGAGCCCCGCTTCGCGCATGCTCACCGCCACATATTTGGCGACCGAACCGAAGCCGGGCGAGCAATCGGTGATGGGCAAATCGTTGTCGACCGTTTTCGGCACATGCACCGCGGTGATCGGATAGCCCAGCGATTCGGAGAGCTGCGAAATTTTCAGGCAGGTGTCGGCGGAATCGCCGCCGCCGTTGTAGAAAAAATAGCCGATGTCGTGCGCCTTGAAGACTTCGATCAGGCGCTCGTATTCGCGGCGATTCTGCTCGGGCGACTTGAGTTTGTAGCGACACGAGCCGAAGGCGCCGGCCGGGGTGTGGCGCAGCGCGCGGATGTTGTCCGCCGATTCCTTCGAGGTATCGATCAGGTCTTCGGTGAGCGCGCCGATGATGCCGTTGCGCCCCGCGTAGACCTTGCCGATTTCTTTCGGGTATTTGCGCGCGGTTTCGATGACGGCGGCGGCCGAGACATTGATGACCGCGGTGACCCCGCCGGATTGTGCGTAGAAGGCGTTGCGCGCAGTCATGGTCAGCCTCCCCGGCCGCGTAGTTTTGTTGGTGCCTAGCCGAGCGCCTTGAAAATCGCGTCGCGAACCTGCTCGACCTTGCCGATGCCGGGAATTTTCACGTACCTGGGCGCGTTCGGCTGCGCGGACTTCGCCCAACTGCCGTAGTAGTTGACCAGTGGCTCGGTCTGCTCGTGATAGACGGCGAGACGCTTCTTCACGGTCTCTTCCTTGTCGTCTTCGCGCTGGATCAAATCCTCGCCGGTGACATCGTCCTTGCCGGCCACTTTGGGCGGATTGAACTTGACGTGATAGGTGCGGCCCGAGGGCTGGTGCACGCGTCGGCCGGACATGCGCTCGATGATCTCGGCATCGTCCACCGCGATTTCCACCACGTAGTCGAGTTTGATGCCGGCGGCCTTCATGGCGTCGGCCTGGGGGATGGTGCGCGGGAAACCGTCGAACAGGAAACCCTTGGCGCAATCGGCCTCGGTAATGCGCTGCTTGACCATGCCGATGATGATGTCGTCCGATATCAGCGCGCCGGAATCCATGATTTTCTTGGCCGCAATACCGAGTTCGGTGCCGTTCTTGACGTGGGTACGCAACATGTCGCCGGTGGAGATTTGCGGGATGCCGTATTTTTCCTTGATATATCCGGCCTGCGTGCCTTTGCCCGCACCGGGGCCCCCGAGTAGGATCAATCGCATTTTTCTCCGCCTGTCGTTGTTTTAGTTGCGCTGTACTTGTTTCACCCTGGGCGCGATTTTACCTTGTTATTTGAACAAGGCCCTGACCCGCGTCAGGTCTTCGGGCGTGTCCACGCCAGGCGCCACTTCACCGGCCCAATCGTGCACCGCGATGCGGTAGCCGTAGTGCATGGCGCGCAACTGCTCCAGCGCCTCGATCTGCTCGGCCGGCGCCGGCAGCAATCCGGCATAGCGTTTGAGGAAGGCGGCGCGATAGGCGTAGATGCCGATGTGCCGGCGGGCGATGAAATTATCGGGCAGGTGTTCGCGGCCGGCGGCGAAGGCGTCGCGCGCCCAGGGAATCGGCGCGCGGCTGAAATACTGCGCATAGCCGGCGGCGTCGCACACCACCTTCACCACGTTCGGGTTGAAAAATTCGGCGGCATCGATGATCGCGTGCGCGGCGGTGGCGATCGCGACCTGCGTTTTTTCGGCGAGTGTGACCGCAGCCGCGCGGATCAGCGCCGGCGCGATCAGCGGCTCATCGCCCTGCACATTGACGACGATGGCCTCATCGCCAAGCTGCAGCTGCGCCACCACTTCGGCGAGACGGTCGGTGCCGGTGGAATGATCGCCGCGCGTCATCAGCACGTTTACGCCATGCGCCTCGCAGGCGGCTTTCACATCGCGGTGATCGGTCGCCACCCACACTGCCGTCGCGCCGCTGTGGGCGGCCCGCTCGGCGACGCGCGCCACCATCGGCTTGCCGGCGATATCGGCCAGCGGTTTGCCAGGCAGCCGCGTCGAGGCGAAGCGCGCCGGAATGACCGCGATGAAATCAGGCGGCGATGCCATCAACCGGCGCTCGGTCGGCGCTCAGTCCGCATACTCGTCGGGACCGAGCGCGCGGGCCTCGTCGACCAGCATCACCGGAATGCCGTCGCGGATCGGATAGGCCAGGCGCGCGGAGCGGGACACCAGTTCGGTCTTGTCGCGCGACAGCAGCAAGGGGCCCTTGGTGACGGGACAGACTAGTATTTCCAGCAGTTTGGGATCCAGGCTCATGGGGCTTTCGCTAACGGTAGGGTAATCAGTGCCTGCGCGATTTGATGCTGCGCAGACGCTGCAGGATGAGTTCATGAAACGCGGCGGGCAACTCGGCATCGACCCGCAGGTACCAGCAGCGCGCGTCCGCAAACGCCATGCATTTTACCGCGTCCTTTTCGGTCATCAGGATCAGATCGCCGTCCGGCAGGGCAAGATCCCCCGCGCTGAAGCGATGATGATCGGCAAAGGGATGATTATTGGTGCGCAGCCCCAGTCGCTGCAAATGCGCAAAAAAGCGCTGCGGCCGCGCGATCCCGGCCAGGGCATGAATGCGTTTGCCGCCGACCGCGGCGATGAATTCCGCGACGCCCAGCTGTTGGCCGCTGCGCAGATTGATCAGGCGTTCGGCGCCGAGACTGATGGCAAAGGTCGGCAGGGTGCGCCCGCCGAAGCTGCGTCCGTTGCCGTAGACCGCGATGGCGTCGACCGATTCCAGGCGCGACACCGGCTCGCGCAATGGCCCGGCCGGCAATAGCACGCCATTGCCCACGCCCTGGCTGCCATCGAGCACCGCGATCTCGATATCGCGGGCCAGGGCATAGTGCTGCAAGCCGTCGTCGCCGATGACGACATCGACTTCAGGATGGCGCTTGCGCAAGGCCCGCGCCGCCACCGCCCGATCGCGGCCGATGAACACCGGACAGCCAAGCCGTCCGGCCAGCAATAGCGGCTCGTCGCCGAAAACGGCAGCGGCATCGGGCCGGGCAACGTCGACCTCAATTGCCGGATCGCTCCTGGCCACCACTCGATTTGATCCATACCCGCGCGACACCACCCCCGGCCGATAGCCGCGCGTCCGCAGCATTTCGACCAGGGCCAGCACCAGCGGGGTTTTGCCGGAGCCGCCGACCGTGATATTGCCGACGATGATCACCGGCGCGTCGATGCGCGTGCTGCTGCGCAGGCCCAGGCGGAACGACCAGCGCCGCAAGGCGACGCCGAGCGCGAACAGCCAGGACAGCGGACGCAGCAGCAGTTGCCACCAACTGTTGCGCTGCCATTCGCGGGTCAGCCAAGACTCCAGCCAGGCCCGCGAAAAGAGCGTGGCCGAAGAGGTGGGCATGGCCGCGCCGCCTTACTTGGACTTGGCCTGGGTGGTGAAGGAAATCTTGGTGTAGCCGTCGATGCGCGCGGCCTCCATCACATTGATCACCGCCTGATGGGTGGCGCCGGCATCGGCGCCGATGGCAATCACCGGATCCTTCATGCTGGCGGCGGCGGCGGCATCGCGCAGCGCGTTGGCGAAGGCCTCGACACCACCGAAGGCGACCGGATTGCCGTTGATGGCGTACTTGCCGTTGGTATCCACGCCGATGTTGAGCACCTGCGGGCGATCGGGCGCCTTGTCGGCGCTGGCCTCGGGCAGGTTGATCTGCAATTCGGTGTACTTCGAATAGGTCGTGGTGACCAGCACGAAAATCAGGATCACCAGCAGCAGGTCGATCAGCGGGATGAAATTGATTTCCGGTTCTTCGCGACCGCGGCCGCGGCGAAAATTCACTTGCGCTCTCCATGCAGGGTTTCGACCAGCTTGATGCCCTGCTGCTCCATATCGACCACCATCACATCGACCTTGCCGCGGAAATGGCGATAGAAGATCAGCGCCGGCACCGCCACCGCGATGCCCGCAGCGGTGTTGTAGAGCGCGATCGAAATGCCGTGCGCGAGCTGCGCCGGGTTCGAGCCCTGCGGCCCGGTCGAGCCGAAGATCTCGATCATCCCCACCACCGTACCGAACAGGCCCAGCAGCGGCGCGACCGTGGCGATGGTGCCCAGGCCGACGAGGAAGCGCTCCATTTCGACCATCACCGCGCGGCCGGTTTCCTCCATCGATTCCTTCATGATTTCGCGCGAGGTCTGCACATTGGCGAGTCCGGCAGCAAAGATGCGCCCGAGAAAGGAATTCTCGCTGAGCTTGCCGATCAACTCGCCGGTCGCGCCCTGGGCACGATAAGCCTGCACGGTGTCGTTGAACAGATTGTCCGGCAGTACCGAGGAGCGCCGCAGGGTCCAGAAACGTTCACCGATGATGGCGACGGTGATGACCGAACACAGGATGATGAGCCAGATTGGCCAGCCGGCCGCTTGAATGATGGACAACAATGGAAACCCCCTGAAAACAATGATCGCCCCGTCGCGGCGTGGATGCCGCGCAATTGACGGCAATGGTTCGCGATCAGCGCACGCACTTTAGCTTAACACCCAACAGGTTCACAAGAGCGCGCACGCCGACTTTTGTAAATCAATACGCAAGGTTTGTGATGGCGGGGCAAGCTTACAAATTTGTCAGCTTCGGCAAATTCATGACCCAGCAAAAAAATATCGGCGCACATCGCACTTTGCTGCCGGTCCGGCGATGGCATGGAAACAACCGTGCAAATTTTTTGTAGCCGATCCGCGACAGCTCCGAACGCCTTTACTGACGCGGGCCTCAAGGTAGGGACCGCGCCCCTGCTGGCGTTCCGGGCGATCCGCAAAAATCATCCACAGACCCTGTGGATAACTCTGTGAGTTCTATTTGTGCACATTAGCTAAGTCACGAAACTGTAACGGTTTTTTCTTGTGCGCCTAAAAATTGAACGTTGGCGAATAGCGATATGAATCAGTGGCTTGGAAATTTCTTCCCTCTGCGGCCGGGGGCCCAATTCGCCGGTTTTACCGCTTCGAGGCGCGCATTTTCGGGTGTTACCATCGGTGCATGAATAGCGATGACGATCTTCCCCTGTTCGCCGCAACGCCCAAACCAGCGCCCAAACCGCAGGCGCGGCCGGAAGCGGCCGCACGCGTGATTGCCGTCTCGGAACTGAACCGCCGCGTGCGCAATTTGCTGGAAGCCAATCTGGAACTGCTGTGGATATCCGGCGAAATCTCCAATCTGGTGCGCGCGGCCAGCGGCCACTGGTATTTTTCGCTCAAGGACGACGCCGCCCAGGTGCGCTGCGTGATGTTCCGCCAGCGCGCCCAGGCGCTGCCCTTCACCCCCGAAAACGGCATGCAGGTCGAGGTGCGCGCCCTGCCCTCGCTGTATGAGCCGCGCGGCGAATTTCAGCTCGGTGTCGAGACCATGCGCCGCGCCGGCATGGGCGCGCTGTTCGAGGCCTTCGAGCGCCTCAAGGCCAGGCTGGCCGCGGCCGGCCTGTTCGACGAGGCGCGCAAAAAGCCGCTGCCGGTCTTTCCACGCACCATCGGCGTCGTCACCTCCCTGCAGGCCGCCGCCCTGCGCGATGTACTGACCACCCTGAAGCGGCGCGCGCCGATGCTCAAGGTAATCATTTATCCGACCCCGGTGCAGGGCGCGTCGGCACCGGCGGAGATCGCCGCCGCCATCGATCATGCACGCGAACGCGGCGAAGTCGAGGTGCTGATCATCTGCCGGGGTGGCGGCAGCATCGAGGATTTATGGTCGTTCAACGAGGAGATCGTCGCCCGGGCCATTGTGCGGCTGCAGAACGAGACGACGATCCCGGTGGTGTCCGGGATCGGCCATGAAACCGATTTCACCATCTGCGATTTTGTCGCCGACCGGCGCGCGCCGACTCCGACCGCGGCGGCCGAGCTGGTGTCGCCCGATCGCGAGGAACTGCTTGCGCAGGCCGCGGCCATCCGCGCCCAGCTGGCACGCATCATGCGCCGCCGCCTCGATACCGCGCAGCAGCGCATCGACCATGCAGCCCGCGGCCTGCTATCCCCCACCGAACGCCTGAAGCGCGAACGCGACCGCCTCGCCCTGCTGGCCGCGCGCGCGCGCCATGCGCTGACCGGCCGGCGCGATGATGCCGCCTACCAGATCACCCTGATGCGACAACGCCTGCGCGCGCAGCGCCCGTCGATGGTCGATCTGCGCGAGATGCTGGCGCGTCGCCGCCAGGCCTTGCGCGACGCCGGTCTGCGCGGGATGCAGCAGCGCCAGCAACGATTGTCCGGCCTGCATCAGGCGCTGAGCTTGCTGTCGCCCGACCAGGTGCTGGAACGCGGCTACAGCATCGTCGAGCGGGTGCAGGCAGGCGGCGCCATCCTGCGCGATGCGCGCGACACGCACGAAGGCGAGCCGCTATCTGTACGCCTGGCGCGCGGCCGCATCGGCGTGGTGGTGACGAAGGCGGGCAGCGATTCGCGCGAATAATTTCCGGTCGCACCCCTGTCCGGCCCGCAGATGCCGCCAGGCGGCGCTTGCCAGTCTCCGTGTCGCGGCGTAATGTGGTTCCCCCACCAACAATAATCCGGAGGACAGCATGGCGAAGAAAAGCGAAAAGGGCAGCTCGTCGGTTTACAAGGTCATTGAACTGGTTGGCACCAGCAATACCTCCTGGTCCGATGCCGCGAAGAACGCGATCAAGAGCGCCAGCAAGACCTTGCGCGATATCCGCGTCGCCGAAGTTTCCAAGCTGGACGTCAAGGTCGGCAAGAACGGCGAGATGATCTTTCGCGCCAAGATGAAGCTGTCGTTCAAGTACCACCAGGAATAGACGACGACTGGCGTCGCTTCAATCGGCGCTGCCCCTCTCCAGAAAAACCGCAACCCGCTGTTGCACTGCCTGCGCGAGATCCTCGCGCAGGCAGTCGAACATTTCCGCCGCCGGCATCGATCGCAGCCAGGTCAGTTGGCGTTTGGCCAACTGGCGGGTGGCGGCAAGGGCGGTTTCGCGCAGCGCGGCCGCATCGATACCACCCTCAAGATATTGCCAGGCCTGGCGATAGCCGACCGCGCGCATCGACGGCATATCGGGATCGAGCGCGTAGCGCCTGCGCAGCAGGCGTACTTCATCGAGCAATCCGGCTTCAAGCATGGCGTCGAAACGCGCGGCGATGCGCCCATGCAGCGCCGCACGCTCACCCGGCGCCAGGCCGATGAGCAGTGAGGCATGCGCAAACGCCGCCGGCCCCTGCTCCTGCCCGCGCGTCTGCAATTGCGAAATCGGCGTACCGCTCAGACGATAGACCTCGAGCGCGCGCTGGATGCGCTGGGTATCGGTCGGGTGCAGGCGCGCGGCGGTGACGGCATCGACGCGTTGCAGTTCGGCATACAGCGCCGCCAGCCCTTCGCCGGCGAGCAGCGTTTCCAGTTGACGCCGTACGCCCGCATCGGCCGCCGGCATATCGCTGATGCCTTCGAGCAGCGCCTTGGCATAGAGCATGGTGCCGCCGACCAGCAACGGCGTTCTGCCGCGAGCCAGGGCATCGGCAATGGCGGCATTGGCGTCCACGCAAAAACGTGCCGCGGAATAGGCTTCGGGCGGATCGATCAGATCGATCAGTCGGTGCGGATATTGCTGCAGGGTAGCGGCATCCGGCTTGGCGGTGCCAATATTCATGCCGCGATACACCAGGGCGGAATCCACGCTGATGATTTCAAGCGGGCGACGAGTCGCAAAATGATCGACCAGGCGGAAGGCCAGCGCGGTCTTACCCGAGGCCGTGGGGCCGAGCAGAAAGATGACCTTGGCCCCGCTCGTCGTCATCGCTGCGTTGTCATGGTTGCAGCGCCTAGCGCCCGCGCATGAACAGCTTGTCGAGATCGCCCAGCGCGAATTGATACCAGGTCGGCCGCCCGTGGTTGCACTGGCCGGAGCGTTCGGTGGCTTCCATATCGCGCAGCAGGGCATTCATTTCCGGCACGGTCAGCATGCGATTGGCGCGCACCGAGCCATGGCAAGCCATGGTGCCGAGAATTTCATCGCGCTTGTCGGCCAGCGCGCGCGAGGCGCCGTGTTCGGCCAGATCATCGAGCAATTCGCGCAGCATGGCGTTGACGTCGAGCCCCGGCAGCATCGCCGGCACCGCGCGCACCGCAATTTCAGTGGGCGACAGGATGGCGAGGTCAAAACCCAGCTGAACAAAAAAATCGCGGTGGGCGTCGATCAACGGCAACTCGCGCGGCCCCACGGTCATCGCCAGCGGCGCGATCAGGGGTTGCGAGGCGAGCTGGTTGAGGTCGAGGGCCGTCTTCAATTGTTCATAAACGATGCGCTCATGCGCGGCATGCATATCGACCAGCACCAGGCCATCTTTGTTTTGCGCGAGGATGTAGATGCCGTGCAATTGCGCCAGGGCAAAACCCAGCGGCGGCATATCGCCGTCCGCGCGCGGCAACGGCGCACCGGGCGACGATTCGCCCGCGGACTGCGCCGGGGCGCCGCGCAGGGCCGCGTAGAACGCCGTCGATTCGCGCACCGCCAGCGTGTTGAAGCCGCCCTGCTCGGCGCGCCGCCAATCGGTCTGCTCAAAACGCGGCGCGATGCCTGGCGGCATCGTGCCATAGGGTGCGGCACCCGCTGCGAAGCCGCCGCTGCCACCGCTGACCCAGGCCCGGGGATCGGCGATCGCCGGCGAGGTCTCGGCCGCCGAGCGCGACAGCGCCTTGTTGAGGGCATGAAACACGAATTGATGCACTGCACGCGAATCGCGGAACCGCACTTCGGCCTTGGTCGGGTGCACATTGACATCGACCATGCCGGGATCGATATCGATGAACAGCGCATAGGCGGGCTGGCGCTGGTGGTGCAGCACATCGGCATAGGCTTCGCGGATGGCATGCGTCAGCAGCTTGTCGCGCACGAAGCGGCCATTGACGAACAGGTATTGGCGATCGCGCCCGGCGCGCGAATAGCGCGGCAGAGCAATCCAGCCGGCAATCGCAAACGCGGGCGTGCGTTCGTTGATTTCGACGCTGGCCTCGGCAAATTCTTCGCCCAGCACCGCGCGCATGCGGGTGGCGGCATCGCCGGCCGGATACAACCACAGGCGGCGGCCGTTGTGGGCCAGGCTGATCGCGACCTGCGGCACCGCGAGCGCGATGCGCAGCGCCATGTCCTCGCAATGGCCGAATTCGGTGGCTTCCGACTTCAGGAATTTTCGTCTGGCCGGCGTGTTGAAAAACAGGTCCTCGGCGGTGACCACGGTGCCGCGTTCCAGCGCCACCGGCTCCACCGCCGACAGCGCGCCGCCGATCGCTTCGACGGTCGCGCCGCGCGTGGCCGTTTGCGTACGGGTGGCGATGCTCAAGCGTGAGATCGCGGCCAGGCTGGCCAGGGCCTCGCCGCGAAAGCCGAGGCTGGCCACGCGTTCCAAATCGTCGAGCACGCGGATCTTGCTGGTGGCATGGCGCGCCAGGGCCAGCGGCAATTCTTCGGCGACGATACCGTTGCCGTCGTCGCTGACGCGCAGGCGCTTGACGCCGCCCTGCAGCAAGTCGATCTCGATGGCGCGCGCACCGGCGTCGAGGCTGTTCTCCAGCAATTCCTTGAGCGCCGCGGCCGGCCGCTCGACCACCTCGCCGGCGGCAATCTGGTTGATGAGCAGCTCGGGAAGTATGCGAATGGCGGTAGGCTGGGAAGACACGATGGGCACAATGACGGGCGGTAGTATGGATGGTGGATAGGGTAGAAAGGGGCGGTGGATGGGGGCGCAAAAGACGCCGTTGCCGTCCGCCATTCTAGCGGCTCGCGGCGGCGGCAACAGGACACCCCCGGCAAATTCCGCCGCCACAGCACAATCGGACGCTTGACGGCGCCGGGCTTAGTGACTATGTTGATTGTCGCAAACGCAACAAAACAAAGAGATACAGCTGTTTCCGAAAGAAAATGTAAGCTGTACGTAACCGCCATGGACGACAATCGGGGCACCTGCCCCAGCGAAAGATCGCCTCGTTGATAATCGATAACACTTCTCTCGAGTTCGCCGGGCGCGACAGCGATCCCGATCCCGCGTCGGCCACGCGGGTGTCCCCGCAGGATCGCGCCCTCATCGCCCAGCACATCTTTGCCGAACAGGTACGGCTGCTGTACCGTTTTTCCCTGGTCGGCTATCTGGCCGAATTGCTGGTCACCTTCCTGCTTGGCGCGATCCTGTGGACCGAGCTCAGCAGCCGCCCGGAGTTGTTTGTCTGGTTCGCTACGGCCTCCCTGCTGATGATTGGCCGCTATGGCCTGTACAAGTTTTTCATTCGCAGCAACCCGGACACGACCGATCTGTCCAAATGGGAGCAGCGCTTTGTCGTCGGCAGCCTGCTGATGGCCATGTTGTGGGGCATCATGGGCTCATCCCTCTTGCCCAAGGCGGGCCCCACGCAATTGCCGGTAATGATGCTGGTGGCCCTGCTGTCCACTGGCGCGGTCGCCTATTATTCGCCGCATCGCACCCTGTTCGGCTATTCGACGTTCCTGTCCCTGCTGCCGATGGGCATCATGACCATGGGTTTCGGCGATCGCTACGGCTCATTGCTGGGCGCCGCCATCCTGGTGCTGATGGGCCTGCTGGTGGCCGTGCACAGCAAGGTCTACAAGGCGCTGGGCGATTCGCTGGCGGCGCGCTTCGACAATGTGCTGATCGCCCTGCGCCTGACCGAGGAGCAGGCGCGGGTGGCCTCCGCCAACAGGGCCCTGGAACAGGAAGCCAGCGAGCGACGCAAGGCCGAACGCGCCGAATTGCTGGCCCTGCAGCGGCTCAAGCTGCATCTGGAGCGCACCCCGCTGGGCGTGGTGGAATGGGACACGGAATTCCGCGTCTCGACCTGGAACCCCTCGGCCGAAGCGATCTTCGGCTTCAGCGCCGCCGAGGTGATCGGCGAATCGGCCTATACCTTGGTGCAGGGCGCCGAGGACAGCGAGCGCATGGCCAGCATGTGGATGGAACTGATGCAGGCGCAAGGCTCGACGCGGGTGTCGCTGGCCAACCGCACCAAGCGCGGCGAGGTCATCCATACCGAGTGGTACAACACGCCCCTGGTCGACGCGGAGGGCAATATCATCGGCGTGGCTTCCCTGGTGCAGGATGTCACCGAGCGGCTCAACACCGAGCGCACCATCCACTATATGGCGCACCATGACGCGCTCACCGGCCTGCCCAACCGGCGGCTGATGCAGGACCGGCTCAATCAGGCGATCCTGCAGGCGCGCCGCCAGCAGAAGCATGTCGGCCTGCTGTTCGTCGACCTCGACCGTTTCAAGCTGGTCAACGACACCCTCGGTCACGAAACCGGGGACTATGTGCTGCGCGATATCGCGCGGCGCCTGAGCAAAGTGGTGCGCGAAGGCGATACGGTGTCGCGCGAAGGCGGCGACGAGTTCGTGATCGTACTGCCCAACCTGGCCAAGCCGGAAGCCGCGCAGATCGTCGCCAACAAGGTGCTGATCGAATTGGCCAAACCGATCGACGTCTCCGGCCACGAACTGACGGTGACCGCCTCGATCGGCATTTCGCATTACCCGAACGACGCCACCGATGTGCAGCAGTTGCTGAAACATGCCGATTCGGCCATGTACCAGGCCAAGGACTCCGGCCGCAATACCTCGCGCTTTTTCACCAGCGATCTCAACTTCCTGCTGTCCAAGCGGCTGGAGGTCGAATCGCGCCTGCGCCGCGGCATCGAGCGCAACGAATTTTTCCTGCGCTACCAGCCGCAGGTGGATCTGATCAGCGGCAGGATCGTCGGCCTCGAGGCGCTGCTGCGCTGGAACGATCCGCAGCACGGCGAAATTTTCCCCAAGGATTTCATTTCGGTCGCCGAGGAACTCGGCCTGATCGTGCCGCTGGGCGAATGGGTGTTTCGCAGCGCCTGCCAGCAGATCAAGCTATGGGAGCAGGCAGGCTATCGCGACCTGACGGTGTCGGTGAACATCTCGCCGCGCCAGTTCATCTCGCGCAAGCTGCTGCCCTCGATGAAATCCGCGCTGATGGAAACCGGCATCAATCCCGCCCAGCTCGACCTGGAAATCACCGAGACCATGGCGATGCGCAATCTCGAACAATCGATCGAAATCCTCACCGAACTGCGCCGCCTCGGCGCGACCGTGTCGATCGACGATTTCGGCGTGGGCTACTCCTCGCTGGGCCAGTTGAAGCGCCTGCCCGCGAACACGCTCAAGATCGACCAGAGCTTCGTGTCGCAGATTCCGGAGGATCCCAACAGCTGCTCGATCACCGAAGCGATCATCGCCATGGCCAAGCGTCTCAAGTTGCGCACGGTGGCCGAGGGTGTCGAACGGATCGAGCAGGTCGAATTCCTGCGCGCCAACAGCTGCGATGCCTTCCAGGGTTATTTCTTCGCCAAACCGTTGACCGCTGTGGAAATCACCGAAATGCTGAAGGCGCAGTCGGTACCCGCATAAAACACGCAGATCGCCATTTGGCGCGGCTCTTCAGGCAAAAACGCCTCAAAACCCGCGCCAGTGCTGGACTTTGTATTTTCAGTCAAGCCCGTGCCAGCGCCGGATTTTTCTTGAAATAGCCGCGGATGCCGTCGGCGATCGCCTCGGCCAGCTTGTTCTGATAGGCCGCGTCGCGCAGCTTGCGCTCTTCGTCCGGGTTGGAAATGAATGCGGTCTCGATCAGGATCGAGGGAATATCCGGCGCCTTCAGCACCGCGAAACCGGCCTGTTCGACCTGCGCCTTGTGCAGGCGGTTGATGCCGCCCATTTCCGCCAGCACCATCCGGCCGACCTTGAGGCTGTCGTTGATTTGCGCGGTCTGCGAAAGATCGAGCAGGGTACGCGCCAGATGTGTATCGCGAGTCTTCAGATTCACCCCGCCGATCAGATCTGCGTCGTTTTCCTTGTTGGCCAGCCAGCTGGCGGCCGTGGATGTTGCGCCGCGTTCGGACAGGGCAAACACGCTGGAGCCATGCGCCGCCGACTGCACAAAAGCATCAGCGTGCACGCTTACCAGCAGATCGGCGCGCAATTTGCGCGCGCGCTGCACGCGCATATGCAGGGGCACGAAAAAATCGGCGTCGCGGGTCAGGGCGACGCGGTATTGGGGGTCGTCGTCGAGTTTTTCCTTGAGCTTGCGCGCGATGACCAGCACGATGTCTTTTTCACGCGTACCGCGGCGGCCGATCGCACCCGGGTCTTCGCCGCCGTGCCCCGGATCGAGCACCACCACGAAAGGGCGCGGCTTGGCGCGACCCTTGCCGTCGGCGGTTTTCGCGGCATTGTCGGGCTTGCCGTCGCGATTGGCGATGATGGCAGGCGCTTCCGGTGCCTTGGCGATCGTCCCCGGCACCCCTGCCGCCGGCTCGGCCGGGCCAGGATCGCTGCCGGCATTCTTGCCGAAGGCGGCCACGTCTTCATTGAGCAGGGCCAACATCGGATCGCTGGCCTTGGCCGGATAGATGTCCAGCATCAGGCGGTGGCCGAATTCGCCGGCCGGGGGCACCGCGAATACCTGCGGCTTCACCTCCACCTTGAGATCGAGCACCACGCGAATCACATTGGCGCGATTGACGCCGACGCGCACCGCCTGGATGAAGGGATCATCCTTGCCGATCTTGTCGGCCAGTTCCTTCAGCGCCGGCCCCAGTTCGACATTCTCGATGTCGATGACCAGGCGCTCGGGTTCCTTGACGAAGAAATGCGTGTATTTAAGCGCGGTCGGCGACTCGAAGGTGACGCGGGTGTATTCGCTGGCCGGCCATACCCGCGTGCCGCTGATTTTCGCCGCCGCATAGGCGGGCGTTGCCAGCAAGGGCGACAGCAGCAGGGGCAGGGACAAGAACTGGCGACGATTCAACGCTGTACCGGCGCCCCGTTCGACGCTGACGCGCGCAATGGTCTGCGCGATTTCGGTGGAGGCCGCAGGCGGGGACGCTGCGCTCAGCGCAGCGCTGTCAGCAGCGTGCTGCCGCGAGTCGAGTATGCCTTCAACTGCGCCTGGCGCGCGTCCAGCGGGGTGGTCGAGAGCATGACTTTCACATCCGGCTGGGGCAGCAGGTCCTGGGCCATTTCCGGCCACTCGACGAGGCAAATGTTCGCCTCGTTGAATAAATCGCGAAATCCGGCTTCTTGCCATTCTTCGGGATCGCGGAAGCGATAAAAATCAAAGTGATACAAGTTTAAGCTAGAAACCATATAAAGTTCAACTAGTGCATAGGTCGGGCTTTTGACGCGCCCCCCGAAACCCAGCCCCCGCAGCAGGCCCCGAGCCAGGGTGGTCTTGCCGGCTCCCAGCTCGCCCGAGAGGTAAATGGTGGTGCCGGGCTGCAATAAGGGCGCCAGGCGCGTGCCCAGGGCGAGCGTCGCCGCCTCGTCGGGCAGATCGATAGTCAGAGGGGCTAATTCAGGCATCCGCTACACTCACCACATGGAAACAGGAATCAAACACGGGATGGACACCGGCATCGATTTTCAGGCGCTGGCATCCGACATCAAGGCCTGGGGACGCGAGCTCGGCTTTCAGGAACTCGGCATCAGCGACACCGAGCTCAGTACGGAAGAGGCGCAACTTCAGGCATGGCTGGACCGCGGCTATCACGGCGAGATGGATTATATGGCCCGCCACGGCACCGCGCGCGCGCGGCCCGCGCAGTTGGTGCCGGGCACGATACGCGTGATTTCGGTGCGCATGAACTATCTGGCGCCGGACGCGAAGGACAGCTGGGCGGTGATGGACGATGCCGAAGCCGCCTTCATTTCGCGTTACGCCCTGGGCCGCGACTATCACAAGGTGCTGCGCGCGCGGCTGCAATCGCTCGCCGACCGCATCGAGAACGCCGTCGGCGAATTTGCCTACCGGGTATTCACCGACAGCGCGCCGGTGATGGAAGTGGCGCTGGCGCGCAAGGCGGGCCTGGGCTGGCGCGGCAAGCACACTCTGCTGCTGTCGCGCGATGCGGGCTCGATGTTTTTCCTGGGCGAGCTCTACACCAATCTGCCCCTGCCTACCGACGGCGATACCAGCGCGCATTGCGGCACCTGCCATAAATGCATCGATATCTGCCCCACCCGGGCGATCGTGGCTCCCTACCAGCTCGATGCCCGACGCTGCATTTCCTATCTCACCATCGAGCATCCCGGCGCCATCCCGGAGCCGTTTCGCGAGGCCATGGGCAATCGCATTTACGGCTGCGACGATTGCCAGCTGGTATGCCCCTGGAACAAATACGCGCAGCTTGCCGGCGAGACCGACTTCAAGATTCGCCATCACCTCGACGACATCACGTTGATCGAGTTGTTCGCCTGGACCGAGGCGGAGTTCAACGAACGCATGGCCGGCAGCGCCATTCGCCGCATCGGGCACGAACGCTGGCTGCGCAATATCGCGGTGGCGCTGGGCAATGCCTTGCGTGGCGAGCTGCCCGAGGAGCGAAAGGCGGCGCTGCGCCAGGCTCTGCAAACAAAGGCGGACCATGATTCCGTTATCGTGCGCGAGCATGTGCAATGGGCGCTCGCGGTCGCCCCGGTATAGTCCTGCTCAGTGAGCGTCATGCGGCGTGCCGGGTGCGGCGGCAGGCGGCAAATTTGATTCGGCCGGTTTGGTCGGATAGCGATACCAGTAGATGCTGACGCCGCGCACGCGCGCCGCGGCCTCGATCGCACTTACCTTGGCGTAATCGGTTTCCTGGATTGGCGCGGCCGCCTTATCGGGCAGCCAGGCGCAGGCACCGAGCATCATGCAAATCGCGCATGGCGTGCCCATGCCGAAGCCATCGATTCGTTTTTTCATCGCGCCCTCCTTTGCGGTGGGAACCCCGTTTGCCGCGAGGCAGCTTCACCTTACGCCCCCGTACCGCGGGACACAAGTCCAGGCGACCGTCACTCTTCGCTGTCTGGCGGGACGGGACCCGGATCGATACGCCAGGCAGAAACGACTGCGCCATGCCGGACGACATGGCGCAGCGGGACAGACATTCCGAATCAGGCGGCCGGAAATACGCCGGCAGGCTAGGCGCGCAGGTTCAGGATCAGCGCATTCAGCCGCTTCACGAAACCGGCCGGATCTTCCAGTTGCCCGCCCTCGGCCAGCAAGGATTGTTCGAACAACAGATGGCTCCAGTCGTTGAACTCGTTTTCGGCCACGCCGGCCTTCAATTTTTCCAGCATCGGGTGCGTCGGGTTGATTTCCAGGATCGGCTTCGAGGCATTCACCTGCTGGCCGGCCGCCTTGAGCATGCGCTCGAGATTGCCCGACAATTCGTTCTCGTCGACCACCAGGCAGGCCGGTGAATCCGTCAGCCGATAGGTCACGCGCACTTCCTTGACGCGATCGCCGAGGCTGGCCTGGATCTTTTCGATCAGCGGCTTCAATTCTTCGGCGGTCTGCTCCTGTGCCTTCTTTTCGGCTTCATCGGCCAGCGCGCCCAAATCCAGATCGCCCTTGGCCACCGATACCAGCTTCTTGCCGTCGAACTCCTCAAAGCTGCCCAGCCACCACTCATCGACCGGCTCGGTCAGCAACAGCACCTCGATGCCTTTTTTCTTGAACACTTCCAGATGCGGGCTGTTCTTCGCCGCCGCAAAACTGTCGGCGGTGGCGTAGTAGATTTTTTCCTGGCCGTGCTTCATGCGCGCCACATAATCGGCGAACGACACATCCTGGGCATCGTCTGCATTATGGGTGGACGCGAAGCGGCACAGCTTGGCGATGCGCTCGCGATTGGCCGCATCCTCGCCGATGCCTTCCTTGAACACGCGCCCGAACGCTTTCCAGAAGGTCGCAAATTTCTCTTTGTGGTTTTCGGCGAGGTCTTCAAGCGAACCCAGAACCTTTTTCACGCAACCGCTCTTGATCGCCTCGACATCGCGCGATTGCTGCAGGATTTCCCGCGACACGTTCAGCGGCAAATCGTTGGAATCGACCACGCCCTTGACGAAACGCAGATAGCGCGGCAGCAATTGCTCGGCATCGTCCATAATGAATACACGGCGCACATACAGCTTGATGCCGTGCTTGCGCTCGCGGTCCATCATGTCGAACGGCGCCTTGGCGGGAATGTACAGCAGTTCGGTGTATTCCTGCTTGCCCTCGACGCGCGCATGGGTCCAGCCCAGCGGCTTTTCCCAGTCGTGCGAAACATGCTTGTAGAACTCTTCGTACTGCTCGTCGGTGATCTCGCCCTTGCTGCGCGTCCACAGGGCGCTGGCGCGGTTGACCGTCTCGTCTTCCTCGGTCACGACATTGGCGCTTTTTTCCTTGTCCCATTCCGTCTTCTTCATCACGATCGGCATCTGGATATGATCGGAATATTTGCGAATGATCGATTTCAGCTGCCAGTCCTCGAGAAACTCTTTGGCGTCATCCTTCAGGTGCAGGGTGACCTCGGTGCCGCGCGCGGTTTTTTCCACGGCTTCGAGCGTGAATTCGCCGTCGCCGGCCGATTCCCAACGCACCGCTTCACTGGCGGCGGCCCCGGCGCGGCGCGTGACTAATGTGACCCGGTCGGCAACGATGAAAGCGGAATAAAAGCCCACGCCGAACTGGCCGATCAGATGCGCGTCCTTTTTCTGGTCGCCGGTCAGCCTGGAGAAAAATTCCTTGGTGCCGGACTTGGCGATGGTGCCGATATTGGCGATCACCTCGTCGCGCGACATGCCGATGCCGTTGTCGGCGATGGTGATGGTGCCGGCCGCTTGGTCGATGCCGATGCGGATTTTCAGTTCGCTGTCGTTTTCGAACAGGGCGCCGTTGGTCACCGCCTCGAAGCGCAGCTTGTCGCAGGCATCGGAGGCATTCGAAACCAGTTCGCGCAGGAAAATCTCGCGATTCGAATACAGCGAGTGGATCATCAGCTGCAGCAGCTGCTTGACCTCGGTCTGGAAGTTGAGGGTTTCCTTGGGGGCCTGCGTTGTGGACTGCTCGGTACTCATACCTGTCTCCCGTTGTATTTTCTGCGGGCGTCGAAGGCGCCGAAAACTTCTTCCGGCCGCCTGCGCCCGACTTGCCTGTGGCAAATGCGGCCCGCGCGGCATTTTTCAAGCGAGCGGGCACCTTTTTTCGCCGCCGGCCATACCCGGCCATGCCCGGCCATGCCCGGCAGGTTCCGCGTTACCAGAGACTTTTCATTTTTACATCATGAAGTTAGCGGCATGCCCTCGCTTTGCCGGCAACCGCCAAGGTTCTGCGCCTCATTCGAAAAAGCATGGAACTTATCCCTGCACGGCGCACTCTATCTTTCGGTTCCAGTCGCCGCAATGAGCTGCGGCGGCTTCGTAGGTGCAGTTGGCGTTGTTGAAGTTGCATTTGTTGTTTCGTTGAGTGAGAGTTGTTTTTTAGCCCCGGGCAACCGGGGCTTTTTCTTGGGCGCGGCGCCAATGCTTGGCAGTGGCCGGAAATGGCCCGACAATGCGGCATGGAACCCTTCTCCGCACTGATCGACAACTATGGCTATCTGGCGGTGTTCATCGGCACCCTGCTGGAAGGCGAGACCATCCTGATCCTGGCGGGCTTCGCGGCGCAGCGCGGTTATCTCGATCTTGGCGCGGTGATGGCGGTGGCATTCGCCGGCGGCTTCCTCGGCGACCAGCTGCTTTTCTTTCTCGGCCGCCACCACGGCCACCGCATCGTCGCACGCTTCCCGGCTATCGCGCAGCGCATTGCCTCCGTCGACGGCTTACTGCGCAATTACCATGCACCGTTGATTTTCTGCATCCGTTTCATGTACGGCTTGCGCATCGTCGGTCCGATCGCACTGGGCATGGGCGCGGTATCGGCCGGCAAGTTTTTCATTTTCAATATGATGGGCGCCTGCGTCTGGGCGATCCTGATCGCCGGCGCCGGCTTCCTGTTCGGTCAGACCCTGGAACTGCTGCTGAGCGACATCAAGCGCTATGAATTGCTCGGCATGGGCCTGATCGTGCTGGCCGCCGCGGCGATCTGGCTGCTGTATCGCGGACGGCGCAAATAAGAATCAGGAATTGGCGGCCGCCGCGATACCCGGGTTATTTCTCCGGCGGAGGCGGCACGTAGATGGCGAGGCCGTGTCCGATCTTGTTGTTGATCGAGGCGGACAGGCCGGTGCCGTAAGCGGTGTTGCCGCCGAAGCCGCCCACCCCGCCGCCGATGCCGCCGGTGCTGGCGCTGCCGGTACCCTGCAGCAGCACGCCATTGGCGCCCAGCGCGGCAGCCCGCTCTTTCAGCCGCTGCATGACCACATCCATATTGCCCTGCTCGGTGACGGCCAGCGACATCTGGCTGGAGGCATCGATGATCGCGACCTCCTCATACTTGGGGGGCGGCACGGTGTAGATCGTGACCTGGCTCGAGTCCAGCGGCGCGCGCACCGTACCGGTGATCACGTGGGAACCGGTGCAGCCGGCGACCAGCAATGCGGTCATGACCGGAAGGAATAAGGAAAGCGGGGAAGGGCGTTTCATGTTGATTCTCCTCTGGCGGGCGCATGCAGGCTGCTGCCTGCTTGCCGTGAAATCGGTAGCGCCTATCGGCGTATTACAATGCGCGCAGCCGGACAAGGCAATATCCAGCCGACAAGCGGAAGGATCGCGAACAGGCATTTCAAAAAACGAAACTCAAGCATTGGCGCGTATTTCGGGGCATTTTTGTCCCAAAAGGCGCGCCAATGCTTGAGTTTGTTATTTTCAATCCGGGAAGCAGACCCTGATGGCCAAACTATTCGCCCTGCTCTATGCCGTTCTGGCCAATATGGTTTTTGTGCTGGTCTTCGTGTACTTCATCGGTTTTGTCGGCAATGTCGCGGTGCCCAAATCGATCGACTCCGGCGTCGCCGGCGAGGCGTTCTCCTCGACACTTGTCAACCTTGCCCTGCTGACCCTGTTCGCCCTGCAGCACACGCTGATGGCGCGCAACGGCTTCAAGCAGCGCCTGGCCCGCATCCTGCCCCCCGCAATCGAACGCGCAAGTTATGTGCTGCTCTCCAGCGCCGTGCTGGCCCTGCTGTGCTGGCAATGGCGTGCGCTGCCTGCTGTGGTCTGGCAGGTCGACAATCGCCTGCTGGACATTGCGCTGACGGCGCTGTTTGCGCTGGGTTGGGGCATCGGCCTGGTCGCCGCCAAGGCAATGGACATTCTCGAATTATTCGGGCTGCACCAGGTTTTGCGCCATCTGCGCGGTACCGCTGCCGTGCCCGCGCGCTTCGGCAAACCCGGCTTGTATGCCCTGGTGCGCCACCCGATGATGACGGGCTTCCTGTTGTCATTCTGGGCCACCCCATTGATGACCGTCGGCCATATGCTGTTTGCGCTGGTGATGACGGCCTATATTTATATCGCGACCCGTTTTTTCGAGGAACGCGATTTGCAGGGGACATTCGGCGAAACCTATGCGCAGTACCGACGCGAAGTGCCGATGCTGATACCGCGGTGGCCGCGCCGCTGATCGCAGCGTTATGTGCTGTGGCGAACAGAGGGGGTAGGCGCGGCGAGGATATTGTTGCCCATCGCCCCAACCCGAGGACTTCAACATGACCCACTCGCACGCCGTTGCCTGGATCGATCACGGCGAGGCGCATATCATTCATTTCAACGCCGATGAATCCGAGCAGCTCACCGTTCACTCCAAACACCGCAACAGCCATTTGCATCACAAAAATGGCCAGATCGGCGATGGCCGCGCCCCCGAAGACCAGCAGTTTTATCACGAGGTCGCAAATGCCTTGCAAGGCGCGGAAAAAATTCTCATCGTTGGGCCCGCCAACGCCAAATCCGAGCTGGAGAAACATATGAAGCACCACGACAAGGACCTGGCTGCCGGCATCGTCGGCGTGGAAACGGTCGATCACCCGACGGACGGCCAGGTCCTGCAGCTGGCGCGCAAGCACTTCACCGCGGCGGACCGGACGCTGCCCTGAGCGCCTTGATTGCCCGGCTGAATGGAAAAATCCGCGGGCAACCTCGGCGCGCCGAGGAATTCAGCAAGGCCTTGGCACGCCGGTTTTTGCGCCGCTAAAAAGTGTGGCGTATGCCGGATATATAACCGATGTTTGCCGATCCCGGTGCGGCGCCCAGGCCCGCGCTGTTGGCAAACTGGTAGCTGCCGCGTGCATCGTTGGTGACCCGCGTATAAAACCAGTAGAGATCGGTTCTTTTCGAAAACGTGTAGCTGTAACCCAGCGAATATTGTCTGGCGCCAAGTCCGCCGGTATCGCAGGCGCCGCCGCCAACCCGCCCGCACGAGCCGGCCAGCGCCCTGCCATATATCCCGCGAATCGTGCCTCTGCCAATTTTCTGCATTAGCGTAATCGCAATGGCGGTGCGGTCGTATTCGTTGAAAGCGCCATTCGCTGCGGTGCTGGAAGACTGTTCATACTTGAGTTTTTCCCACAAGAGTCCAAGCTGCGTATCGGCGATCTTGTAACGCACGGCGACCTTGTCGCCGGAATCGGTGGCCGAAAGCGACGGCGAACCGCCGATTGCGGCGACCGGCGCAGCCTGGGCGGCCGGAATGATTGCGCTCAGCCCGAACAGGTCGTCGTGACGCTCGTGCGCATAACCGACGAACACCGGTCCGATTTCGTAATCGACGCTCAGCGATAAAACACGCGGGTTTACCTGCGTGACCGCCGATGAATTTGCGCTTCTGCTTTCGTTCGCGGCATAGGCCAGCTTGAACGTAAGGCCGTCAATGGTCGGCGTCCAATACTGCACGACATTGCCTTGCCGCCTCTCAAATGAGGCATTGATCGCGTTTGCATAAGTGCTGCCATTCGCCGACGTATTCAGCACGCCGCTGGTTACCGGACCGACGCCGAACCCCGGTGTGCCGATCAGGGCGCCCGTATAGGTGATGCCCGTGAAGTACATGGGATCGACCGCACCGGATAATGTCTTGTAAGGCGTATCCCATTGCCCGATTCGAATCGACCCGAATCCGCCCTGCAAGCCGACGGCCGTATTGCGCGACGCCAGCGCTGAGCCGCCGACATCCACCGCGACGGCGGATTCGATCTGGAAAAACGCGCTCAGGTCGCCTCCCAGGCTCTCGCTGCCGCGAAAGCCAAGATTGGCGGAATTCTGCGTAACCCGATTGCGCGAACCGACATTCACGCCCGTCGGGTTTGCGCCCAGTTGTCCCGCAGGCAACGCGGCAGCCGGGGACGCATCGCGAGCCCGGACGTTTTCAAAATCAACGTTCAACGTGCCGTAAATCTGCACTGCCGGCTCCTGCGCGGAAGCGGCATGAATTCCCGCCATTACAAGTGCTGCGCCGACAAGCGCGGCCGAGGAACCATTCATCCCTATTCTCCCAAGAGTTAGTCATGACCGCCTGATCCCGGCGGTTCATAGGTCTCTACCTGGGGTGTCCGAGCTTTATTCCCCGATTCACAAAAAACGCGCGTCGGATGTTTTTCATCGCGGCGGGAATGGATTGCGCATGTCCCTTGCATGCCCGTTGTACAGGCATGGCGGGCCGCCAGTGCAGCGCCTTACTTCATCGCCGTGTCGCGAATCGCCTGCAGGGTGGTGTTCGGCGTGATCGCTTCCGGGTCGATGCGCACTTCGATCAACGCCGGCTTGCCGGCCGCCAGCGCGCGCGCCAGGGCCGGCGCAAAATCCGCCGTTTTTTCCACCGTTTCGCCATGCGCGCCGAAGCTGCGCGCATAGGCGGCAAAGTCCGGGTTGGCCAGGGCGGTGCCGTGCACATGGCCCGGGTAGTGGCGCTCCTGGTGCATGCGGATGGTGCCGTACATGCCATTGTTGACGACGATGAAGATCACGTTCAGCCGGTATTGCACCGCGGTGGCGAGTTCCTGGCCGGTCATCAGGAAGCAGCCGTCGCCGGCCATGCAGATCACGGTGCGCTGCGGGTGTACCGCCTTGGCCGCGATCGCGGCGGGCACACCATAGCCCATCGCGCCCGAGGTCGGCGCCAGCTGGGTGCGGAAGCCGCAGTACTGGTGGAAGCGGTGCACCCAGGTGGCGTAGTTGCCGGCGCCATTGGTGATGATCGCGTCCGCGGGCACGCCCGACTTGATCTGCTGCATCACGTCCCACATCTGCACCGCGCCCGGAATCTCGCGGCGTTGCTGCCATTCGCGATAGTCGGCATTGGCGCTTTGGACTTGCGCGGCCACATTGCTGTGCGTCAGTTTCGGCAGCGCGGCGATGGCATTGGCAAATGAAGACACCGTGGCATTGATCAACAATTCGCCTTGATAGACGCGCCCCAGTTCTTCGGCGCCGGCATGCACATGGATCAGCTTCTGTTTCGGCACCGGCGCCTCGAACAGGGTATAGCCGCTGGTGGTCATTTCGCCGAGGCGCGCGCCGAGGCACAACACCACATCGGCCGCCTTGATGCGCGCCGCGAGTTTGGGATTGATGCCGATGCCCACATCGCCGGCGTAATTGGGATGCGCGTTATCGAATACATCCTGAAAGCGGAAGGCGCAGCCGATCGGCAGATTCTGGGTCTCGGCAAAACGCTGCAGGGCCGTGCAGGATTCCTTGCTCCAGCCGCTGCCGCCGACGATCACGAACGGTCGCTCCGCGCCCGACAACAGGCTGGCAAGCCTTGCCAGTGCCGGCTCGCCGGCCGATGGCCCGATGTCCTGACCATGCTGGTAGGGCCGCGCATCGGCGACGCTGACCATATCGGACAGCATGTCTTCCGGCAGCGCCAGCACCACCGGGCCCATGCGGCCGCTGGTGGCGACCTGGAAGGCGCGCGCGAGGTATTCGGGAATGCGGTCGGCGCGATCGATCTGCGCGACCCATTTGGCAAGTTGCCCGTACATGCGCCGGTAATCCACTTCCTGAAAAGCTTCGCGCTCGACAAAATCGCCGCCCACCTGGCCGATGAACAGAATCATCGGCGTGGAATCCTGAAAGGCCGTATGCACCCCGATTGAAGCATTGGTGGCGCCGGGGCCGCGCGTGACCAGGCATATGCCCGGCTTGCCGGTCAATTTGCCGTAGGCCTCGGCCATGTTGGCCGCGCCGCCTTCATGGCGACAGGTGATGAGTCTGATCGCGTCGCGCGCGTCATACAGCGCATCGAGCACCGGCAAATAGCTTTCGCCGGGCACACAGAACGCCATGTCCACGCCGTGGATCCCGAGTTGATCGACCAGAATCCGTCCGCCGGAACGCGGGCCTGCCGTTGCCGCCATCATCGTCTCGTTCATAGTTGCCGAACCTTGTAACCCTTGACGCGCAGCAGCTCGACCAGGCCGCGCGGCCCCACCAGGTGCAGGGAACCGATCGCGACGAAATACGGTTGGTCGTCGCGCAGAAAATCTTCTATTTTTGCCAGCATCTCCGGGTGACGGCTGTAGACCAGCGCCTCCTCAATCTCCGCAGACCGGGGCAAATCGTGGTTGACCTCGCTGGTCACTTCCTGCATCAGCGCCGCGTCCCCGCTTTGCCAGGCATTGACCATGCCTGTCACCTGGTCCGGCGTCCTGCCGGTTTCAATCGCCGTCAGCGCGTTATCCAGGAAGGCTTCCTGCAAGGACGCCGACATGCTGTCGAACATTTTCAGCTGTCCCAATTGCGACTCGAGTTCCAGCACCGGCTTGTGGTCGTGCTGCGCATTGGCGATCAAATAACTGTCGACGCCGAAGTTGCGGTCATAACCCAGTCGGGTAAATTCGGCGATGGCAAGGAACCCGCCGGCAATGCAGGGCTTGAGCTCGCGCAGGCCATCTGCCGGCAATTTCAGTTTCAGCAACTGGATCTGCAGCCGCTGATACAGTGCTTTCGGGATTTGCGACTCCAGCGACATTGGCGGCTTGTATAAGATCAGCGGCCGCACGCGTTCTTCGTTCTCGCTTTTGGTAATGTCCGCCTCCACCACCAGCTTGGCCGATTTTTTCAGCGCCGTCTCGACCTGCTCGGGCAGCGGATAAAAACTGCGTTTGCCGACGTGAATAGTGCCGAACAAATAGACCGTATTACCCGGCGAGCTGACCTCCCAGATAAAGGCCCGGTGTGCGCTCTCGACAGGGGGCGCCGCCGGTACGGCGACGACAGCAGTCGCCATTGCAGGTTGGGTGGGGTCATAGTTCGCTGCCCGATCGGTCGTCTGCGCGCCGGCGGCGCTCCACAGAAACAACCAGGCAAGCAGGGCGAACAGGCGGCGGTTGAAAGCGGTAAGCGGCAGCGGCATCAATGAACTCCGGAAAATTCTGAACGGGACAGGCGGCCGCACTAGCTCGGCGGCTTGAAGGAATTGAGGGTGGTCGGCGCCTCGGGAACAAAGGGATCCATTGCAACGGCCTGGTAGCGAACGTCGACGATCTCCAATTCTTCATTGCCGCCCGGCGCGCGCAGCAGCACCGTATCGCCGATCCGTGCCTTCAACAAAGCGCGCGCCAGCGGCGATATCCAGGTGATGTAGCCGCGTTTCAGATCGAGTTCGTCGATGCCGACGATGGTGACAGTTTTTTCTTCACCACTGGCGTTTGCATAGGTTACGGTGGCGCCGAAGAATACGCGCTCGGCGATATCCTCGTCGCGCGGCGCGGCGGGATCGACCACCTCGGCATTGTCCAGGCGCTTGGTCAGGAAGCGCAGCCGCCGGTCGATTTCGCGCAGGCGCTTCTTGCCATACTGGTAATCCGCATTTTCGCTGCGGTCGCCGTTCTTGGCCGCCCAGGACACCGCATTGGTCACCGCGGGACGTTCCTTGTTCAGCAGATACTGGAATTCATCCTTGAGGCGTTGATGGCCAACCGGCGTAATGTAGTTTTTGCTGCCCGCAGGCAGGGGCGAGGCACCGTCCTCGATGTCCTCATCGTCGTCCTGCGCCGATTCTTTTGTGAACGCTTTGCTCATGTCTGCCCGATTTGATCGGACATTATAGAGCCGCCGCAGCGCCCCGCGAGGAGCTGGGCCGGCGCAATCCCTAGCCGGCGGCAGCCTTGTTGACGCTGGCGTTGAGTTTGGCCAGGACCAGTTCGAGCGCCTGGATGCGTTGATCGCGCGCCTTGATGACCGCCCTCAGCTCAAGCTCCAGTTTGCGCAGGCGCTGCAATTCGTCGGCTTCACCCGGTGTTTGTACGGTCGATTGGCCACCTGCAGCAGCGCCGCTGTCGGCCCCCGGTGCCGTTCCCAGAGCCTGATCAATGGCCAGATGAATCGCCCTGTGCAATGCAGTGCTATCCAGTGTCGGGACACGGGCCGCAACCACTGGCTGGGCAGGCCTGACATCACTGACCGCAGGCGGCAATGGGGCCGGCGCTGCGGGCGGCGTTGCAGGTAGCATTGCGGCTTTATGGTCGCCGAGGTCCGGTTCGATCCCTTGCGCAGGCCGGTCGACATTGACGGCAGCGCGGGCCTTGCCGGTTTTCCTGGTCCTGGCAGACTTGTCGGCGAGGCCGAAGCGGATCAGGGCCGGCAGCAGCAGCGCGCGCGGATCGGCGGCATTTTGCTGCAGGCCATTTACATAGATCCCCAGGGCGGAGACGCCATCGGCCACTGCCGCCGCCTCGTCACCGTTGCCCGGCAAGGTACCGCCGGCAAACTGCGCCACATGTTTGGCCACTTTCTCGCTCAGGGCAGCAGCCTCATCCAGCTCGAGCATCGACAACGCACCCTGCACCTGCTTGAACAGCTGCGCCAAAGGCGCAAGTTCGGCGGTCTTCTGCGGGTCGCGGAAAAAGGCGTCCAGCGCGGCCTCGATGGTGTTGAGGTTGATCTGCACCTCGCGACCCACCTGAAAAATCAATAGATGGGTCTGCGCGCGCAAGGTCATGGTATCGCCCAGGCTGTTCGCCGAGGCATCGGGCACCGGCAGTTCGACGCCGGTCATCGCGCTGCGCAAGCGCGTGGAAACCGCCGTCGCCTGACGTGCGAACTCGGGGGTCAGCTTGAAATAATTTTCCAGCGAGGATTCAACGAACAGCATCGCCGTCGCCACTTCCATGGCCTGCACGTCGCTGAGCAGTTTGCCGGTTTTGCGCGCATGCTTGCCGATGGCGCCCAATACCTGCAGCAACAGGGCCAGCTCGCGATTCGGCAGCGATTGCGCCATCGCCGCCAGCAGTTCGGCCTGCTTGGCGAACGGCTCCAGCGCGGAACTGTTGCGGCTGGTGAAGGCCAGCAGATTGTCCTTCTGCTTCTGCACCTGCTCGCACAGGGCATTGACGGCCGCAACCAGGGCGGGTTCGGCTTTCTGGTTCTGGCCGGCACCGGGTATCGCCAGCAGCTCATCGAGCCGGTAAACCTCGCGAATCGCCTCGATGTATTCGGTGCGCGCGGCGGTTTTACCGACCACCAGCAACAGATCGCGGAACAGTTTTTCCGGCACATGGGGGTTGCCGGCAATCAGCAGCTTGATCTGCTGGTCGATTTTGCCGAGCAGTTGCACGGCGGGCGCGCCGGCGCCGGCAGGATCGTTGGCGACCGCTTCGAAGAATCCCGCGGCGGTAAACCAGAACGAACGCGCCATCGGATTGAACAACAGCGCTTCGATGGCGAGCACGGCATCGCGCATGGTGCGCGCGCCGGTGACCAGATCCTTGTCGCGCAACAATTTCAGCAACCCGGCCTGGAACAGGCTGCGCGCCTGCCGGACCGCTTCGGCCAGTTGTTCCGCGCTCAGCGGGGGCGCGGCCTCGTCGGGCAGCGGCACGGTCGCGGAGAGATCGGGGGAAAACAGATCGGTGGCGGCAGCGTCGTTGGCGCCGCGCGCCCGGTTCAGCGCGATATAGACCGTCGCCAGGATCATCGGGCGATCCGGCTGGCCGGCCATCAGGCTGTCGAGATAGCCGGACAGGCTTACCGTCGCGTTTTTCGCCGCCGCCAGTTGCTGGACCGCGTCGGCGGGAACCGCCACCGCAAATGCCGCCACCAGTTTTTCGATTTCCTCGCTCAGGCGCGCGGCCGCGCCGAGGTTGACCATCGACAGCGCGCCCGTGACTTGGTGCATGCACAGGGCGGCGTATTGAACCGCCTTGGAATCGGCGGGATCCTTGCCCAGTTCGTCGAAGTGCGTTCGGGCGCTGCCGAGTGAATGCTCGATCTCCGCCCGGACCCAGTTAAGCGGGCCGCTGTCGAAGCCGGATTGGCTGTTGGTGACCATTGGCGTTAGCGGAAAAATAGTGAAGGTAGTTTGTTGATGCCGGCGCTCGGCGCGGGTTCTGGGTGTGTGGTGTGGGCGTAAAACCGGAAAATCCGCCTGATGATGCCAGCGGCAACTACCGGTTCCTCGCCCAGCTTGCATAACTGCTCTGGAGCACGCCCTCACTTTACGTGAGTCAATCAAGACGAAGTGTGACATAAGTCACAGATTCTTTCGTCCCGATCGACATCCAGGGCATGTTGACAGTTGTTGACAATGTGCGTGCCACCAGAAGAGGCGGGCGCAGCACAGGCGGCCCGTAGCCGATCGTTATTTTCGCAATCGGCAGAACAGGGCAAACGCTGAGGCCCGGCCGACCGCTGCCGCAAGACGGCATAGACCGCTCGTCGCCATCAACCCATAAGCGCGTCACCGCACTGACCTCGCCGGCTCGCCGGCGCATCCTTGATTCACGAATTTCGACAGGACGCATAGTCTGTGCGCCGTCAGAAGCCGCACCAACCGGAAGAAAAACCAATGCAAACCCAAAACAGCAAATCCCCTCATACCATGCTGTGGATCGCAGGTATCGCAGTCATCCTGTTCTGCGCGGCCGGCATCGCCGCCATCATGGGCTGGATTCCGACGTCGACGGCTGGCGCCGGCAGCAGTGCCGCCCCTGTCGCGGCACCCGTGCAAAGCGCATCGAGCAGAACTTATTCGGCTCCGGCGCGTAATGCCAGCAGCGCCCCTGCCCGCTCGATTTGCACAGAATGCGGCATCGTCGAATCGACGCGCGAAATCAGCGAACCCGGCAAGGGCAGCGGCATCGGCGGTGTCGGCGGTGCGGTAGTCGGCGGCGTTCTGGGCCACCAGGTCGGTAGCGGCCGCGGCAATGACCTCGCCGCCGTGGCCGGCGCCGTGAGTGGCGCATTCGCAGGCAATGCCATCGAGAAGCGGGTGAGTGCAGGCAAGAGTTATGAAGTCACCGTGCGCCTCGAAGGCGGCTCCAGCCGCGTGTTCAGCGAAACCAGTTCGAATTGGCACAATGGCGATCACGTACGGATCGTCGACGGCATGATCCGCTCGAACAGATAGCATTTCGGCGCCTGCCGCACCTGTCCATTGCCGGCTGAACCGACGCCGTTTTTTCGAAACGGTCGATTCGACTGCCGAACCGGCTGAAACCACCTTTTATCCGCGCCCGCATCTGCAGGCGTTTTTTCACCTGCATCAAGCCCTGCCAATCGCGATCAGCCCGGCGGCGATGAAGCGGGCGCCAACAAATCGTCGGGAACAACACTCGCCAGCGGTCAATTTGCAATTTATAATTCCCCCGAAAACAAGCAGTGCAAACGGGAAAAGGGAGAGCCGGCATGGATCGCAGAGGTTTCATTGCAGCCACGGGATCGGGAGCGCTTGTCGCATTGCTGGGCTCTTGCGCCACCACCGAACCGGTCGATCCCAAGGACACCCGCATGTCCCTGCTGTGCGGCTATATCGACAGCAGCGATGCGCCATCCAAAATCGAATGGGTGGAGATCAAGCAGTACGGCGACGGCGACCGCGACCAGGGCCAACAGGGCTATTACCTGGTCGAATACGACCGCAAGACCGGCGTATTCTTTCATGTCGGCATCGAGAGCGGCAACCACCAGGTGCACAAGTTCGGCGGCGGCAACACCCAGTACGACTGGTCCAGCCGTGGCCGCAACGAGACCGCGCTGCGCATCACGCAGCCGGGCGCCTATTTCGTCGGCGCCTACAAATACATCCACCACGACCAGGGCTGGTTCAAGGACGACAAGTTCGAAATGCGCCTCCTGAGCAGCCCGAGCGAGGCCGAGGTGCTGGCAATCGTTCTGCGCCGGCTGGAAACGGATCGCGATCTCGCGCCTTATGAACATCAGCGCGCGCTGGTGCGCAAGCGCCTCGCCGCCCTTGGAGGCCGCCGTGCATAAACGCCGCCGCTTTCTTGCCGCCGCATTGGGCAGTGTCGCCGCCGCCGCCCTGCCGGGCTGTTACACCATTCATGAAACGCCACCCGGCGGCGTGCCGGCGGCCGGCAGCCGGCATGTCATGCTGGTCGGACGCATCGAAGTCGTTCCGCGCATGGCCACCGGCGAGCAGGACATCGATATCAAAAACGATCTGTTCAATACCAAGCGCTATATGCTGGGACGCGCGGTGATACAAATGGCGGACCGGCCGGATCCGGGTTCCTTGCACGCCCTGTCCGCCGAATTCCTCAACCCGACGCTGGAACAGACTTTTTTCCTGGTGCTGCCGCGCAGCGAGCGCTTCATCGCCAAGGGCAGCGTGACCATGGAATGGCGCGACCTGACGCCCAGTTCGAAGGCGATGAATGTCGAGTCCGCCGAGCTGAAGTTCCCGGCCCCGCTGGAGATCGATATCCGTCCCGATGACCAAGCCATCTACATCGGCACCGTGCGCTTGCACCGCGATGTATTTCACACGCTGTTGAAAGTCGAGCTGCTGGACCAGCATGCGGCGGCCCTCATCGAGTTTCGCAAACGCTTCGGCCCGCAGGCCGCCCTGCGCAAGGCGTTGCTGAAGCTGCCGCAGGAATCGTCGAGGCCGGCACGCCAGACAGGCGATATCCCCTCGGAACGGTCCTGATCGGAAATCGCAGATCGCCATCTGGCGCGGCGTTTGAAGCAGAAATGGCCGGGAAGGCCCGCGGATTGGCGATCCGCGTGTTTGCATCGGCGCGCCGCTTTGCCAAAACTGCCCCTTTCCGCTAAACTTCGCGCTTCAAATCTCACTTGGTGAGGCGTTCCATGTCCAGCAAACATTCACACATCGTCCGCTCCTTCCCGACCGCAGCGTCGCACGGGTCGGTGGCGCTTGTGCGTGCTGCGGCCGGGATGCGTCTCACTTTCATCGCTTCCTCCCGACTGTCGTCCCGACCGGCAACCGCCATCGCACCCAGCGACGGCATTCCGGGCTAGCCAGGCCAAGCCTTCCTTCGCAATTCGCAGAAGGGCTTCGCCGGACAATACGGCGGGGCAAAGAAGGTGAGCCGGCAACATCGCTCCCCACCGTAACCATAAATCGCCGATTATTTTCGGCACATGACGCCACTGCTTCCTGATCTCCGGCCTCATGTAAAAAAAACGGATTGGGTATCAACATGAATTTGAATTCGCATCACAAGTACGACAAATATCTGGGCAAGCTCTGGCGCAATCGCGATTTCCGCACGCTGTGGCTGTCGTTGACCATTACCCATTTCGGCGGGCAGGTGACATTCCTGGCGCTGCCGCTGACGGCCGCCATCATGCTGCACGCCACCCCCACGCAAATGGGGATCCTGACCGCGATGGAGGCCCTGCCTTACACCCTGTTCGGCCTGTTCACCGGCGTGCTGGTGGACCGTTCGCGCAAGCTGCCCCTGATCATCATGGCCGATCTCGGACGCGGCGCCGCCCTGCTGTCGGTGCCGATCGCCGCCTGGATGGACTGGCTGTCGATGCCGATCCTGTACATCGCCGGTTTTCTGGTCGGACTGGGCGGCATCATCGGCTGGGCCGCCTATCAGGTGTTCATGACCGAGCGCGTCGGCCGCGACAATCTGGTCGAGGCCAATTCGCGCATCGCCCTGTCCGATTCTTCCGCGCAGCTGATCGGGCCGGGATTGGCCGGCATTTTCATCCAGTGGCTAACCGCGCCATTCGCGATCTTGCTCGACGCCTGCTCGTTCTTCATCTCGGCATGGATGCTGCGCGGTATCCCCGGCAAGGACAGCGACGTGCCCAAGGTGCGCCACAATAGCGGCAACGCCAACTGGGCGGGCATCTGGTCCGATGCCAGGGAGGGGCTGCATCTGATCTGGCATAACCCAATCCTGCGTTCGCTGGCTTGGGGGCTGTCGGTCTGGCAATTCCTCAAGCATGTCTATCTCGCCATCATCATTTTGTACGCGGCGCGCGATTTGCAGCTTTCCGCCGGCAAGATCGGCGTGATCTGGATGATGGGCGGCGCCGGCTTCCTGCTGGCTTCCTTCCTCATCCAGCGCGGCAATCGCCGTTTCGGCGTGGGCCAGGTGATGCTCGGCGGCCTCGTCATCACCGGCATTGCCTGGCTGATGATCGCCGCCGTCGGTCCCGGCGACTGGGCCGGCTTGATGCTCGGTCTAGCCCTGTTCTTTTTCGACCTCGGCGCCATGCTGTTTTTCATCAACTACCTGTCGCTGCGCCAGTCGGTGACACCGGACCGCCTGCTCGGCCGCGTGACCTCGACGATGATTTTCCTGTCGATCGCGATGGCGCCGGCCGGCTCGATTGTCGGTGGGCTGCTGGGCGAGGCCCTGGGATTGCGCCCCACCATCGCCATCTCCGGCGTCGGCGGTTTATTGCTCGGCCTGGTCCTGGTACGGTTCTCCCCCCTGGCCGGGATGAAACAACTGCCGACGCCGGTGACCGCACCGGTGCGCACGCCGGAAATGGCGGCGGAATAAGGCAAATGCCTGTCGGTCGCCAAATCCAGAACTTGTTCCCACCGCATCCAACAGGCATATTGACCGACAACCGACCCGCCGCCCACGTGGCGGCGGCCGGCGGCACAAACTTCTCAAGGGAGAACGAGCATGGATTTTGGAACCTCGCTGATTGCCATCGTGGCCACCGTTGCCGGGATGGGCGTTCCGGTCGCCATCGTCGCCATGGTGCTCTGGTACAAATCGCGCAATACACGCCTGATGCATGAAACCGCAATCCGCCTCGCTGAAAAGGGCCAGCCCGTTCCGCCGGAACTTTTCCTGAGCCGGGAAGAGCCTTATTCCGATCTGCGCCGCGGCGTGGTGCTGACGGCGGTCGGCATCGCCCTGTGCATCGCCCTGAATCAACTGGGCGTGGCCTGGACCATCGGCCTGATTCCGCTATTCATGGGACTGGGCTATATGCTGGTATGGAAACTGGAATCCCGCGGCCCACGCGACGGCGGGACCCATTCCTGAGTCGCTGCAAGCGACCCATCTTCCATCAGACCAGGCGTGACACGCATGGCCTTTGTTGCGTCCGATTCCCGCACCGCGCCGGCCGGCTTCACGGACAGCGATCTGATCGCGCGCGCGATGCGCGGCGACGATCGCAACGCCTTCGCCGAACTGGTGCGCCGCCACCAGTCCACCCTGCGCGCCAGCCTGCGCAAAATGACCGGCGGACAAATCGAACTGGCCGACGATATCGCCCAGGAAACGTTCATCCTCGCCTGGAAGAACATTCGCCACTTTCGCTTCGAGGCCAAGTTTTCCACCTGGCTGTACCGCATCGCCTTCAATGCCTGGCAATCCGAGGTGCGCAAGAAACATGAATTGCTGATGGACGAGGATAAAATGCCCGAGCCCGAGGCGGTGGAATCGGAGGCCGCGCACACCGGCATGAAACGCGACCTGGCGCGTGCCATGGAGGGCCTGAGCGACGGCGAGCGCAACGCTATCCTGCAATGTTATTACAACGATCTTTCGCACGACGAGGCTGCCTATGTGCTCGGCATCCCGCTGGGCACGGTGAAAACGAATATACTTAAAGCCAAGGAAAAGATGCGCGCCAGGCTGGCCGCATACGAAGCCGAAGGCAAAGGAATGGCCGCATGAATACCGCACACGACCCCCTGGAAAATCTGCTCAAGGCCGATGCCCTCGCGATGCGCGAAGGCTATATCGACGACGCCGGCTTTACCAAGCGCGTGGTGGCCGCCATGCCGGCACACAGCCGCCTGTCGCGTGCGGCACGCATCGGCGTGCCCCTCGCCTTCACCCTGGTTGCCTCCATCGTGGTGATGTGCTGCACCGCCGCCGGCAGCCTCGCCGTCGACGCCTTCATGGACCTCGCCACCGAAACCGTCACCGCCAATGCGGTCGGCCTGCTGCTGGTGATCGCCGTGGTCATCGGCGTTTCGACCTCCAATCTCACCGGTGACGCCTGAACCTCGCCGGCCCCCCACGCATGTTTTTGGCAAAAAAATTGACGCATGTCATCTGTTGACCCGCGTCATCTGCATTTTTGGCCAATTTGTACAAGCTATGCCCACAAATAAATAGCTGAATGCGCAAAAGCGCATCGACTACCTATAAAGCGATGGCCCGCCGCGGGGACGTGCCATCTCACATGGAGAGAGAGATCATGAGTGCAATTGCAACAGAAATCCCGATCCCGAGACCGGCGGTAAATCGCTGGCTGCAACTGTTTGCCGGCATCGTCTGCATGGCGATGATCGCCAATCTGCAATATGGCTGGACCCTGTTCGTGCAGCCCATGGACGATCAGTATCACTGGGGCCGCGCCGCGATCCAGGTGGCGTTCACGATTTTTGTCCTGACCGAAACCTGGCTGGTGCCGATCGAAGGCTATCTGGTCGATAAATTCGGCCCGCGCCCGGTGGTGATGGTCGGCGGCATTCTGGTCGGCCTTGCCTGGGTGATCAACTCTTTTGCCGATTCGCTGGCGCTGCTGTACGTTGGCGCGGCCATCGGCGGTATCGGCGCCGGTGCGGTTTACGGCACCTGTGTCGGCAATGCGCTCAAATGGTTTCCAGACCGTCGCGGCCTCGCGGCCGGTTTGACGGCGGCGGGCTTCGGCATGGGTTCGGCCGTGACCATCATTCCGATCCAGGCCATCATCCAGTCGATGGGCTACCAGACCGCCTTCCTGTACTTCGGTATCGGCCAGGGCGTGGTGGTGTTCCTGGTGTCGTTCGGCCTGATGGCGCCGAAGAAAACCGACGTGCCGCAAACCGCGCAGGTGATCCAGTCCAAGCGCGATTACACCTGGGTGGAGATGATCAAGACGCCGACCTTCTGGGTGATGTACGCCATGTTCGTGATGATGGCCGCCGGCGGTCTGATGGCCACCGCGCAACTGGGCCCGATCGCGAAAGACTTCAAGATCGCCAATATCCCGGTCTCGATCCTCGGTCTGACTTTGCCGGCGCTGACCTTTGCGCTGTCGATCGACCGCGTGCTCAACGGCATTACCCGCCCGTTCTTCGGCTGGGTGTCGGACCATATCGGCCGCGAGAACACCATGTTCATCGCCTTCGGCATCGAGGCCATCGGCATCGTCATGCTGAGCGAATTCGGCCATGACCCGGTGCTGTTCGTATTGCTGACCGGGATGGTGTTCTTCGCCTGGGGCGAGATTTACAGCCTGTTCCCCTCGACCTGCGGCGACACCTATGGCTCCAAGTTTGCCGCCACCAATGCCGGCCTGCTGTATACCGCCAAGGGAACCGCATCGTTGCTGGTGCCCTTTACCAGCGTGATCACGGCAGCCACCGGCAACTGGCATGCGGTGTTCTATATCGCCGCCGGCCTGAATGCGCTGGCCGCGATCATGGCTCTGGCGGTGCTGAAGCCGATGCGGACCAAGATGACGCTGAAGCAAACGAACGGTTCGTAAAACCTTTCCCGTTACAGAATCGAAAAATGCCGCTCGCGAGAGCGGCATTTTTTATGGGCGGCGATTTCGGCTGAAACCCGGCAAGACATGCCTCAAGGCATAATGTCGCACCACGCCAATCTTCTTCGCCCCCAATGCCAAAACCCGTCGCCCCAGTTGACCCCAACGCCCCACTGCGCCTCTCCAAGCTGATGTCCGAACGCGGCCTCTGTTCGCGCCGCGAAGCCGATGAATACATTGAGCGTGGCTGGGTGTATGTCGACGGCGTGCGCGTCGCCGAGCTCGGCACCAAGGTGCTGCCGACGGTGCAGGTGAAACTCGACAAGCAGGCCGCGGCGCGCCAGGAGCGGCGCATCACGATTTTGATGAACAAGCCGATCGGCTATGTGTCTGGGCAAGCCGAATCCGGGCATCAGCCGGCCAGCGTTCTGGTCACCGAAGAGCGCCACGCCAAAACCGACAAGACGCCATTCTTGCCGCAACATGCGCGCGGACTCGCCCCCGCTGGCCGCCTCGATATCGATTCCACCGGACTGCTGGTGCTGACCCAGGACGGACGCATCGCCAAGACCCTGATTGGCGAAAATTCTGGCATCGACAAGGAATACCTGGTGCGCGTCGAAGGCACGCTCTCTCCGGCCGACCTGAAGCGCCTCAACCACGGCCTCTCGCTCGACGGCGAAGCGCTGAAGCCCGCCATCGTCAAATGGCAGAACGACGATCAACTGAATTTCATTTTGCGCGAAGGCAAGAAGCGGCAGATCCGCCGCATGTGCGAAATGGTCGGGCTGAAAGTGCTGGGGCTGAAACGCATCCGTATCGGCAAAGTGCGGCTGCACGATTTGCCGATGGGGCAGTGGCGGTTTTTAAGGACGGATGAGGAATTTTAGGCTGCTCAATTATTGAGCAGTTGTACCTTGAGCAGAAAACAAAACTCAAGCACTGGCGCGGCTTTCAGAGCAAAAATGCTTCGAAAGCCTTGTAAAATGGCGTTCTATGTTTTCAGGGAACTTCTCGAAACCTCAAATTTTCGTCATTCCGGCGCAGGCCGGAATCCAGCCCTTCGTTGAATAAAACACTTGGACGGACTGGGTCCCGGCCTGCGCCGGGACGACGCAGTTTTTAGAAGTTCCCTTCACGATAGCCACAACAAGGCAGCATCGCCCCGCTCCGCCGCATCGCGGTAGAACACTATCATCTGCCGGAAATTGTCCATCAGGTAATCAAAAGCATCGTCGCCATCGCGCACCCAGATCTCGGTCGGATAGACATCCTTCACCTCCATATCTTCGGGGTCGAAACGATCGCGCAATTTATCGATGGTCAATGCCGTCAGTGCCGCCGATACCGCAGCGACCTGCGCCGGCGTCAGGAAACGCGCGGGGCCATAGCCGATCTCGGGACCGAACTCCTCGCCACCCAGCACCGCGAGGCTCAGCGGCGGCGTCCCGCCCTCGGCGCGACCGGTCAACAAGTAATGAATGCCATGCCAGGCCTTGTCGACGTCGATATAGTTCGGCGGCTCGTCCTCGCCGTCGTTGGGATAAAGGTAATCCTCGATGGCATCGGGATCATCCCTGAGTTTCTTCAGCGTGTCGCTCGACACCGCGGCAAAGCAGCCGGCCATTCCCATTTCAAAGATCCATCTTCATGAAAACACTATGCCGATCTTCGACATAACCCACGAATGGCCCGCAGGGCTCAAAGCCCAGCTGCGCATACATCGTCCGTGCCGGCACGAACGCCGCCATCGAACCCGTCTCGAGACTCAAGCGTCGATAGGAACGTTTTTTCGCCTCGGCAAGAATCACCTGCATGATGCTCATGGCAACGCCCTTGCGCAGATGCTTCGTCGACGTACGCATCGATTTTATTTCGCCGTGGGTCGGGTCCAGTTCTTTCAGCGCACCGCAGCCCAGCAATTCCTTACCTTCCCAGGCGGTCCAGAACGTGATTTCGGGTTTGCGCAATGCATTGAGGTCAAGCGCATGCACGCTCTCGGGCGGCGAGTATTGATGCATGCTTTGCAGATGTTCTTCCAGCAGGGTGGCGATTTCGGGGCTGCGTAGATCGTCGATTCGGATTTTCATTCGGAAAGGCATTCCTTTCTGCTCTGCCTCTGAGGAAATAATGAATATGAAGTTGTGTTGGTGTCTGCCCTAGTTATCGGAGCGATGACGATTAAAGTTTTTCTAGCACGGAATTTTTCTGCTGTGACAACGTTGTGAGTGATTCACTCAATGCTAATTCCAGATGAGTTGATCTTTCATCGGGCGCTGCATTTAATTCAAATTGCAATAATTTCAGCACTGGAACCGACGCAAAAGCATATCTTTTGTAAAGCTGAAGCTGATAGATTGCGGCGACTTGCTGAACCATCTTTATGGTCTTTCCTGATTCATCAACGCCGGCAGCAAGACAAACCATCTTGTGAAAAGCCTCGTATTGTTTTTGCTCCTGTTCTCGATTTCTCTGATCGATCCACTTGATTAAGCCAACGACAAAAGATATGGCTGCTCCACACAAGGTAATGAGCGAAATGTACTCAAGTATTTCCTTCATGCTTTTCCTCTGCAAGAAAGTGCCGGACACTAGCTAAAAGTAGACACAAAAACGCAGAACGCCATTCGGCACGCCTTTCCAGCCATTTTTGCCCCAAACACCGCACCAATGCTGGACTTTGACTTTCCATCGCAAAGCGCGCATCTCAGCGTATCGCCCCAAACACCTTCGACAAAATCGCACTCCCCGTCCCGATCGGGTCCTGCCTGATTTTCTTCTCTTCTTCGCCGATCATGTAGTAGAGGCCGTCCATCGCCTTGGTGGTGACGTGGCGTTCCACCTTGGCCTGCTCGGGTTTGACCAGGCCGAGTTGCTCGCCCTGGCCGGCGATGCGGTTGTAATCGCGGGCGAGGCCGATACGGTCGGTGACTTTGGTGACGATGGGCAGGAATTTGTCGCCGATCGGTTTTTCGGTTTTGCCGCGGAAGAACTGGGTAACGGAATTATCGCCGCCGGTGAGGATGCCCTTGGCGTCCTGCACGCTCATCGAGCGCACCGCGCCGACCAGCAGAGTCTTGGCCTGCGGCACGGCTTGTTCGGCGGCGCGGTTGACGCCGAGCTTGAGATCGTCGATGTCCTGGCCCTTGCCCATGAAGCGCAGCGCGCGCTCGGCCTTGTGCAGCCACTCGGGCAGTGGGATGCGCACCGCATCGTTACCCCAGAAGCCGTCGGCCTTGCCGAGCAGGGAGACGGCGACTTCTGCGCCCTTTTCCAGCGCGGTCTTGACGCCGAGCGAGGCTTCTTTTTGCGAGAGGTCGGACAAGTCAAACGCATAGGCACTGCGTCCATTGGCGGCGACCAACACGGCGGCGGAATAAAGCGCCAGATTCACCATTTGCACCAGCGATTCGCGGCGCTCCAGGTTGATCGGTGCGGCGGTCCAGAGGGTCTTGCTCATTGTTTCTCCTGGGTCGGTTGTATTTTGCATCGACGATGATTTGTCCGCGAGTATGCCCGCGCGCCTCTGCGCCGACAAGCCGGGATCGATACGCCACGCAAGGTCATGCCATGCGGCAAATTGGGCGACAAAAAAAACCGCTGCCGCCCGTTGACAGGGGTCATGAACTCAAGTAACTTACCGGCCAGTCAGTTATATATTGCGTTGCACTATTTTGAAACCCGAGCCCCCCAATAACCCCACAGCCGCGACCTCCGTGCCACGGCCAGGATGCCCGTTCATGAACATCGAGTCCATTATCGGAAAACCAATCCCCGCCAACGATCAGCTTGGGCGCGGCATCGCCATGGCGATGATCGCCGCCGCCATGCTGAGCCTGACGGCCTGCGGCAGGACGGATATAGGCGCCGCCGCGCCGCGCCCGGCACTCGCCTATAAAATTGCCGCCGGCGCGGGCGCCGAAACCGAGATCTACGCCGGTGAAATCCGCGCCCGCTATGAAGTCGACCACGCCTTCCGCGTCGGCGGCAAGGTCATTCAACGTCTGGTCGATACCGGCGCGACGGTAAAGAAAGGCCAGCCGCTGGCACGACTCGACCCGCAGGATGTGCGCCTGTCCGCCGATGCGGCGCGCGCCCAGGTCGCCGCACAGCAGGCCGAGACCGAATACGCCGACAGCGAGTTGAAGCGCTATCAGGATTTATTCGCCAAGGGCTTTGTCAGCAAATCGGCGCTGGACCAGAAAGTGAATGCGGCCAATGCGGCCAATGCACGCCTGGCCGCGCAGCGCGCGCAGGCCGATGTATCGATCAATCAGGCCGGTTACGCCACCCTGGTTGCCGAACTCGACGGCGTGGTCACACAGGTCAATGCCGAAGCGGGGCAGGTGGTGGCCGCCGGCCAGGCGGTGATGAAGATCGCCAACCCGAAAGAAAAAGAGCTTCTGATCAGCGCGCCCGAATCGAAGATCGGCGACTTCAAGGCGGCCGCCGCGCAACCCGCCGGTAACAGGGAAAGCCAGGCCGCCAATCTGCGCGTGGCGCTGTGGTCCCAGCCGGGCAAATACTATGCGGCACACATCCGCGAAATCGGTGGCGCCGCCGATGCGGTGACACGGACCTACCCGGTGCGTCTCACCATCCAGACCCCCGACGAAGCGATCCAGCTGGGCATGACCGCGTACTCGGTATTCGGCAGCGCCAATGAATCGAACACCCTGGCGGTGCCGCTGTCCTCGCTCTACGTCAAGGGCGGCGTTACCGGCGTGTGGCTGATCGCCGCCGACGGCAAGGTCAGCCTGAAGCCGGTCACGGTACTGCAGTACCGCGAAACCACGGCCTTCATCAAACCCGAGGCCGGCAGCGTCAAGCCGGGCGATACCATCGTCGCCGCCGGCGTGCACAAGCTGCGCGAGGGCGAAGTGGTGAAGCCGGTCAGCGATCCACTGGTGACCGGCGACGGCAAGGTCGCCATCATCCCGGTCGATGCCGCTGCGCCTCCCGCCGTCGCCCAGCGTTAATTAAGTCGCTTAAGTCGCGCCCGCCCGTTCCGCGCGCATCCCCCCGCTTCAATCGGCGCACCTAACGGCTGCACTCACGCCCGTCATCCAGGACCTCAAATGAAAAATTTCAACCTGTCCGAATGGGCGCTGAAGCACCAGCCCCTGGTGCTGTATCTGATCGTGATCCTCGGTGTGATCGGCGCCATCTCCTTTGGCCGTCTCGGCCAATCGGAAGACCCGCCCTTCACCTTCAAATTCATGACCGTCCGCACCCTCTGGCCCGGCGCCTCGGTGATGGAGGTTGATCAGCAGGTCACCGAGCGCCTCGAAAAGAAGCTGCAGGAAGTTCCCAATATCAATTACATCCGCAGCTATTCGCGTCCCGGCGAATCGCTGATTTTCTTCGCCATCAGCGATGCCGCGCCATCTTCGGCGGTGCCGGAAACCCAGTACCAGGTGCGCAAACGCGTCGGCGATATCCGCCAGACCCTGCCGGCGGGCGTACAGGGCCCGTTTTTCAATGATGAATTCGGCGACACCTTCGGCAATATCTTCGCCCTGACCGGCGAGGGCTATTCCTGGGCCGACAAGAAAGTCTTCATCGATCGCCTGCGCCGCGAACTGCTGCGGGTGCCCGATGTAGCCAAGGTCGATATCATCGGCGAGCAGGAAGAAAAGATTTACATCGAGCTGTCGAACATCAAGCTGGCGACCCTGGGCATCGACGGCAGCACCATCATCGCCGCCATGCAGGCGCAGAACGCGGTGTCCCCGGGCGGCGCCTTCGAAACCGCTTCCGACAAGATCTTCGTGCGCGCCACCGGCGCTTTCGACAGCGTCGAGGCAATCCGCAATTTCACGCTGCGCGCCAATGGCCGCGTGCTGAAGATCGGCGATATCGCCATCGTCAAGCGCGGCTATGCCGATCCGCCCTTCACCCGCATGCGCTATATGGGCCGGGAGGCGATGGGGCTGGGCGTGGCGATGCGCCAAGGCGGCGACATCATCGAGCTCGGCAAGCATCTCGACAAGGCGCTGGCCGAGCTGGAGGAAACGCTGCCGGTCGGGCTGGAGCTGCATCGCGTCAACGACCAGCCCAAGGCGGTCGCCAACAGCATCAGCGAATTCGCGCGTTCCCTGACCGAGGCCGTGGTGATCGTGCTGACGGTCACCCTGTTCAGCCTTGGCATCCGCACCGGCTTTGTGGTGGCCCTGTCGATCCCTCTGGTGCTCGCGGCGACTTTCCTGTTCATGTATATGTTCGATGTCGGCCTGCACAAGATTTCGCTGGGCGCGTTGATCCTGGCGCTGGGCCTGCTGGTCGACGATGCCATCATCGCGGTGGAAATGATGGCGATCAAAATGGAGCAGGGCTGGGAGCGGGCCCGCGCGGCCAGCTTTGCCTATACCTCGACTGCCTTCCCGATGCTGACCGGCACCCTGGTGACGGCCGCCGGCTTCCTGCCAATCGGTCTCGCCAAATCGGGCACCGGCGAATACACGCGCTCGATTTTCCAGGTGACCTCGCTGGCCCTGATCATTTCCTGGTTCGCCGCGGTGATCTTCATTCCCTATCTGGGCTATCACTTCCTGCCGGACTATCGCGACGGCGTGCCGGTGGTAACGCCGCGCATGCGCCGCATCGCCGATTTTCTGGCGAAAATCCCCTTGATCGGCCACCGCCTGTCGCTGGCGGTGGCGCCCTCCGGCGCGACCGAATCGCATGCCATGCACGACTCGGCGCACGTCGATCACGATGTCTACGACAAACCGTTCTATGTGCGTTTTCGCCAGACGGTGGCCTGGTGCGTCACCCACCGCAAGACGGTGATCGCGGTGACGGTGCTGCTGTTCGCGGCCAGCATCTTCGCCTTCAAATACGTACAGCAGCAATTCTTCCCCTCGTCGACGCGCGTCGAATTGCTAGTCGATCTGAAGCTGCCCGAAGGTTCCTCGTTCGCGGCGACGCAGGCGCAGGTGCTGAAAATGGAAGCCCTGCTCGACCGCGAAAAAGAACTGTACGTCAATTACGCGAGCTATGTCGGCACCGGCGCCACCCGCTTCTATTTCCCGCTTGACCAGCAACTGCCCGCCGCCAGCTTTGCGCAATTTGTGATCACGGCCAAGGGCATCAAGCAGCGCGATCAATTGCGCGCCAAGGTGCTCGCCCAGGCCGATGCGCTGTTCCCCGCGGTGCGCGTGCGTGTCTCGCGTCTGGAAAACGGCCCGCCGGTGGGCTTTCCGGTGCAGTTGCGCGTTTCCGGCGAAGACATCCCGACCGTGCGCGCCAATGCACAGCGCGTCGCCGAGGTGATGCGCGCCAACCCGAACACCGCCAATGTGCAGTTCGACTGGGATGAGCTCGCCAAGGTGATCAAACTCGATATCGATCAGGACAAGGCGCGCCTGCTGGGCATCTCCAGCCAGGAGCTGGCGACCTTCGTCAACAGCTCGCTCAACGGCACCCAGGCGACCTTTTTCCGCGAACGCGACAAGCTGATCGAGGTGCTGATTCGCGGCCCGGACAACGAGCGAGCGCGCCTCTCCCTGCTGGAGAGCCTGTCGGTGCCGACGCGCTCCGGGCGCACGGTGCCGCTCACGCAGATCGCCAAGGTGCGCTATGAATTTGAAGAAGGCGTGATCTGGCGCCGCGACCGGCTGCCGACCATCACCGTACGCAGCGACATCGGCGCCGACGGCGTGCAGGCCGCCACCATCGTCGCACAGCTGACCCCGGAGCTGAACAAGCTGCGCGCGCAATTGCCGCCCGGCTATCGCATCGATATCGGCGGCGCAGTCGAGGAAAGCGCCAAGGCGGGCGCCTCGATCGCCGCCGGCCTGCCGCTATTCCTGTTCGTGGTGCTGACGGTGCTGATGATCCAGCTGATGAGCTTCCAGCGCGTGATCCTGGTGGTGCTGACCGCGCCGCTGGGCCTGATCGGTGTCGCCGCCTTCCTGTTGCTGTTCAACAAGCCGATGGGGTTTGTGGCGCAGCTCGGCATCATCGCCTTGTTCGGCATGATCATGCGCAACTCGGTGATCCTGATCGACCAGATCGAGCAGGACATCGGCGCCGGTCACAGGCCGTTCAATGCCGTCATCGATGCCACGGTGCGCCGCCTGCGCCCGATCGCGCTGACCGCGCTGGCCGCGATCCTGGCGATGATTCCGCTGACGCGCTCCGACTTCTTCGGGCCGATGGCGGTGGCCATCATGGGCGGCCTGCTGATCGCCACCCTACTCACCCTGTTGTTCCTGCCGGCCCTGTATGCGGCCTGGTTCCGCATTCATCCGGAAACACCGGGCAAGGACGCGACGACCGCAGCCGCCTGAACCTTTCTTACCCTTTCCTCCTCGTGTCGTTCATCGGCATGTTCCCGGGGCCTGCGCTATTCGCGGGCCCTTTTTTTTGACGGCTTGCTTTGGCGGCTTGCGCGGCCGGGCGTCATCGAATTGTCAAACTTCCGGCGTCTAATGACGCTCGAGTAGCGGTGAGTTGTCAATGTGCAGTGCCTCCTCCGCCACCCTCCGCAATCTGCGTGCAAGCGGATTGCGGAACACAGGGTGGATTGATACACGGTGAATCCGGCAGCCCCGGATTCACCGTTTTTTTTGATGGTTGACGGCGTCACGGAAACTTCACCGTTCTGCCGCTTCCCGGAAATATTGCTCACGTAACTTGGCCGTCACATGACAACCCTTCGGGAGACCATCTATGCTGGCCCTACTGGAACGCGACAAACTGGTCAAGAACGGCGAACCCCAGGCGGAGTTGGGTGCATCGCACTTCGAAATGCGCCTGGCTGCCAATCGCGATGAAATCGAGGAGGCGCAGCGCCTGCGCTACCAGGTGTTTTTCGAGGAAATGGGCGCGCGCGCGCCATCGAAACGCTCCCTGCTCGACGTCGACGAGTACGATGCCGACTGCGAGCATCTGATCGTTCGGGAGTTGCAAACCCAGCAAGTGGTGGGCTGCTATCGCATCATGCGGCCTGAAATCGCGGTCCGGCGCGGCAGCTATTATTCCGACAGCGAATTCGACCTCTCCCGTCTGCACCATCTGCGCGGCAGCATGGCCGAAGTCGGCCGTGCCTGCATTCACCCGGAATACCGCAGCGGCGCCGTGATCATGCTGCTGTGGTCCGGCATTGCCAAATTCATGCTCGAGAATCGCTACGATTACCTGATCGGCTGCGCCAGCGTCAGTCTGGCCGACGGTGGCGCCAATGCGCTCTCGGTACATGCAAAGGCGAACAGCGACTGGCTGTCGCCCGCCGAGTATCGCGTATTCCCCCGCCATGCCTTCCCCTTGAAGGGCCAGGCTTCGCTCGATCCGCAGATACCTCCGCTGATCAAGGGCTATACGCGCCTCGGCGCCTGGATCGGCGGCGATCCGGCCTGGGACCCTGATTTCAACACCGCCGATTTTTTTGTACTCCTGTCGCTGTCGCGCCTGCCGCAAAAATATGTAAAGCATTTCATGAATCTCGCCTAGGACACGATACAAGCGAAATAGCGGGCGGAAAAATCGCCTTCGCCCGCCGTGGCGAGCGCGATCTGCGTCTTGGCAATGTCAAGGGAATGCCATACTATTCGGCCTCTTTCCACGCAGATCGCGCCGGGCGCAGCCGTTGCATGCAAAAAACAATCAACATCGGCCGCGCATGCGCCGCCCTATCGTTCCTCATGCTGTCCACGGTAGTTCCATATGCCTGTGCGGAACCGGAAGCCGAATCCGAAGGCGCCCCCTGGGACATCAAGTTTCAAGCCACCACCGTGCAGCAGCGCAAGCCGTCGTTCCCCGCTGCCTATTCCGGTCCCAACAGCCTAAGCACCGATCGCGAGCAAAGCTGGAGCACCACCGCCACTGTGTTTGCAGGCGCCCGCACATGGTCGGGCGGTGAGATTTACTTTAATCCGGAGATGGCGATGGGCCGGCCCTTCTCCAATCTCACCGGCCTGGGTGGCTTCACCAATGGCGAACTGGCCAAAACCTCGAGCGCCAATCCGACTTTCTATCGTGCCCGCCTGTTTCTGCGCCAGACTTGGAATATCGGTCCCGCCAGCGAGGCGGTCGAGGCCGACCAGAATCAGCTGGCCGGGCATGTCAGTGCAGAGCGCTGGGTACTGACTGCCGGAAATTTTTCGGCGGCCGATGTATTCGACGACAACAGCTACAGCCACGAGTCGCGCCGGCAGTTTTTGAACTGGTCGATCATGACCCATGGCGCCTGGGACTACCCAGCCGATTCGCGCGGCTACACCGTCGGCGCCGCTCTCGAGTACTACCGCCCCGACTGGGCGTTGCGCATCGGGCGATTCATGCAACCCAAACAATCCAACGGCCTGGCATTGAACCCGCGCATTTTCGACAGCTACGGCGATGTGGCCGAAGTGGAATATGGATACGCACTGCGCAATCAACCGGGCAAAGTCCGCCTCCTCGCGTTTCGCAATGTGGCACGCATGGCCAGCTACCAGGCGGCCAACGATGCGGCCGCTGCGGGAACCGGCAAGCCGGATATCGACACCGTGCGGGAGAAGCGCAGCAAGACAGGCTATGGCATCAATCTCGAGCAGGCGCTCGGCAAGAATGTCGGCCTGTTTCTGCGCGCCAGCCGCGCCGACGGCAAGACCGAAACCTATGCCTTTGCCGAGATCGATCGTTCGGTCAGCGGCGGAATGGATATCAAGGGTGGCGCCTGGTCGCGCCCGAACGATAACGCCGGGTTTGCGATGGTGCGCAATGAGCTCTCGGCCGGACATCGCGACTATCTGCGCGCCGGCGGCCTCGGCTTTTTTCTGGGCGATGGCCGGCTCGACTACGGGCCCGAGCAGATTGCCGAGGTTTATTATTCGGCCGCACTGACCGCCAATTTCTGGCTGTCGCTGAACGGGCAGCGAATTCGCAATCCCGGCTATAACCTCGCCCGCGGCCCCGTCTCGTTTTATGGCTTGCGCATGCATATCGAGTTTTAGGCACAAATTGATTGAGACTGCACCCCAAGCGCGCGTAATGCACTAAAATCGCGCAACCCTGTGGTTCCGCAATTCACCGCAAGCGCAAGCAAAGGTCGATGCCGTGCTGAATGTCTTCATCCTCAATAACCGCCGTCTGAATCAGCTCCAGGTTGAATCGCTGGATGATCTGAAGAATTCCGATCCGATCTGGATCGATCTGGTGTCGCCCACCGAAACCGAGAGCGAGTGGATCAAATCGCTTTACGATTTCGAACTGCCCACCATCGCCGCCATGCAGGACCTGGAAACCAGCGCGCGTTTTTTCGAGGGCGAACATGGCGAGCTGCATCTGCATTCCGACTTCCTGCTGGAAATCGACGAGGAATCGCGCAACGTGCCGGTCGCCTTCATCCTCAAGAACAACACCCTGTTAAGCCTGCACCTTGAAGATCTGCCGGTGTTCCGCCTGGTGCGGATGCGTGCGCGCACCCGTCCCGGCTACATCGAGGACGCCAAGGAAGTGTTGCTGGATCTGTACGCCACCGATGCCGAATATTCGGCCGATGCGCTCGAAGGCGTTTACGCCGACCTGGAAAAGATCAGCCAGAGCGTGCTCACCACCAAGATCACAGACGTGGAAGCCGCCAATGTGCTGGCGCGCATCGCCAACCAGGAGGACCTGAACGGCCGCATCCGCCGCAATGTGATGGATACGCGCCGCGCGGTGTCGTTCCTGATGCGGCAAAAGCTGCTGCAAGGCGACCAGGCCGAAGAAGCGCGGCAGATCCTGCGCGACATCGATTCGCTGGACAGCCATACCGCCTTCCTGTTCGACAAGATCAACTTCCTGATGGACGCCACCGTCGGCTTCATCAACATCAACCAGAACAAGATCATCAAGATCTTCTCGGTGGCCTCGGTGGCCCTGCTGCCGCCAACCCTGATCGCCAGCATCTATGGCATGAACTTCAAAGGCTGGTTCCCGGAGCTGGAATGGATGTACGGCTACCCCTATGCCCTGGCCCTGATGCTGGTTTCGGTGCTGGTGCCCTTCGCCTACTTCAAGCGTAAGGGTTGGCTGGATTAATTGCGTCGCAGCAAATATTCGTCATTCCGGCGTATTTCAAAAAACCATGGATGGGCCGGGTCCCAGCCTATGCTGGGACGACAAATTCATAGGCGTTAACCAGGCGCCAGATTGAGGACGTTCGTAGGTCGGGTTAGCGGCTTCATCGCGTAACCCGACAAACCCCAATTCAACGCTGGAAATTAGTGCCATGCCGAACCGTCGGGTTACGTCGCTTCGCGCCTAACCCGACCTACGAGACCGTGAAACTCAGGCGGTCAAATTGAGGAAGTGCTCGCGGTAGTACTTCAGCTCATCGATGCTTTCGTAGATATCCGCCAGGGCTTCATGCTTGCCGTGCTTTTTCATGCCCGACATGATCTGCGGCTTCCAGCGCTTGGCCAGTTCCTTGAGGGTGGAGACATCCAGGTTGCGATAGTGGAAATAGGCTTCCAACTGCGGCATCCAGCGCGCCAGAAAGCGCCGGTCCTGGCAGATCGAGTTGCCGCACATCGGCGAGGTGCTGGAGGGCACATGCAATTTCAGGAACTCGATCATTTGCGCCTCAACCTGCGCAGCGTCCAAGGCGGAGGCCTTGACCTTGTCGATCAGCCCGGATTTCTTGTGTGTGGACTTGTTCCATGAATCCATGGCGTCGAGCACCTCGTCGGACTGGTGCACCACCAGCACCGGGGCCTCGGCCACGGTGTTGAGCTGGGCATCGGTGACGACCAGGGCGACTTCGATGATGCCGTCGCGCTCGGGGACGAGGCCGGTCATCTCCATATCGATCCAGACAAGGTTATTTTGGTCCTGGGGCATATTGAGCCGTAAAATGGTGGGGATTCGCTATTTTCTCATGAAGGCCCGCCTTGACCGCTTCCACCCTCACCATTTTGTTTCTGCTCTTCCTGGGCGTGATGCTGGCATTCCAGACTTGGCTGTCGCTGCGCCATTTGCGCCATGTCGGCAAACACCGTGAGCAGGTGCCGGCCGAATTCGCCGACGCCATCACGCTCGAGGCGCATCGCAAGGCCGCCGATTACACCGCCGACAAGGTACGCCTCGGCATCATCGAGCGCTTCGTCGATGCCGCCGTCCTGTTACTGCTGACCCTGGGCGGCGGACTACTGTACGTGAATGCGCTGGCCGGCGGCTGGCTGGGCAATGGCTATGCCGCCGGCATCGGGCTGGTTTTGGGCGTAATGATCCTATCGTCGATTTTTTCGACCCCTTTCGATCTGTATCGCACTTTCGTGCTTGAAGCGCGCTATGGCTTCAACAAGGTCACGTTCAAACTCTATCTGCTCGACACCCTGAAGGGCATGCTGCTTGGCGCCGCCATCGGTATGCCGCTGTTGCTGGCGACCTTCTGGCTGATGGAAAAAATGGGCGCGCTGTGGTGGCTGTACGTCTGGCTGATGTGGCTGGGCTTCAGCCTGCTGATGATCGCGGTCTATCCGAATTTCATCGCCCCCCTGTTCAACAAGTTTTCGCCGTTGGCCGACGAGAGCCTGAAGCAACGCATCGAAGCCCTGCTGAAGCGCTGCGGCTTTACCGCCAGCGGCTTATTTGTGATGGACGGGTCCAAGCGCTCCAGCCACGGCAATGCCTATTTCACCGGCTTCGGCAATACCAAACGCATCGTGTTTTTCGACACCCTGATCGAGCGCCTGTCGCCGACCGAGATCGAGGCGGTGCTGGCGCATGAACTCGGCCATTTCAAGCGCAAGCATATTTACAAGATGATGGCCGGACAGTTCCTGCTGACTTTGGTGATCCTGGCGGCGATGGGCTGGGTGATCGACAAACCCTGGTTTTACGCCGGGCTGGGCGCGCCGGTCGAGGGCCATGCGCCAGTCGCTTTATCGCTGATGCTGTTTTTCCTGGTGTTGGGTGTGTTCACCTTCTGGCTGACACCGATCGGCAGCCTGCTATCGCGCAAACACGAGTTCGAGGCCGATGCCTATGCGGCCGAGCAAACGCAGGCGAGCGATCTGGTGACCGCCCTGGTCAAGCTCTATCGCGACAATGCTTCGACCCTGACGCCCGACCCGCTGTATTCGGCGGTCTATGATTCGCATCCCCCGGCGGCAATTCGCATCGCCCACCTCAAGGCGTTGTCGCGACCGCTTTCGCCAACGCTCTCCTCTTCCGCGAGCTGACGATGAACAAACTTGCCCAACTGAAATGCGCACCCGGCGGCCAGGCCAAGGCCCTGTCGGACGCGGATATCGCCCAGCACCTGGCCACGCTTTCCGGCTGGCAATGCGAAGGCCGGGAGCTGCGCAAGACCTTCAGCTTCAAGAATTATTACGAGACCATGGCCTTCGTGAATGCCGGCGCCTGGATCTCGCACCGCGAAGACCATCACCCCGATATGGGCGTGCACTACAATCGCTGCGTGGTCGCCTATTCCACGCACGACGCCGGCGGCATCACCCTCAACGACTTCATCTGCGCCGCCAAGTTCGATGCGCTGTTCGCACTATGAAGGGCACCGTCACCGGCGATTTCGGCCGTGATTTTCTGGTGGAACTCGAAGACCGTACCCAACTTACCTGCTCGCGCAAGGGCAAGAAGCAGGACGTGACCTGCGGCGATGTGGTCGAGGTATCGATCACTTCGCCGGGCAATGGCCGTATCGACGATGTCCACCCGCGCCGCAATGTGCTGTTCCGCACCGACGCCTGGCGTGAAAAAACCCTGGCGGCCAATATCGACCAGGCGATCATCATCATCGCGCCGCGCCCGACTTTCAGCGAAACCTTCCTGAGCCTGTGCCTGATGGCCTGCGAGACCGCCGACATCGCGCCGATCATCATGCTCAACAAGAAAGACCTGCCGGAGTATGAAGCGGCCAAGGCCAGCCTCAAGCCCTATGAAAACATCGGCTACAAGGTGCTGCCGATGTCTGCCAAGTTCGATATCGAGCCGCTGCGGCCCTACCTGGCCGGCAAGAAGACGCTGTTGGTCGGACAGTCCGGCATGGGCAAATCGCGCACCGTCAATCATCTGGTGATGCGCGATGTGGCCAAGGAGGCTATCTTTTCCGAGGCGCTGGATTCCGGCAAGCACACCACCACGTATACGCGCATGTACTCGCTGGACGAGCACAGCGCCATCATCGACTCACCTGGCTTGCAGTCATTCGGCCTGTTCCATTTGAGCGATGACGACATCGCTTATGCCATGCCGGAGTTCCGGCCTTATATCGGCACCTGTAAATTCAACAACTGTGTGCATTTGAATGAACCCGGCTGCGCGGTCATCGCCGCCGGCGAGGCGGGTGAAATCTATCCCTCTCGCCTTGCTTTCTACCAGGCCCTGATCGAGCAGCAGCAGGAACTGCGCGGCTCGCACCCGGAGTGGAAGCGGCCCTGAGCATTTGACTGCGGACAGCGATCAGGGCTTGATCAGGGCTTATGCGCCGCCTTGCCCGGCGTCTTCACCGCGCCGACCTGACCCAGGCCCAGGCTGTTGACCATGGCGCGGAACACTTCAGTGTTGTCCATAAAGCCCTCGAACTGTTCGGAGCCGGGACCGATCGCGGTAAGTACGCCATCATCTGCCGTATGCACGCCTTCCGAGGCGGCGCGCGCGCCGGTCTTGGGCAGGTTGCCGATCAGCGAGATCGCGCCGGCCACCTGCTGATATTTTGGATTGGGCACGATATTGCCCTTCTCGTCCTTCACCGCCGGTGTGAAGGGCTCATCCAGCTTGGGACGGAAAGTCTCATAGTGATCCGGCGCATTGGTGTAAAAAATCCCCAGGCGTCGCGAGACATTGACCGAGGGCGGGTAGCCATTGGCATCGGCCGGCGGATAGTTGGGATAGCCGGCCTCTTCATAGACGCCGACTTTCTCGCGCATCTCGTCGCCCTTCTTGTCGTCGTCGATAGTGCCGGCCAGGGACATGCCGTGCGTATGGTCGGGCGTGACGATGATCAGAGTGTCATTGCGTTTGGCGGCGAAGTCTTTCGCGACCTGCACCGCATTCGACAGCATGATGGTGTCGTAGACACTGCGTTCACCGTCGAGGCGATGGCTGAATTTATCGATCAGGCCGGCCTCGATCATCAGCACGAATCCGTCCTGGTTGCGCGACAGCACCTCCAGCGCGGTACGCGTCATCTCGGTCAAATCGGGTTGATCCGGGAACTGGTCCACCGTGCCTTTTTTCAGATACAGGCGATCCAGGGCGCCATCCATGTTTTCAGGATGGAAAAGACCCAACAGGCGCGTGGTTTTCGGGTCTGTGGTCGCCGCTTTCATTTCGGCATTGGTGGACGCATAGGCATAGCCGTCACCCTTGAACAGGGCGAGCATATTGTTGCTGTCCTTGCGTTTGGAGCCTGTTATTTTTTCCGGGAGGAAGTAGGCCGAGCCGCCACCGAGGATCACATCGGCGCGGCTGAAGAACAATTGCTCGGTGATGATCGCCTTGTCGCCGCGGCGCCGCGTATGCGCGAACATGCCGGCAGGGGTGGCGTCCTGGATTTCCGCATCGCTGACAATGCCGACCGCCATCTTCGTCTTGCGCTTGATCAGCTCGGTGATGGTTTCAACCTTGGGGTGCGCCAGATTGTCCTTGTTGCGCGCCACATAAACGCCCAGGGCATTGACGCTGGATTTGTGGCCGGTGGCATAGGCGCTCATCGAATTGGCGGAATCGGTGATGATCGAATCGACGCCCGAGGTGCCGATCAGGGCCATATGCGGCATATCGTCGAACGACAGTTTGCCGAGGTACTTGCCCTCGCGGATGCCCTTCGACAAAATGCGCGCTGCCGTGCGATTGGCCACCGTCATGCCGTCGCCGATGAACAGGATCACATTCTTCGCCTTGCGCGGGCCGGTGGCGAATACCTCCCAGGCCACCGTCATGGTTTGCTTGCCGTCGGTGGCGACCACCTCGTAGCGGCCTGGTTTGCGAAGCACCACATCGCGCAGAATCAATGCCGAGGCGTTCAACTGCTCCTCGTTTTCAATGAAACTCGCTGCCGCGCCCAGTACCTTGGCATGATCGACGCCATTGATGGTGACGCTTACCCTAGCCGGGTCGACGATCCCGTCGAACTCGACCTTGAAATCGAATTTGCTGCCGGCCAGGATGCTGGCGCGATCGATCGGAAACACGGCGCCCGCAAACGCAAGCGAGGCCGCAGTGGAAAACAGCAAGGCGCCAAACGCGGCGCTGAAGCGATGGTTCATGGACAGTCCTCTGGGCTCGATGGCAAACGGCGCACTGATTGCACACGCCACCGCCGAGATTACCCAGCCAATATGACGAACTCATTGCAGACCGCCCGCGCGCCGCGCGATACGGGATTCAGCGTTAGACTTCCACCACAAAACGACTCGCCAAGGAGGCAGCATGTTTCAGGGATTACGCACCACCATCTACAGCGTCAGCGATCTGCCCCGCGCCACCGACTGGTACACCGGGCTGATCGGCCATGAACCGTATTTCAACCAGCCCTACTACGTCGGCTTCAATGTCGGCGGTTTCGAGCTCGGCCTGATCCCCGATGGCGACGGCGCCACCACCTACTGGGGAACATCCGATATCGATGCTGAAATGGCGCGCGCCCTCGCCCTCGGCGCCAGCGTCAATTCCGCCATCAAGGATGTCGGCGAAGGCATCCGCGTGGCCAGCATCAAGGACCCGTTCGCCAATATCGTCGGCCTGATCGAGAACCCAAATTTCGGCAAGGATCATGGCCACTAAGCGCAAAGCAAAATCGGCGCTGGAAGAAATTCCCGGCGTCGGCCCATCGATCGCGGCCGATCTGGAGAGCATGGGCATCAGCCGCGTCGCGCAACTGAAGCGCCGCAGCCCCGAGGCGCTGTACAAAAAATTATGCGAACTCACCGGCGTGCGCCAGGACCCCTGCGTGCTCTACACCTTCCGCTGCGCGGTGTATTACGCCTCGAACGCGCGACATGATCCGGAGAAGCTGAAGTGGTGGAACTGGAAGGATGTGCCGGGCTGAAATTGCGTAGAACGCCTATTGGCGCGGTGTTTGGGGCAAAAAAGCTTCAAAACCCGCGCCAATAGGCGTTCTACGCTTTTCAATTTCCCAATTGCTGCTTAATTGGCTGCGACCTTCTCGTTCCCGCCCCAGCCCCCACCCAGCGCACGAATCAATCCCACGGCTGCCGTCAGGCGCCGCCCGGTCACCGACAAGCCCGCGCGCTCATTGGACAATTGCGCGGTTTGCACACTGACCACGTTCAGATAACTGACGGTTCCGGCCTTGTACTGGTTGAGCGTGAGGGTGACGGATTCGCGCGCGGCGAGCACGGCTTCATCTTGGACGATCGCTTCCGCTTCGAGGATGCGCAGCGCCGCAAGATTGTCCTCCACATCCTGGAAGCCGGCGAGCACCGTCTGCCGGTAGCTGGCGACGTTCTGGTCATAGATAGCGACCGCCTGCGCCTTGGCGCCGCTGCGCTTGCCGAAATCGAGCAGGGTCACCGCCAGCGAGGGTCCGAGCGACCAGAAGCGATTGGGCGCGGTCAGCCATTTGGCGATCGAGGGGCTGGTATAACCGTCGCTGCCGCTGAATGACAGCGTCGGGTAGTAGGCGGCCTGGGCGACGCCGATCTGCGCATTGGCGGACGCGGCGCGGCGCTCGGCGGCGGCGATGTCAGGGCGCCGCTCCAGCAATGTCGCCGGCAGGGCCACGGGCAGTTTCGGAATGCTGGCATTCCAGTCGCTGACGGCCAGGGAAAATTCGCTGGGTGCTTTGCCGACCAACAAGGCGATAGCATGTTCGAGCTGCGCGCGTTGCACGCCGAGGTCGAGGGCGCTGGCCTGTGCGCTTTTGAGTTGGGTCTCGGCTTGCACTACATCGACGCGGCCTGCGACGCCAACCGCGTAGCGGTTCTTCGTCAGCTCCAGCGATTTCGCATAGGCAGTGACGGTGTCATTGAGCATCTGCTGCTGCGCGTCGCTGACCCGCAGTTGGAAATAATTGGTAGCCAGATCGGCCTGCGCGGACAGCCGCGCGGCGGCGAGGTCGGCGGCGCTGGCCTGCGCGGCGTCATCATTGGATTCCACCTGGCGCCGAATGCGGCCCCAGATATCGAGCTCCCAGCTGAGGCTGGCATTGGCGTTGTAGTTGGTGTTGATGCCGCCGCTGCTGCCACTGCTGATGCCGCCGGAAACGATCGAGCGCCCGGCCCCCGAGCGGCTGCGCGTATCGCTGGCCGACAGGGAGACGCTGGGGAAGAAGCTGGCGCGCGAGGTCTGCGTCAGCGCCTGCGCCTGGCGATAGCGCGCCTCGGCGAGCTTCAGGTTCTGGTTGCTGATATCGACCTGATCCATCAAGGCATTCAGACCGGCATCGCCGAACACCTCCCACCATTTACCGCGCGGCACGTTGTCGCGCGGCTCGGCCACTTTCCAGTCGGCGACCTCCTTGAATGCTGCCGGTACCGCAACCGCTGGGCGCCGATAATCCGGCCCCACTGCGCAAGACGACAGCAGCAGCGAACCCAGCAAGGCGGGCAACACAAGCCCGCGAGAATTTTTATTGCCGATCATCAAGCCTCCAGCACCACCGGTTCCGTCTTGGCGGATTTGCGCAGCAGTTTGCGGCGGCTCCACAGGCGGAAACGGTCGAGATATAAATACACCACGGGCGTGGTATACAGCGTCAACAGCTGGCTGACAATCAGCCCACCGACAATGGAGATGCCCAGCGGCTTGCGCAGCTCCGCGCCATCGCCAAAGCCGATGGCCAGCGGAATGGCGCCCAGCAAGGCGGCCATGGTCGTCATCATGATCGGCCGGAAGCGCAGCAGGCAAGCCTGGAAGATCGCGTCGCGCGGACTCATGCCGTGCTTGCGTTCGGCATCGAGTGCGAAATCGATCATCAGGATCGCATTCTTCTTGACGATGCCGATCAGCAGGATCACGCCGATGAAAGCGATGATCGACAGCTCGGTGCCGGAGGCCAGCAGCGCCAGCAAGGCGCCGACGCCGGCCGAGGGCAGGGTCGACAGGATCGTGATCGGATGCACAAAACTCTCGTAGAGAATGCCGAGCACGATGTAGATGGTGAGAAAGGCGGCGAGGATCAGCCAGGGCTGGTTATCAAGGCCCTGCTGAAAAGTCCTGGCGGTGCCCTGAAAACTGCCGCTGATGGTATTGGGGACGCCGATGCGCGCCATGGTGTCGCGCATCGCCGTCACCGCCGTCGACAGCACCACGCCCTCGGGCAGATTGAACGAAACCGTGGTCGCCGCAAACTGGCTCTGCCGATTCACCGCCAGCGCGGTATTGGTCGGCTCGTAGCGCGAAAACGCCGACAGCGGCACCTGGCCGCGCGTCGGCGACAGCACATAGATGCCGCCCAGCGCCTCCGGGCTTTGCCAGTATGCCGGCGCCGCTTCCATCACCACCTTGTATTGATTGAGCGTCGAGTAAATCGTCGACACCTGCGCCTGGCCGAAGGCCAGATAAAGCGCGGTATCGATGGCGCGCGTGGTCACGCCGAGCCGCGCCGCGGTGGGACGATCGATCACCAGGGTCATCTGCAGGCCGCGCACCTGCTGGTCGGAGTTGACGTCGGCCACTTCCGGCACATCGCGCAGAGCCTGCTCGAGGCGCGGCGCCCAGGTGCGCAGTTCATTGATGTCGTCGCCCTGCAGGGTGAACTGGTACTGCGAATTCGACTGCCGCCCGCCGGCGCGGAAATCCTGCACCGGCACCAGGAACAGATTGGCGCCGGCCACCTTGGCGAGACGCGCCCGCAGGCGCGCCACCACCCCGTCGGCCGAGATCTTGCGCACATTCAGTTTCTTCAGCGAGATGAACATCTGCCCCGAATTGCGCTGGCCGCCGCCGGTAAATGCGGTCACGCTTTCGACCGCGTCGTCGCTCTGCACGATGTCGACAAACTCGCCCAGCTTCAGCTGCATGGCCTGGAAGGAAATGCTCTGGTCGCCTTGCACGCCGCCGATCAGCAAGCCGGTATCCTGTTGCGGCATGAACCCCTTGGGCACGATCACGTACAGATAGAAATTCAGGCCGATGGTCGCCACCAGCACCATGATCATCAGCAGGGGGTGGCGCAGCACCCAGCCCAGCGATTTCTCGTAACCGCGCAAAATACCCGCGGAAAAGCGCTCGCCCCACCCGGCAAGGCGCGTCACCAGCCGCCCACGCTTGATCTCAACATGCGGGCGCAGCAATTTGGCGCACATCATCGGTGTGGTGGTAAGCGATACCAGCAACGAGACCAGAATGGCGACCGACAGCGTGACCGCGAATTCACGGAACAGGCGCCCGATGATGCCGCCCATCAGCAGGATGGGGATGAACACCGCGATCAGCGACAGCGACATCGAGATCACCGTGAAGCTGACCTCGCGCGCGCCTCTCAATGCGGCATCAAATGGCTTCATGCCGGCTTCAATATGGCGCGAAACATTCTCCAGCACCACGATCGCATCGTCGACCACGAAACCGGTGGCGATGGTCATCGCCATCAGGGACAGATTGTTGAGGCTGTAGCCGGCCAGCCACATGATGCTGAAGGTACCCACCAGGGACACCGGCACCGCCACCGCCGGAATCAGGGTGGCGCGGAAGTTGCGCAGAAACAGGAACACCACCATGATCACCAGACCCACCGAAATCACCAGGGTGCGCTCGACTTCCTTGAGGCTGGCGCGGATGGTCGAGGTGCGCTCCACCATCACCTGCAGATCGATCGATGCCGGCACCGCCGCGCGCAATTCGGGCAACAGGGTCTGCACCCGGTCCACCGTGTCGATGATATTGGCATTCGGCTGGCGGTTGATCAGCACAATCACCGCGGGCTTGCCGTTGGCGGTGCCATAGTTGCGCAAGTCCTGCACCGAATCGACCACTTCGCCGACATCGCCCAGGCGCACCGGCGCGTCGTTGCGATAGGCGACGATGATCGGCAGATAATCGGCCGCCGTCTTCGCCTGGTCGTTGGCATAAATCTGCCAGCTCTTGTCGCCGTCTTCAACCAGACCCTTGGGGCGATTGGCGTTATTCGCCGTGATCGCGTTGCGCACATCATCCATGCTGATGGCGAGGCGATTGAGCACCGTGGGATTGAGTTCCACGCGCACCGCCGGCAGGGAGCCGCCGCCTACCGTCACCTGGCCGACGCCGGCCACCTGCGACAGTTTCTGCGCGATCACGGTCGAGGCCGCATCGTACATCTGGCCGCGCGTCAGCGAGTCCGAAGTCAGCGCCAGGATCATCACCGGCGCATCGGCCGGATTGACTTTACGATACGAAGGATTCGACGGCAGACTGCTCGGCAGATCGGTGCGCGCCGCCTGGATCGCGGCCTGCACATCGCGCGCCGCCCCGTCGATGTCGCGGCTCAGTTCGAACTGCAGGGTGATACGGGTATTGCCCAGCGAGGACTGCGAGGTGATCTCGGTGACGCCGGCGATGCGGCCCAGCGACCGCTCCAGCGGTGTGGCCACGGTCGCCGCCATCACTTCCGGGCTAGCGCCCGGCAGGCCGGCCGTCACCGAGATGGTCGGAAAATCCACCTGCGGCAAGGGCGCCACCGGCAGCAGCTTGAACGCCACCGCCCCGGCCAGGGCGACGCCGATGGTCAGCAGCGTCGTCGCCACCGGACGGCGTATGAACAGCTCGGAAAAGCTCATCGCTTCGCCATCGGTATTGCCATGGGCATCATTTCGGCCGCAGCTTGCAGTGCTGGGTTCGGATCAAGGCTATTTGACGCTGTAGCCGCGCCCTTCCAGACAGGCGCCGACGGCGCGATGATAGTCGGCATTGCGCTGCGCGTTATCCGGCGATTGCGCAGGATTGAAACCGGTCTGGCCGCTGGCCCAGCGTTCGCATTCGATACGGTCGAAAGTCGCCTGGGTCGCCGTCTGGCCGTTGCGCGGATAGGCATACAGCCTGGGCACGCTGGGTGCCGCAGCCTTGGCGCCCGACTGGGCGTAACTCGGCACCGGCGCACCGGCGGCTGGCGCAGCCGTTTGCGGCGCTGCCTGCGTCGCGGTTTGCGGGGCAGCGGAACTTTCGTCGGGCGCTTTATCGACCATCACCACGTCGTCCGGCGGTGCCGGCAGGGCCCGGTAGCCATTGGGCACATGCTCGTAATAAACGTTGTTGGCGTAGTAATAGGGATTACCTTCCACCCACACCGTGGTGTAGCCGAAAGGCAGCGTGGAAAGGATGATCGGTGCGACGGCGACATTCCAGTATGGTCCGTAGTAATAAGGCCGATAGCCATAGCCGCCGTAATACCCATGGCGGTAGCCCCCATGCCAATAGCCGCCGCCGTAATAACCGGAGACGCCGATATTGACCGAAACATGACTGCGGGCCTCGGCCGCCGTCACCGCCAGCACGCCACCCAACGCAAGAATGGTCAACACGGACAATCTGCGCAAAACCGTTGAAATATTGCCGGATAAGGGTTTCATAAAATTCCTTTCAAGATAAAACCGCACCCTGATAAACGCGCGACAGGCGCGATCGGTTACAGCCTTGGTTCACTTTCCCTGAAAACTCCTTGCATTGTTATCCATATCCCTGCCCGTGCCCGCTTCCACCCGCCGCGCCAGGCGGTCGAATGCCAGGTAGATCACCGGCGTGGTGAACAGGGTCAGCAGCTGCGACACGATCAAGCCGCCTACCATTGTGATCCCCAACGGATGCCGTAGTTCCGATCCTACGCCACTGCCGACCATCAGGGGCAAGGCGCCGAGCAGGGCGGCCATGGTCGTCATCAGGATCGGCCGGAAGCGCAGCAGGCAGGCCTGGAAAATCGCGTCGCGCGGCGCCATTCCTTCCTTGCGCTCGGCGTCGAGCGCGAAGTCGATCATCATGATCGCGTTTTTCTTGACGATGCCGATCAGCAGGATGATGCCGATGATGGCGATGATGCCCAGATCGGTGCGCGATACCATCAGCGCCAGCAGTGCGCCGACCCCGGCCGACGGCAAGGTCGAGAGAATGGTGATCGGATGGATATAGCTTTCGTACAGCACGCCGAGCACGATATACATGGTGACGATCGCCGCCAGGATCAGCAGCAGGGTGCTGGTCAGGGAGGCGCTGAAGGCCAGGGCGGCGCCCTGGAAGCCGGTGCGGATGCTGGCGGGTATCTGGATTTCCTTTTGCGCGATCTCGATCGCCTTGACGGCATCGCCCAGCGAATATCCGGCTGCCAGATTGAACGAGATCGTGGTCGCCGGGAACTGGCCGATGTGATTGATCGACAGCGTCGCCGCTTTTTCGCTGACGGTCGCAACCGCCGACAGCGGCACCTGTCCGCCGGCGGCGGAAGTCACATAGATGTCATTCAGCGCGGCCGGTCCACGCTTGAATTCCGGTTTGACCTCGAGCACCACGCGGTACTGGTTGGCCTGGGTAAAGATGGTCGAAATCAGCCGTTGCCCAAAGGCACTGTATAGCGCGTTGTCGATGGCCGCGGGGGTGATGCCGAGACGGGCGGCGGTATCGCGGTCGATATTGAGATAGGCTTGCAGGCCCTGATCCTGCAGGTCGGAGACGACGTCGGCCAGCTGCGGCAACGTGCTCAATTTTTCGACCAGGCGCCGGGTCTCGCTGGCCAGTTCATCCGGGTTGGCATCCTCGAGCGTGAATTGGTACTGGGTGCGGCTGACGCGGTCTTCGATGGTCAGATCCTGCACCGTTTGCATATACAGGGCGATACCTTCCAGTTTGGCAACCTTGGGCTTGAGGCGCTCGATGATTTGCGTGGCGCTGACATTGCGCTGTTCATGCGGTTTCAGGTTGATGAACATGCGCCCGCTGTTCAGCGTGGTATTGACGCCGTCCACGCCGATGAAAGACGACACGCTGGCGACGGCCGGATCTTCCAGAATGACTCGCGCCAGCATTTGCTGCCGCTCCGCCATGCTGGCGAAGGATACCGACTGCGGCGCTTCGGAAATGCCCTGAATGACGCCGGTGTCCTGCACCGGGAAAAAGCCCTTGGGCACGACGATGTACAGCAACACGGTCAGCACCACGGTACCGGTGGCCACCATCAGGGTGGCGAACTGGCGGTCCAGCACCCAGTTCAGCATTTCGCCGTAGCGATGAATGATGGCATCGAACCATTTGCCGGTCACCCGGTAGAAACGGCCCTGCTTTTCTTCCTGGACATGTCTCAGCAGGCGTGCGCACATCATCGGCGTCAGCGTCAGCGATACCACTGCGGAAATCAGGATCGCCACCGCAAGCGTGATCGCGAATTCGCGGAACAGCCGTCCGACCACATCGCCCATGAACAGCAACGGGATCAGCACCGCGATCAGGGAGAAGGTCAGGGAGATGATGGTGAAACCGATTTGTGCCGAGCCCTTCAATGCGGCGGCCAGCGGATCTTCGCCTTCCTCGATGTAGCGCGATATATTCTCGATCATGACAATGGCATCGTCGACCACGAAGCCGGTCGCAATCGTCAGCGCCATCAGGGTCAGGTTATTGATCGAGAAATCGGCCAGGTACATCACGCCGAAGGTGCCGACCAGGGATAGCGGCACCGCCACACTGGGAATGATGGTCGCCGGGATATTGCGCAGGAACAGGAAAATCACCATCACCACCAGCACTACTGCCAGCATCAACTCGAACTTCACATCGTTGACCGAGGCGCGGATGGTCACGGTGCGATCGGTCAGCACCATCACTTCCATCGACGCCGGCAATGCCGCGGTCAGGGTCGGCAACAGTTGTTTGACGCGATCGACCACCTCGATCACGTTGGCCCCCGGTTGCCGCTGGATATTGAGAATGATCGCAGGCGTGTCGTTCATCCACGCGGCCAGCTTGGCGTTCTCGGCGTCTTCGATCACGTCGGCGACATCGGCGAGATACACCGGCGCTCCGCCCTTGTAGGCGATGATGATCGATTTGTATTCGGCCGCCGAGCGCAGTTGGTCATTGGCGTCAATCGTGTATGCGCGCGTCGGTCCGTCGAAGCTGCCCTTGGCCTGGTTCACATTGGCGGCGGCAATCGCATTGCGGATATCGTCGAGGTTCAGTCCCGCTGCGGCCAGGGCCTTGGGATTGGCCTGGATGCGCACGGCCGGCCGCTGTCCGCCGCTGAGCGTGACCAGACCCACTCCCGGCAGCTGCGAAATTTTTTGCGCAACGCGCGTATCGACCAGGCTCTGCACCTGGGTCATCGGCATCGTCTTCGAGGTGATGCCCAGGGTCAGGATCGGCGCATCGGCCGGATTGACCTTGCTGTAAATCGGCGGCGACGGCAGATCGGTGGGCAGCAGATTGCCGCCGGCGTTGATCGCTGCCTGCACTTCCTGCTCGGCGATATCCAGCGACAGCGAGAGATCGAATTGCAGGGTGATGACCGAGGCGCCGCCGGAACTGGATGAAGACATCTGCTTCAGGCCCGGCATCTGCCCGAACTGCCGCTCCAGCGGCGCGGTGACGCCGGAGGTAATTACGTCGGGGCTGGCGCCCGGGTACAGCGTGACCACCTGGATAGTCGGGTAGTCCACTTCCGGCAGCGCCGATAGCGGCAACTGCCGATAGCCCAGGTAGCCGGCCAGCAGCACCGCGACCATCAGCAGCGAGGTCGCGACCGGCCGCAGGATGAACAGGCGTGAAAAATTCATTGCGCCGCGCGCTCCCGCATCTTGCGGCGGAACTCCGCTTTCTGCTCGTCAGTCATGCTTTCCATTTTCTTGCGCAATTCGGCTTTTTGTTCATCCGTCATGTCGCGCCAGCCTCCGCCCTTGCCGGCAGCAGGCGGCTCGGCCGGTGGCGTGCCCGGCGCGCGCGCCGCCGGCGTATCCGCCGTGAGTGCCGCCTTCGCCTGGCCGGGTTTGGCGTCGGCGGATGGCGTCGCGGCCGCAGCCTCTCCACCCGCTTTGCCACCGGCGCTCTTACCATTATCCGCCCCACGCTTGGATGGGTCGCCGCCGCGTCCTCCGGGCGGGCCGCTGCGCGGAACATAGGGTGCAATCACGTCCACCTTGGCGCCTTCGCGCAGCCGGTCGATACCATCGACGACGACCATTTCACCGGGCGCGACGCCGCTTTCGATCAGCACATTGTCGCTTTCGATCGGCCCCATCACCACCGGACGCATCGACACGGTCTGGTCATCCTTGACCACATACACCACAATGCCGCGCGCACCGCGCTGGATTGCGGCAATGGGGATGATGGTCGCGTTCCGGCGGGTATCGACCACCATGCGCACATTCACAAATTGGTTCGGGAACAAGAATCCGTCCGGATTCGGAAACTGCGCCTTGAGCTTGATGGTGCCGGTGGTAATATCGATCTGGTTGTCTGCGCTGAGCAAAAAGCCCGAGGCCAGTTTGTTTTTCGAGTCGCGATCCCAGGCCTCCACGCCCAGCTTGACGCCCGCCTTGAGCTGTTTCAGCACGCGCGGCAGATTGTCCTGCGGGATGGTGAACACCACCGTAATGGGATCGACCTGGGTGATCACCACCAGGCCGGTGGCATCCGACTGATGAATGATGTTGCCCGCATCGAGTTGGCGCAGGCCCAGCCGCCCGCTGATCGGCGCGGTAATTTTGGTATAGCCGAGTTGCAGGCGCGCATTGTCGACCTGCGCCTGGTCGACCTTCACTGTGCCTTCGTACTGTTTGACCAGAGCTTCCTGCGCATCGAGCTGCTGCTTCGCGATCGAATCCTGCGCGAGCAGGGTTTGATAGCGCTCCAGATCGAGGCGCGCATTGGCGAGTTGCGCTTGGTCGCGCGCGAGCTGACCCTCGACCTGCGATAGCTGCACGCGCAGGGGTTGGGGATCGATCTCGGCCAGCACCTCGCCTGCATTGACGATCTGGCCTTCCTTGAACGACACGTTCTGCAACAGACCATCGACGCGCGCCTTGACGGTCGCCACTTTGAGCGCCGCAACCGTCCCCAGCCCGCTTTGTACCACGTTGATATCGCCCTGCCGCGCCGCCATGGCGGCCACCGGTTGCAGGCGGTTCGGATCGCCGCCC